>Ga0209083_1003236_pt1 | contig 13962 bp, 12 predicted proteins | sample AM7aDNAmetaG_FD_184132 | JGI IMG/M metagenome (GOLD analysis project Ga0209083, IMG submission 184132) | Freshwater microbial communities from Finland to study Microbial Dark Matter (Phase II) - AM7a DNA metaG (SPAdes) (version 3) | ecosystem: Environmental > Aquatic > Freshwater > Lake ...
TTAAAGATTTACTTCCAATATAAAGCGTGAATTCTGCTCTAAACAAGTCTCCTGTCTTGTGATGATTTGTGGTTTTCCCGATCTCAACATAGCACATAGGCAATTCTTTTTGATTTTGATTAACAAACTTATCTAAATGATTTACTCTTTTTTCTACATATTCCTTAATCGCAGGAGTCATTACAAAACCTGTTGCTTTTATGTTGTGTCTCATGATTTATTTTTATATATCTAAACTAATAATCTTACTTGGTGAATGATGACCACTCACAATTCTTACTTCCCCATTATATCCCGTTAGAGGTCCAGATTCAAACGAAGTGGATGTGGCAGAAACTGAAAGTTTCTTACCTCTAACAGGATTATACACTTTAAAATAATCTCGTACTAGTTCTATTACCCTTTTATTTGCTAAATTTTTTTCAGCTGGCTCTTTAACAGATATATCAAAATGGTCTTCAGATTTTTTTATAATCTTTTCTTTTTTAGCATCTACCATAACTTTTACTTTTATATACATAATTTGATTATACCGTATTTTAAAAAATGCTTCACTTTTAACATTTTTTTTGGTAGTATGTTATTCGCATTCCGGAGTGGTTAAGATAAGCTACTCCGTAATAATTGGTTATATTCCGGAGTAGCTCAGCGGTGGAGTGAGCGTAGGGTTGGGACCCAACGCGCAAGACCTTGAACGTTTTGTAATCAAAATGTGAAAGGTGTACAGCCTCTGTAAGAGGATCGCCTGATTCAGCGATTGCTCAATAAGAGCTATTAGGAAGATACGAGAATTAAAAAAAGAATATTCCGGAGTAGCTCAGCGGTAGAGCAATCGCCTGTTAAGCGATTGGTCACAGGTTCGATCCCTGTCTCCGGAGCAGTATAGCATTTTGAAGGTACAAAACCTTCATATCCTCTTTGTTAGAGCCTTGTTTAAGAGGTTCGAACATCTCGTGCATAGCTTTTACCTCAGTAGAAGCTTCTTTTATGAGTAATAATGGTTTATCTAAGTGAATATTGATTATTTTATCTTTCAGTGTGAGGTTCGAACCAAGAGACATTAGGATATCTTTTTTCACTTCAAGCGATATTGTATTGTCAAAAATTTCTTTGGCTGTTTTTGCAAACTCAAATTGTTTATCAACTAAATCTAACCAGTTATCAGCTCTTAATCCAACATCTTTTATAAGCATTTCTAACCTGTGTTTTTCTTCAGTGTAAGTGTTTTTGCCTTTAGCAAATTCTTCATCGGTTATTTCTTTATTTGCACGCATCTCAACAAGACTATCAATTTTCTTTAAAATTTTATTATATTCAGCTTGTTGGCTTTTAATCATTTCGTTTCTTCCATTAGCCTCTTCAATATTATTGGTCTTAAGAACATCCAGTGCCCATTCACAAAAATCATTAGGTAATGTAATTTCATTTAGTTTATTAGAAATTTGTTTTTGTAGTTCAGCTTCTTCAATAGAACCTTGTGAACAACTAATTTTTTTTCTTCCAGTACAATGATAATAAACATAAGTATGAACATTACCATTCTTTTGTTTTTTAGTTTTATTTTCAGCTGTAATTAAAGCACCACATTCACCACAAGTCATGGGTCCTCTAAATGCAAAATCGTAAGTCTTTGGTCTTTGAGTTGCTTTATTACCAAGTAAAAATTGCACCTTATTAAACTCTTCCTTTGTAATCATTGGTTGGTGATTTCCAGTTTTCCATATACCACTTCCTTTAGGATATTCATAATCACCATAGTAAAAAGTATCGTTAAAGATTCTATAGACTGTATTACGAGCTATCTTATTACCCTTTCTACTAGTAAGCTTCCAGTCGTCTTTAGCTGTTTCCCAAATCTTATTAGGAGAATATTTTCCTGTAAGCATCAGGTCCCACAGTTTACGAACCAAATAAAATCGTTCTGGGTCATTAAGTATTTCTTTCTCACCTTTAAGCTTAAACTGGTTATGTATATAGCCAAGCGTGGCAAGTCCTGGATACCAACCTCTTTCTGCTTTAGCTCTTAAACCTCTTTTCGTGTCTACACTCAAATCTCTTACAAATTGATTCGCCATACCAAGCTCCACTGCCATCATTAATACATTGTCAGTTGGGTAATAACTTCTACCATAGGTTTGAATATGTTGAATGGTACCTTGTTGTAACATCCAACTTATATTTCCCCCGTCGACAGGATTGCGTGCGAGACGATTTAGTTTCCAACAAATAATTCCTTGTGCTTCGTCTTTGTGGATACGCTCAAGCATTTTATTAAACACTACTCTTCCTCCAGGATTCTTTGCTGATTTTGATTCAGAAAGAATTTCTACAACATTTAAATTATTTTCTTTTGCTATTTTTTTTAACTCATTTATCTGGTCATCAATAGATGCCATCTGTCTATCCTCAGATTCAGAACTTTTTCTCGCATAGATGAAGTATTTGATTGTTTTTTTTATTTCTTTGTTCATATTTTTATACACTAAAGGGACGGTCTGGTACCCCAATTCACTTGCTCCGAAGAGTAGCCACATTGGCAAACCGCCCCTTTATGGCAACGTGGCAATAAAAATCTCCTCGGATTAAGGCTTGTAAAATTGGGGTACATTACTATTATATCATATTTATTATTTTTTTAATATATTCTTTGCTAGTTCTGCCTAGCAAACGACCTTTGACCAGCATAATGTTATAATTTTTGTGTATCCACCACAAAATAGGTGGATACGAATAATTGTTTTTAATACTCTGCTAGTTGCTAGTTATTCCTATATGGATAGGTAACCAGCAACTAGCAAGATTATGTATCCTCTGACTCTAGAATATCAAATACACCCCAATCATCATCTTTCTTAATTGAATATAGTTTTTCATTAGGTTTACCTGAACCATTAAATATTTTAAGACTGGCACTTTCCGCATCTCTTCTTAAAGTAATCTTTATTTTCCCTTCTTTTTCCAATGATTTCGTAGCTTCTTTTATTGTAGTTGTACCTCCAATTTTCAAATATACAAAATCTTTTCTACCTAATAATTCCTCTCTATTTTGAAGTTCTGAAAGAATTCCGGTTTTTGCTTCAGTTAATGCCTGTTCTTTAGGTTGGTGTTCTCCTGAATATAGAAAATTAACACTTTTACCAGTCACAATTTCTATATCAAAAGGCGGAAGCTTTCCCCCAACCTTACTTTTTAAATGTTTTACTATTAAATATTTTTTTTCCTCTTTCTCAATCTCCTCAAGTGATATATGTCCGCTTATTGAAGCATTAATAGCTGAGGTTCCACGTGAAGACTCAGCATCGTCATTTTTTCCAAATGGAGATTTTTTCCTATGATGGTGAGTAAAAATAACTGTGATATTTTCACGAGCAATCATTTTTAATAAATCTAAAACCTTTTGCATTTCTGTACTACTATTTTCTTCAGAATCATGAATGGCTCGTAAACTATCAAACATGATTACACCAATATTTTTCTCTTTTGCTTCATTTATCAAACTATTAACAAAACTGTTTGTAAGTTTTGAACCTTGAGCAATGCGATAATAAATAGGTAAAGAAATATCTATAATGTTTAAAAGCTTCAGTCTGTCTTGTATTAAACGTGCCGAATCTTCCTCGTTTACAATCATGACATTGGCTTTCTCTGTGGCAAATTTATCAAATACTAAAGTTCCATTAACTATATGTCCAGCAAATAAAAATAATAACCACGATTTCCATCCATTTGGTGGTGCTGAAATCATATTTACAGTTCCTTGTTCAAAGAATGGTTCAAGCGTATATCTTGCTAATGGGAAAATCTGTGTAATAAGTTCAGCATGAGACATCGCCGAAATATATTTTAGAGTTTCTACTGCAATTTTTTTGTCATTTTTAATATTTAATTTTAGTCTTCGTGCACTTTCAATTTTTGTTATCGATTTATACGTACTGAGAAGTTCATCATTTTGTAGGGGTGGTTTATAAGTTAGATTTACTTCCTGTACCATCGGCCAGACTTCCCTATCCCAATTATCTATATTTGTTGTAACAAGTAATTTGCCAATAAATGAAGCTATGGCATTATTTCTACCCTCACCTTCTTTGAGACCAACAATTTCTGGTAATGTTTTTCTAACCTTTAACTCACTCCCCGAATCACCATTAAGAAGTTTTAATAGTTTTGGTGGTATGTCTGCCAAAGGAGTATCTATAGGGCTTAAAATCCACTTATATTGACCGTAGGGCGTTGTGGATGGTGACACTATGACCATTCCACCATCTCCACGAATATCAATTCCAGAGTCTTTCGAGCCAATACAAACAGCGTTTTTAATTATTAAATCCTTAGGTAACCTAAAAAAGTATTGTCTACCACCAGATGCAGTTTCTTGTACTGGAGTAATAGGTAAATTAAAGGATTTAAAGAGTTCTATATTGTAATTTTGTTTATATGAATCAGTATCGAGAACCAAAAGATTGGAGACCTTGCCTGTAACAATGCCTAGATTTTCACAATCCCATTGAGAAACTTCTTCTTGTGAGACAATATTCTCTTGATATTTTTTCCAACCATCTTTTGGATATTCAATTACTTTTTTTCCAAACTCATCTTTAGTTATTGAACCAAGTGGAATTACGGAAAAACCTAAAGCAATATATCTTGATGCTTCTTCTAAAATTTCTAATTTATTTTCTTTCATATTTTTATTGGAGTTTTTTTATTCTTATTTTTAAGTACAATTTCAACAAGACGAATTAGCTTGATGCCTTTATCAAGGGCGTCACCTTTAGTTATATATATTCCAAAGTGTTTTTTATATAACATTTGAAATTTAATAATTTGTTCGTCTTTAATTTGCATATTAAAATTACTTAACTCTAGGAAAGAGTTGATTTTTTACTTTTTTATAACTTAATAGAAACGCCCATGGTTCGACCTGTAGAGAACGTGATTGAAAACCTTGAATTATATTATCCAAACCAACATCTTTTTTTATGAAAAAAAGTGCTCTGTGTGGAGTTGATTTATCTATTTTTTCAATTTGACCACCAAAATAGCAAATTGTGGTAGCTAAAGAAATATCGTTTGTTTTATAATAATTATCTTCTTTTTTACACATATATTTATACTTAGCTAATAAAATATCCGCTTCTGAAGACTTAGACCACGTCCGGGTGACCTAAATCCTCATGAGCGGATATTCTCCCGGACGTAAATATCAAAATAAAAAACTGTGATATTTATTATCACAGAATAATAGAGTTTTATTGATTATCACTAACCAATAAGAAATTTCTTATTGGTAATTTTTTAAGAAATCATTTTAAGTTTATGTTTCTTGGGTAATTTAGAAATACCAACCTTTTTTCGAAAGGAAGATTCAATTTTTACAATATTGCCATAGTCCAGACTTTTCCCGTATTTTTTAATAACTAATCCATCTATTTCATTTACTGTTTTTCCTTCATCGGCCCATTTATAAATATCATAATCTCTCCAAAAATTTTTCCAAGGTTTCTTTCTTTTATTATTTTTCTTTAGGTTCTTTTGAATTAGTGGCCAAGCCATAATTATGTCTTTCAAGGTTGTTTCTTCTGTTAAATGAAGTAGATATTCTTTTTCTTCCTCATCTGTTTCTTGTATTTCTAATCTTAGACCATATATATCATATGAAGGAAGTACGTCACCAGTTATTACATAATGAATTAAAAAATCTTGCCAACGTTTTGATAATTTTGCTTTTTTCCTAAATTTTTCTACTCTAATATCTAGGCTATTATTTTCTTGGAGTAATTCAAATTTTTTAATAGTTTCTTCATTCCAGTTATCAAATTCATCAGAATCAATGTCAAAATCATTTCTAATATCTCTTATTTCATCCTTAAATTTTGGATTTAAGACAAACATAATATAAGGTTTTAAATGCTCCATACTTTGTAAGGATTTTATATTCAAATCTCGAGGATTTTTGGGTTTGGAAAGATATATTGTTCCGGACGTCTTCATTCAAATAGGTTAGCATTTTTATAGTAAAAAATCATTTTTTATTCAACATTGAAATAAACATCATTACTATTTTTTATATCTTTTCTATAGACATAGCCTTCTATAACCATTGAGGCTATAAGGTCATCATTTGTTATATAAAAACCTGGTATTTTTAGCCATATCAAAGACTTAATAAAACTAATTGGCACTTTAGTATTTATTGTTTCTTGTTTACTAAAATTGTTTTTAATGAACTCACAAATCTTATTCCAATCACTTTTTATCTCTTCTTCAGTTCTTTCAGTATTTCTTTTCTTTAATAACATAAACTCAAGTAGCTCCAGATGTTTTTCTGGAGTCCATCCTAAATACCATTTAACATAACTTGATGGCTCACTACAACCTTTCTCAATCCACTTTTTTGGATGTTTAGCGTAAGACTTTTTTACAGTCTCAGAAAACTTCTTATACTTAAGAAAACTAACCATATAGTTTTAGTTACTAATTTATTCTAATCTTAATTATTTTGATACATTATTTTTAACTCATTACTAAAATTATCTTCGAATCCAAAATAATAACCCTCTATTTCTTCAATTGATTTATACCCACTGTGTCTTGATAATTTATTAAGAAAATTATTAATTTCCTTATCAAATACTGTTTTATCACTTAATCCAAGGGAATCTTTTTTATTTTCTTTATCTCTAACTTCTTTAATAAAAAGATTAATGAATTTCTCATTTTGCTTTATAAAACTTAATAAAATTATTTTTTCTTTTTTCTGTCTTTCATTTTTCCTTAACATTTCATCATTATGATATCTTTCTTCATTCTTTTCCCTAAGTTCACTAATACGTGCGTTGTGTATAGGAATCATAAGTTCAAATAATAAATTGTTCAAATTAACCAAAACTTCTTTGTTCCTTGTATATTTTATTCTCTCTAACCATATATCGTGTCTACGAATTTCTTCATCATTGATAAGAAGGTCAGTTCGTTCCTCTTTCGTTACTATTTTGTTAAAACATTCAGCCATCATATGACTATATTTTTCAAATACTTTTATACCAAATCTTTCCCGAAGTCCCTCAGGAAGACTCTCGAACAAACTTAAACCAGAAGCGTCTTTGTAAATCTTATCTATTTCTTCATAAGTTTTGCATAAAACATCCAGTTCAATTTTAACTACATTATTTATAAAATTATCAATAATATCTTGATTTCTTAATACCATTTCTTTTAATTCTTCCGATATATCAAAATCTTTTACAATACTTAGAAGTTGTTGGTTTCTTGCTAATGTAAGAATGAATTCTTCATTTATATTCATATGTTTTATAATTTTAACAACAAAAAGCCCACCACGTGAGTGAGGACCGAAGCCCTCCATACCAGTTTCCCGATATGGCCGTTGAAGACAAATCCCACATGGTGGGTTTTTTATCTTCAACGGTCTTACTTTCACCATGCCTTTATTACTAAAGGTTTAGGTTACTCTAAATATTAAGTTGTATCACAATCCTAGCATATTTTACGACATCATGGAAACAAATCGCTCTTGAGTTTTTGACGTTACTTCAAGATAGTTTATTAAGGTCTTATCATCCATTTTACTTAAATCTCGAACCTGTAATTCGGCCATTAGTTTACCTGTAACATTACCAATCTCCCCAGCTAATTGGCCTACAGCGAGCTTAAAACCCTGCTTATTCTCGATTAATTTGGGTACACGGGCAGAACTACGCGAATAACCAGCATCAAGGGCTATTTGTTGCTTTGTTTTGGACTCTTCCATGAGTCCCTGAGCATATTTCATCTGACGTGTAGAGGGGGTCTTTTTCATAGTTTTTTGCTGAATTATCATAATAAAACCACTACTTAATTATCCCATATTGTATTCAATATAACAAAGAGTTTGACTATTTACTGCGTGAATAAAGCAAATACACTTACTCCAAATAAGCAATTCTATAATTTATTAAAATCTAATACTTTCCAATCAGACAAATCATCTGGATTATATTTGTATTTATCATTATTATTATATCGCCAAGTTCCATTAACATATATGGCTATACCACCAATTATTTTATGGCCAGCTTTATTTTGTTTCTTGATATATCTTTGTAAGCTCTCAGCTCTTTCTTTGGCATCTTCGCCTGCGGTAAATCCACTTTTCGTTTCAAATATACCGATAGTCCCATCTTTGAATTGGATAATAAAGTCCGGGTAAAAGGCTCGGTCATCAGACCTTAGAATACCAAAATACTTTACCTCAGATTCACCGTTTTTGAACCACCACTTTACTTTATTGGAAGCATTTAGAAGTTCCATAAATAATCTTTCAGGTTCGCTCTGGGTTGCTGAGTAAAAAGGCTTCATAATAGATAATGGCTGGTCTTGTTTTTGGTATCGGCTGTTATAACTCACAAAAATAGGCACTTCCCATTTAGGGGTTTCTTCAAGTTCTCTTTTCTCACTTAATTTTTCTACCACTTCCTTCTTGTATTTTTCCTTAGCCAAATTAAGGACATTCCTAAACTGTTGTTCATTTTCTTTACCCAAGACTATCTTTTGAACCTTAGGGTCATATTTGTCAAATTTAAACTCTTCATTGAAAAACTGATAAAGGGCTGTCTTCATCCTGTCGCTTGAATCGGCTGGAGCGTAGGGTGTGCAGTTTTGCACTATGAATCTATCAAATCTATCCTGTAATTCCTTTTCGTCTAGAGTTATATCAAGAGTTCCTTTATGCTCTATCTCTCCTGATTTATCAATGTCAGTAATTATTCCATCAGCAATTATTGGATTGATAATCTTTGAAGGCTTGAGCTTTATTTTTTTAAGATTATTAGCTTCAGCAATCCTTAAAAATATTTTTACAAATTCTCCAGACAAACGGGTTCTTTCTCGTTGCCTTTTCAGATAAATTGAGGGCAGTGAGATATTTTTATATAGCTTGTTATCCCTCTTGGCCTCATAAACCGTGATGTAATCTTTGGCATACTCCTCGGTAATCTCTATATTAGGCAAGTTCGTAAAGACATATCCAACATTTAATTCAGGCTCTTTGGTATAGTATTTAAGCTCTGGCATACGCATAATTCGGCCTATGGTTTGGATTGTGAAGGTAAAGCTCTTGGATTCCCTGAATATCACCAAAATTGAGGCTCTGGGGCAATCCCAGCCCAAAGCAATGGCTTGCTTAAACACCAAAACTTCCACCTCGCTACTATCCTTCTCTATATCGGGTAGAGTATCGGATTTATCCTCAGACAGCCATATCGCCAATTTCCCGTTCTTTTCCGTAATACCTTTCTTTTCTAAAATCTTAATAACTTCCTCCTTCTTGCTTAGCAAAGTTTTGCTATCATTAGGAAGCTGGATAAGCATTAAGGGGTTTATTTTTGAACCCTCTTTTTTATACATCTTTACTGTTTCCTCTCTCTTCTTTAGTGCCTGTTCAATCACTATTTCGTCAGAGCTTTTTGTGCCAATCTCTATATTAAGAAACTCTGGATTAACAGATATTTCAGATTTAATCATCTCCTCGGCTTTAACATCAGATAGACGAACCTTTTCAATCTCTGAGACTTTATCAGTTAGGTGAGGAGTAGCAGAAACCTCCAAAGTAATTTTTGGGTTGATAATTTCTATAAGCTCTTTTGATTTATCCGAGTCAGCAGTATGGTGGCTTTCATCAATTATTAAAATAATAGTCCGTCCATCTTCTTTGGTATTTTTTATAATATTACTTAGATTATTATCTTTTTCATTCTCCTTAACAAAAAGGTTTATATCTTTCTTATTTATACTATGCCAGTTTATAAAAAGGATTTCATTCTCGGCTATCTTTCGGTCTTCTAAGTCCTCAAAATAGGAGCATTTTAAAGTTCGGTCATCCTCGTAAAAATACTCCAATTTTTCCTTGCTCTGTTCGTGCAACATTCTCACCGATACCCAAACAAAAGCGAATTTCTTATCATCATTCCTACCCCTTACGAGCTCTTTTAACAAAGCCGACACCATTACAGTCTTACCTGAGCCAGTTGGGGCTTGAAATACCACCACCTCGCTTTCTGTGGCCTTCAGGGAGGCTTCTAGCTTCCTATGTAGGTTATCTACCGCCTGCTTTTGATAGTCTTTTAGTTTAATCATTTGAATATTTGTTTATAAACATTAAGAATAACGGCTGGTATCGGCTTTAAATCTACTAGCTTTTTAATATCTTCAAATTCTTCCTCTCTGGCACTATCATCAAGAGAAAATATGTAAGTAATTATTTTCTTATCTAGTTTCTGGATTTCTTTTTTAAATAATTCGATGCCAGAATCATCATAGATTACCCCTAAATATTTACCTCTATTATCTTTAAAAATCTTGAAACCCTGTCCTGTTTTGACCTGTTCAAAGCAATCCTCTTTCAGGCAAAGTATCTCGGTAGATTTGTCTACTAATTTTTTCTTATTTCGGTCTGTCTGCTCAGCATCAACGAAATCAGTTTTGTAATATTTTAAATTTGTCGGTATCTTTGTTATTTTGGAATAATCTTTATGGCCATCAATAACTTTTTTAAGCCTAGGATAAGTTACATCCTCGCAAATGCCGTTTTCATTATTAGTGCAAACAATAAATTTTCTATTACCACCATCCTCTTTATTTAAAAGCATAACGGCGTGTCCAGTTGTGCCTGAACCAGCAAAAAAATCAAGAACGGTAGAATCACTTTTAGTAGTCAGTTTAAGGATGTCTAAAACTAAGTATAAAGATTTTGGATAATCAAATATATTTTTGCCAAGTATTCCTTTTAATATATTTGTTCCGTGAAATTCTGATTGATATTTTTGTTCCAACCATACATTTTTTAGAACTTGTTGTTCTCTATATTTATGATAAATCCTAATCTTAGCCCCTTCTTTTATTGCTGAAAAATAGCCGTCTGTATTGAGTTGGTCAAATGTTTCCTTAACATTCTTCCACGCCATTTCTTTTCCATTGTTTGTGATTGGATATACTTCGTAATATCCAGAGTGCTTTTCAGAAGTAATTGTTATTAAGTCCTTACTAACATAAATCGGATACCAATTTTTTGGTCTATTCTCTCTTGACCAAACTGTCCTTGCCCGCATAAATGGTTCGTATCTAAATTTTCCGTTCTCATCGCTTTGGTCAAAAGATGATTGAACATCTTCGGAGATAGCGACTTCGTTAAAATTACTAAAGTTTATATCTCGTGCATAAACAATCATAAATTCACTATTTTCTGAGAAAAATCTTGCTTGGTTTCTTCCTTTCGGATTGTGCAAAACTGTAACTAAGCCAACTCGGTTTTTTTCTTGGAAAATTTCGTCCAACAATAAACCGAGGGAGCATAGTTCATTTGCATCAATAGCACAAATTATGAATCCATTTTTGCTAAGTAAACCCTTCGCTAAGAGTAGCCTCTTTTGCATAAAGGAAATCCACTTACTGTGTCTAAAAGTATCTTCTCTATCAACATAATCGTTGTTGTATTTCCAATCTTTAGCTCCAGTATTATACGGTGGGTCTATGTAAATAACGTCAACCTTGTTCTTATGAGTGTAATTTAGAACAGAAAGTGCGTGATAATTATCGCCTTCTATTAGGATGTTGACTGGTTTATTTGTATCATTTTTTATTTCCTTATCTCTGTCTTCAGTCAAGACAGGAAGTTTAGTCTTACACAGCTCAGCAACCTGTTCTGTTTTATGTTCCCAAACAAGGCCATATCGTTTTCTGGATTTAAGTTTTTTTATTTCGCTCTTTAGGTCTTCGTTTTCTTTTTGAAGATTTATGGGCTGTTGTATATTTGGCATAAGTATTTGTCTAATCTTACTTAAAAATGGCTCCCCTGTAAAGCAGAGGAGAAACCGATTTATATTATTTAATTATTTTTTTGGTTTTATATTTTGCCATAATTCTTTAAAATCTGAAATATTTTTTCTAACATTTTTTATGTGTTCAGCTATTTCTCTTGTTTTTGAAGAATCTAATATTTTTATATTTATTAATTCTGCAACTCTTGTTGAAATCATTAAAATTTCAGAAATAACCCACATTTTTTCAGTACCATAATGTTCCTTAATAAGAATATTTCCGTGCACATAATTTGATAAATGTCTATAAATAATGTAATGATTTCCAACACTGGGTTTGTTTACAGATGTAAATTGTGGTGAAGATTGACTAATCCATTCTTCCTTCAACATTTGGTTAACAGGTGGATAATTATAATGATTCCTCTCTAATAATTTTTTCGACATTTTATTTATATCTTCTGGAATCAATAACCTTTCTTTAATAATAAAATCCTTAAAATAAGCATAATTTTTGTTATATCCATCAATTATGCCTTCTGTGCGACCAGTATTGCATACAGAAAGTGTGTATAAAGTATCAGATATGGAAAGAATCATTTTCTTATTTTTATCTTGAAAACAAAAATATAACAGACACGCGTATATCTCAATCAAACTTCGAATTAGGGGTAGGAAAAAGAAAAAATCCTCATCTGGTGAATTTTCATCTAGTTTTTTATATAAAAAACCAACAATTTTTTCAAAAAGCTCAAGAAAACTTCTGGTTGTAAGTAAATTATTAGTCCTTATTTGTTCTTCAATAGGTTCTTCCTCCTTTTCTTTTAATGAATATCCCTTATCATTAATCATTGAAATCTCTGATTTGAGTATCCCTTTTATCTCTTTTATTAAAGACGCTAATGATTTTACTGTTTCATCTTCCATTTTTTATTTATTATATACCTCTTCTTTTTCTAATATAAAAGCACTTTGTATAAAAATGTTTTGTTTATTCATATGTTTTATATTAGCATTTTTGATGTATTTTTTCCATAAAAATCTTTAAAGTTAGCCATATATTATAAAATGCTGTATGTAAAGCAAAATATTGATTATATTGATATTTTTTGCGAAGCACAGTATTTTTATCAAAAAATGCTATAATATTTCAGATGAATAAAAAAATGACATATATAATTTGGTTTACATTATTTGTAATTACTTTCTGTAGTTTGTTTTTTGTATTTAATAAACAAAAAGTAGTTATTACTTCAAATCAAATTTTTGGTGGTACCAATTTTTTTATGAACAATGTGTCTCAATGCCCAAAAAACGTAAGTGTTTCAGAACAATTTTCTTGCTTATATATACTTGCAAATGCAACCGAGAAGGAAGCGGATACTTTAGCTAAAAAAATTATTTCTCAATCGCCAGTACGATTGGAAGAGATAAATAAAAAAAATATAGGGACTGTTCCATTTGTATACGGAGGAACAGATTTTTTAACTGCCTTACCAATACAAGTTAAAAAAGCTCAACAAGTGAAGGACGAATATATAAACAGTATTTGTAATTTAACATCAATGACTATTTATGGTGGTAGTGGAATGGATTTAGAACAAAACGCTTGTAAGTATTATTTTACTAGCCAGTATCTGCAAATACTTAAAAGTCTTGAAGGTGGTTTAACTGCAACATCATCAGATGTATCTGATATTTATGGAGGATATGATAATTATGTTAGCTCAATACCTAAAAATAATGATAGAAATTACGAAAAAGAATTTTATTGTCCATTTAAAGATAATGTAAGTAATACTGAATGTTTAGTTAATAATTTAGATAGATTATCTGCAATACGAGAATGGAAACAAATTAAATTAGAAAATCTTAAATCTCCTGAGATTAATCCTGAAAAGTTTTTTGATTTAGCAGGTGATATTAATAAAATAAAAAAATGGAGAGAAAATTTTGAAACAGCTAGAGATTTAAAGTGCGGAGCAAGTGCTATATTCCATTACGGTTCTGGTTCACCTGGGGCTGTTGCAAGCTGTGATATTGATGAAGAAATAAGTGCTTTGAAAATTTTAGATAATGATTATTATGTAATGATTATGAGTTATAATGATGGAAGTAAAGGAATACCTGACTTCGAGCCTACCGAACA
>Ga0209083_1003238_pt1 | contig 13961 bp, 17 predicted proteins | sample AM7aDNAmetaG_FD_184132 | JGI IMG/M metagenome (GOLD analysis project Ga0209083, IMG submission 184132) | Freshwater microbial communities from Finland to study Microbial Dark Matter (Phase II) - AM7a DNA metaG (SPAdes) (version 3) | ecosystem: Environmental > Aquatic > Freshwater > Lake ...
GCAGTGGAAATTTAATAAATAACTTCCAAAATGTAATGTTAAAATGGAGTAACAGGTCATGGCAAAAATTATTGTTGAACCAAAACGGGGATCTGAAGGGCAGATAGATTATGTTGTAACATACCAGGACATGAAAACTGACAACCAGTTCATGGTAACAACAACTACTGATCCGGGCGAAGCGATAGCCCGGCTCAAAGAAACGCTCGAAAACGAAGTCCTTGAGATGTCCAAGAAAAAATAATCAGATTTCAACCGTGTGGGATTTGTGCCCGGCTCTCAAAAATTCACAAATTCTTTTTGATAAGAGCGGACCCAATGGACTTGGCGGGATTTGAACCCGCGGCCTTTACGTTGCGAACGTAACGATCTACCCCTGATCTACAAGCCCAAAACGTGAAAAAAAATACGTATTAAAGAATAATTTCTATATCTAACTTTTCAGCCAGTTCCTTATATCTGTTCCTGATTGTGACTTCAGTCACACCGGCCACCTCTGCGACTTCACGCTGTGTCCGGCGTTCCCCGCCGAGAATTGATGAAATATAGATTGCAGCTGCCGCAACCCCGGTCGGACCGCGCCCACTTGTAAGTTCGCGTTCACCTGCCTGCCTCAGGATCTCGACTGCACGGCTCTGCACTTCACCTTTCAGGGTGAGGCCTGAGCAGAACCTGGGCACATAGTCAATCGGTGACGTGGGGAGAAGTTTCAACCCGAGTTCACGGGAGATGAACCGGTATGTACGCCCGATTTCTTTTCTTGAGACGCGGGACACTTCAGCGATCTCATCGAGGGTCCTTGGGACATTGCATTGCCTGCATGCCGCGTAGAGGGCTGCTGCGGCAACACCTTCAATACTTCTTCCGCGGATAAGGTTCTTGTCAACCGCGTTACGATAGACGACTGCTGCGGTTTCACGCACATTTCTCGGGAGACCAAGAGCTGACGCCATACGGTCAAGTTCAGAGAGTGCAAATGCAAGGTTCCGTTCGGTTGCATTCGATACGCGTATACGGCGCTGCCATTTCCGGAGGCGGTAGAGTTGGGCACGGTTCTTTGACGAGATCGCACGGCCGTAACTGTCGCGGTTTCTCCAGTCGATCATCGTTGAGAGACCTTTGTCATGGATCGTAAAGGTCATCGGCGCACCGACCCTTGACCTCTTCATCCGCTGGTCATGATCAAATGCACGCCATTCGGGTCCACGGTCGATGAAATCATCATCGATAACAAGACCGCAGTTCTGGCATACCAGTTCGGCACGTTCATAGTCGTGGACGAGTTGACGGCTGCCACATTCCGGGCACACCGTCTCGGTGTGGTCTTCTGCCTTTTTTTCGTGCTCTTTCACACGTTCCTTGACACGATTTTTGAGGGCTTCCCTCTCGTTCTGGAGAACTTTTAATTTTTCTACTTCCTGCATTTTGCCTCACCTGTCCTACTTTGAATACAATTTCTCACCAGCTACCGTGTCACACGGGTTACGACAGAGGACAACTGCATATGGGGACGAGACCTTTCCAAACACGTCCATAATTTTCCCTATCGGTCTCATCCGCCTGTCAATAACCTCACTGTATAAACGGGGGAGTTGTGCAGCATCACATTGCACGATCAGCATACGCCTGCCGTATCTATTCAGGGCGCGACCAATTGCTCTCACAGAAGTTACCTCGATAGAATGCCGGGCAGCTGATTAGTACAGCCGAATATTTTAGCAATCTATATATATTGATACTAGTGGTATAAAAAGATGTTGTAAAATTTTAAATATTGTTTTTAGAAAACTCACCGGGCTAACCACTGTTTTATATTTAAAGACATTACCTGCCTGCATTCCTCTGCATCGAGTCCTGCACCCCTTGCAATCGAAATTCGTGCGCGTTCGTCAAGGAGATCATGCGGGGCATGGGCATCTGAGTCCACCACCAGCGTACATCCAAGCTCCCTGGCCAACTTTGCCACATGACCATTTGCACGGTTGTGGCCACCCCGTGAAGTCAACTCCAGGGCAACCCCGTTTCCTGCTGCCAATTTTACATCTGATGCGGTGATTAGTCCCGGGTGGGCGAGGATATCAACATCGGAGCATGCGCATGCCGCGTGGTTGGTACCGGGGGCCACTGGTTCAACAAGAGTCTCCCCGTGTACGAGTACGATATCAGCACCGGATTTTTTCGCGAGGTCCGCAAGAGCCGGGATCTCAACCGGGGGTACATGGGTAATCTCAACTCCGCAGAGGAGGTGGACTCCGAAATGTTCGGCTGATGTACGTAATACCTGCAGGTTTTCAACGACAGGCCTCGTATTGGTCGCGTCGACATGGTCGGTGATCGCCACAGTGGAATAACCGATGACTGACATCCGTCGTATCAGTTCAATGGGCAGCATCTCCCCGTCACTCACGATTGTGTGAGTGTGGAGATCGTAGAGCCCCGTCATTTTCTGACCTCAAGTTTTGCACCGACGCGTTTCAGCAGTTCCTGTTTTGATCTATCCCAGGTGACAACCAGGCGTCCCTCACGTTTGGCCCAGTGACAGGGGTGATGCTTCTGTTCGGCAAGGTACTTCACACCGTTTTTTTTCAGTGAGTTCTCAATGTCTACGAGTGTGGGGTTTTTTATCGCCTTTGACAGAGGCACTTTCCTCCCCTGTTGGCGCTTCAGGCTTGCGTTGAAATAGCAGGGATAAAGAATGCACGCTCCTTTCATAATTTCTTATGTTTGGGAGTGAACCTATAAACAATGTCGGGGGAAACATACTAGTCATGCACCATATCGACGTCAGAATCGAAAAAGATGTATACGACGTCAATAATAGTATTGCCGACGCTAATTCATCCCATCTCAGGGAGCACGGGGTCCGCGCTTTTGATCTGCTCGGGGCGATCGGTTCCGGCAAAACAGCCCTGGTTGAACGTCTGGCCCCTCTCCTCTCGGAAAGGGGTTTAAAAGCTGGCGCTATTGCTGGCGATGTGTACGGTGACGATGATTTTAAGAGGATCGTGGCCCTGGGGATCCCGGCCGTAAATGCGAATACCGGTAAGGAATGCCACCTGGATGCTCATATCGTCGAGCACGCAATTGGTCACCTGCCACTCGGGCAGATCGATGTACTCTTTATCGAAAATGTGGGAAACATGGTCTGCCCGACAGATTTCCGGCTTGGCGCTGAGAAACGTATTGTCGTCGTGAGTTCAACGGAAGGCGATGATGTGGTAAACAAGCACCCGATGATGTTCCGCGGCTGCCAGATTGGTGTGATCAACAAGGTAGACCTGGCACCATTGGTGGGTGCCGACCTTGACCGGATGGAGCGGGACATGCACCGGTATAACCCGGGGATGCAGGTCTTCCGTACGAATTTCAAGACCGGGGATGGTGTTGTACCCCTCCTCGATGCGATACTCCGGTGATCCATTCAACATATATAGAACCGAAGGGAATATTTAGAGCACTATCGCAGGGAAGGATTCCGGCGATGATATCGTAACAGGGGCTATTACAATGCTTTGGCAAGGAAGATCAGTCAGGCAGGCAACCGGTGGAAGGTACCGGCCTGCGCAGGGTAAACGAAGAGCAGAGATCGGTTCAGGACCCGCAGATACCCATATTGGCGTAGACAGGATCAGACTTGTCCGCACGTTTGGCGGAAACCAGAAGATTCGTGCGTTAAGGGCAACCTTTGCAACCGTCTCCACACGTTCAACCGGAAAGGCACAGAAAGTCAGGATCGAAAAGGTAGAAAAGAACGGGGCAAACCCCAACTACGTGCGAAGAAACCTTTTAACCAAGGGCGCAATCATTCACACCGAAATCGGTAGCGCACGGATTATAAGTCGCCCCGGCCAGAATGGTGTAATAAATGCCATTCTGATCGAATAATTTTTTCATCATTCGTCTCTTTTGGATTTTTCTGGAGTTTGCGGATCCGTATCCATGATCCAGATGATGTTCCATCATCTCTCACGTGGTCAGAAATCCATCCCTTCGTTGTCCAGGGGGATGATTGAAGAGGAAATGCTGCAGTCATCAAAAGCAGATGGTCCTGAATTTACCCAGGTACCAATGAATAGATAGCAGCCCTGACTGAATAGTACATGGTGCAGAAAGGGATCAGGCGCATGTTGAGACATAGGGATGAAAAATTGCTGGGGGGAATTGGGATTTGACCCTGCTCACAACGATCGCCGCGCCATTCCGGCATACGAGGAAAGACCGGCTCAAGAGAAATGAGATCGTATATTACCTCGCATTTGACAGGAAATGGATGAGTATCGAGCAGGCCAATCTCATCCTGAAACGTGCACTTGATGAAGGTCTCGTGGGATATGACGGGGAGATGCTCGCCCCGAAATTTGATATCAGTTCTATCGAGGTCCCTATCGGGTTCAAGCCGTCCCAGTCAGTTTTTGAAGGGAACGATCCGGTCCGGTCGCTGGTTGACCGGGTAGTTAAATCGAGCGGAATTGCAGAGACTGAAGTCATCCGGGAGATGAACCGTATGATATCGAAGGATTTTGATGACCTTATCAAGCCTGAAGCTGCCATTGTCATTCTTGCAAAGCGTCACGGTGTCCCCGTTGTTGAACACATTGCTGCCCTGAAAGAACAGATGTTAAAAAAGTATTGATTTATGCGGCCTTTTCGGCTGGTGCGGCCTTCGGAAAGATCTCCAGAAGGGTTTTTTCACCGTATGTGATGACCTTTGCATTTATCTGGACAAAATCAGCAGTAATTTCGTTTCCACGGATTGGCTTCCGTCGACGTTCGCCATCCATGACCGGGTGGAACCCTACACCGCCAGCCAGCAGAAGTTTTCTTCTCCCTGCCACCGGAAGGTTCTGCCTTGCCGGAGTACCGTTCCTGTCTGATGCACCAGTGATCTTGATACTGTACCCGGTGACGCCGAGGAATGTCGCATCTACTTCATCACCGACACGTTTTCCCATCAGGAATGCTGCCGCGCCGCCGCTGACATCAACTTTGTGGGATAGTCCGCTTTTTGGGTCTGATAAGACTATTTTAAATTCAACCATTATCTCATTCTCCGAATATTTTTTATCCTGATCCGGGTGATACCGCAATCCCGTTTGCTGGCCTTTTAAGGGGCACAGGGCCACACCAAAGGTGAAAATCCTGAATTCTGTAACGGCCCGCCTGCACGGTACCATCCGGGAAGTACCAATTACATTGGGCGAATATGCTATTAAATACTACTTTCCCCAGAAGGGTTCTTCCCGACGTTTCATCGAGGTGAACTCACCCAGTATTTCCTGAGTTGGTATCGGAAGATGGGAGAGCATCTCGCGCTCCAGGATCTTTACATGACGTTCCGGGATATCGACATACAGGTCATCGTTTACATCCAGCTGCCGTCCGACTGTTGCTCCTTCAATGGAGATCGCGACCTCCTTTCCGGCTTCTGCTTCCCTGATTGCCTCCAGGTTGTACTGGATGGATTTGAGATGTCCGACCTTTCTACCATCCCGCTGGACAAGGTTCACGTCTGTCCGGAGTGTACCGCCAAGTACCCGGACACCGACCACAGCGGGGTTACTCTGGCGGAAAATACAATTCGGAAGTACCCTGATCTTCGCCGGCATCACGATTTGCTCGAACCGCTGCTTTTCCAGCTTCCGTTTGACCTCATCGCGCCAGGCAATATAATCGTCAACGAGCTGGTAAATCACACGCCCGGAAAAAACACGGATATGGGCATTGGCCGGGTCCTTGACCATCTCTCCTGCATCGGGAAGAATTGTCGTATTGAAACTTAGTAAAACACGATAATAGGGGTTTTTAATGGTTCCTGTCCCGATAATGTCGTGACGGCTTACCGGGCCAACACTGGCCTTCATTACCTCGATATTCTTCTCCGTCAGCTCCTTGCATATCGCTTCGAGGGCCCCGATCGTGTCAGCCTTGATAACAAGTCCCTCGGGGCTGAGCTGGACGTGGATATCCTCCATCTCACGCCGGATCTCTTCCATTGCCTCTTCCGGATCTCCGCGGACAACACGGATTGGCGAGCCGGCAATTACTTCTTCCAGGTTTGGTGCCGTCAGTTTGATCCCAGCAGCCGCAGTGACGGACCTGACACGTTCAAAGCGGTCTTCAATGAGGATTTCCTTCATCGGCCGCGGTTTAAGGAGCGACCGTACCTTCGTAATGATCGGGCCGTCCTGCGTGGCAGCAGCAATCTCGTCACCAACGGATAGTGTCCCGTCATACAGGATTACGTCAAGGGTTGTGCCCACCCCACGCTCTTCCTTCACTTCAAGTACGGTACCTTTCCCAGGTCCTTCCACGATAAGTGTAAGTGAGTTCTCCATGTATCGCTGGGCAAGTCCGATCATCACCATCAGGAGCTCGGCAATCCCTTCCCCCGTATGTGCGCTGACCGGGACAATAGCCAGGTTTCGCTGGAAATCATTTACACGGTCAAACCGGTCTGCAGAAAAATCAAGTTCTGACAACTTACCGACAATTTCATAGACTTTTTTCTCAAGGAACTCCTTCACGCGGTCATTCTGTTTTGAAAAGGTGGCGGAAAACGAATCCCCCTTGTTAGGTCTCCAGCCATGCAGGCGGTCTATCTTGGTCGCCGCAAGGACAAACGGGGTCTTACAGGCGCGGAGGATCTGTAATGCCTCAATAGTTTGTGGCTGGAAACCCTGGTTGATATCAACAACCACGATTGCCATATCCGCAAGTGCCCCACCACGGGCGCGCAGGGTAGTAAATGCCTGGTGTCCGGGGGTATCAATAAAAAGAAGTCCCGGGACATTGGTGGACAGTTGTCCCATCGCTCCGCTCATCAGCCTGATGGCATCTATCGGGACCATCGTTGCGCCAATATGCTGAGTGATCGCACCCACTTCTGATTTCACTACAGATGAGCCCCGTATCCTGTCGAGAAGGGACGTCTTCCCATGGTCGACATGCCCGAGTACACATACAATCGGTGTCCGGATTTTCTGATGTGTTGCCGTTGTTACCACCCCTGAAGCGTTTAACAGGATGATAGGGAAGTGTTGAGAGCCAGGGCCCTGAGGACCATCCGGAGAAGACCGGAAAAAATTCGCGATCTCACCGATGGTTAATCAGGTAGACAACAATTCATCACTCACTGGTATGTAATAGCGCGCAGTGATTATTAAAGAGTCTCTTTTATCGCATCCAGACGGTTGTTGCAACAATTGCGACGTCCGAACTTTTGAACCTACAAGGTGTAGAAAATCCATCAGATCCAACTTCAATAGAAATCTACCGTATTGCAATGAATGATCATTCTCCTGCGTACTATTAGGAAATCTTTAGGCCGGAAGCAGTTAGTTTAAGTATTCTCAATGACAAAAGTAAGAGGGATATTTTGCCAGGGTAGGGTAGTTGGTTATCCTAGGGGACTGTGGATCCCCCGACCCGGGTTCGAGTCTCGGCCCTGGCCTCATCACTTCGTTTTATCGCTTATTTTCCGTGTTCGTTTGAATTATCCATATGTTCATGACACATCTTAGTATGGGTTGGTATTCCAGTATCATGTTTCCCGGTTTTTATAACGGGTCTGTTTATTTCTACATATGGAAAGCGGGGCCCTGATTGTTCACGTAACCTTCATCGTATGAGTGACCGCACCCAGGTCCTCCTCTACTCAGAATGGTGCGGCATGACTCCCGGCAAGTGCGAGAAATCCGAAGATACAGAGTGCCGCGACAAAGAATGCGGTATTGATGGCACTCTTTGTTGCCCGTCCCCTGATTTCGACGACACAGACTGCTTCGTAAACGTGGAGGAGGAGGGCACAGAGCAGGTAGGTACCATAGGTAAGAAGACTGATACCACAGGCTAGGGGGCCCCAGTTCAACCCTGCCGCCGCCAAGGCGATCAACCCGATGGCAAGGTTCGCATATCCGACCTCAAACTGGAACTCCGGGCGGTCCTGGATCCACCCCATCCGCGCCTGGTCTGACCGGTAGAAAACCGAGTGCCGGAGAAAACTCAACAGGCCCACTATCCCGACAAGGATTGCAGCGGCAACCCTGTACGCAAAACCAGGGTTCGAAAACAGGAAAAAGATAGTAACAAAAATTCCAGTTACTGATGTTACGATTGTTGCGGCAAACAGCACCGATGCAATTGCCGGACCCGCAGTAATTCTCGCCATAGTAATTATCAGTGGCGGGAATGGCAAAAAAAGATCTCATATTGTCCATTTCCGTCGCGGGTTTTGAACGTCCGTGTTTGGCGGCAACTCAAAGGATCAGATCCTATTCAGGCCTCTTTTTTTCATTCCTGCCCGAGACAATTGAGACTCCGGTTGCAAGCAGGGTGAGCACGGCAGAAACTACCATGATCAGGGAAAATGCCGAAGAAAGGATAGTCGGCCCTGCCATGAGGACATTCCCGGAATATCCCGCCATGCTCGTACTGATCGATAGCAGGATACTTGCGGCTGATACACCAAGTGCCATCCCCAGGTTCCTGACTGTTGCGCTGACACTTGATGCAATACCGATCTTGTCAACCGGTAGGGAGCTCATGATTTCCGTATTATTGGGGCTCTGGAACAATACCATGCCAATGGTCATCGGAATAAAAGCCAGCACGATTAAGGTCAGGTCCATCGTTTTGGAGAGCGTGGCCAGAAGAAGCAAAGAGATTGTTGTGACGGCCATCCCAGTTGCCGCATAATATGGGAAGTAATGGTTGTCATATAGCCATCCAGCGACAGGGGATCCCACGACCATGATCACGGGGATGATCAGGAATACCAGGCCGACCTGCGAGGGGGGGAGGTTGAGGACCCCTTCAAAATAGAACGGGCCGAGGATATTCACCATGAAGAGGGCGATGAAGTAGAGCGCGGTGGCAAGGACTGGCAGACTGAATGCACGTACGCGGAAAATTGAGAGGTCCAGGAGGGGCTTTGATCCCCGCCGCTCGGTGATGATAAAGGCCGCAAACGATGCCAGAAAGATACCGGTATAGAGTGCTACTGGCAACGTAAACGCAAGGTCTGCCGCGATGAATGAAAGCGCGAGCATGAGGGATACCATGAAGAGGACCATGGTCACAGCGCCAGGCCAATCCATCCGGGTATCTTTTCGTGCCGGGCCACCCGAGCCGAAATATTTCATGGCGATCGGGATCAACACCGCACCGATTGGGACATTAATAAGGAAGATGTACTGCCACCCAAGTGTATCCACGAGAAACCCCCCCAGTACCGGCCCCGCGATGCTGCCAATTGCGACGGTGGCACCGACATATCCCATCGATTTTCCCTGTTCACCCCGCGGATATAGTTCGAAAATGATCGCACTCGAAATGGAGAACAGCATTGCCGCGCCTGTTGCCTGGATAACCCGGAACATGATCAGGACAGGCAGGTCCGGTGACAGACCGCAGGCAAGTGATCCCAGGGTAAAAACAACAAACCCGAGAATGAACATCCGTCCCCTCCCGACATACTCTGACACCCTCCCGAATATGAGGAGAAGACTCGTTAGCGTCACGAGGTACGCCGTAACGACCCATTGGGAGTACGTTACATCCACACCGAAAAAGGTGGTAATGGTGGGTAGCGCAATGTTTACGACATTACCGTCAAGAACTGCCATAAAAATAGCGGCAAAGACGATAAATGCCATGAATCGTGACTTTTTTGTATCCCGGGAGACGGGACTTGAACAGGTGGACATTCGACTGTATAACTTCTCATCCATCCGGGTTTATAGCTTCAGGATTACCAGTTTTTATCCGCGCGAACCAGTTCTGCGAAAAGTTGTCCTGCAGAAAAAGAACTATTAATTTTAGAAAACACAGGGCATAAAATCCGGGGTGGAAGGGAATAAATTCCTGCACTTAATTGATGTCCCCTGATTTTTTCCAGAATTCGTACTCGTGGGTCCAGTGATCTTTATTGACCAGGACCAGATTTTTCATGTATTCAGCACGTTCCCTGTGAAGTTTCTCCTGGTCAGGATACACCTCGCAGTTGATGATTGCGTCTGCGAGCAGGGTTCCAAGTTTACTGGCGTCTTTCTCCTTTTTTGTGACCGCACACGGGTCTCCAAGGATGTTCACTCCCACCAGGCCCACAGTCGATGCGCCCATTTGGTGGAGTGCGCGATTAAGGTAGTTGGCAATCTCTTCAGCACCGGACCCGCCGGCCGTCGACACCGAACACCCGTACTTCCCGGAAAACATCTGGCAGTGAATCACATCTGCCATTCTGTCGAGGACTACCTTGGTCTGGGCCGTTACATTGTTGATATAATTGGGAGATCCAATAACAATCCCATCGGCATAAAGCATCTTCTCCAGCAGTTCCGGGTAATCATCCTCATAGATGCATTTTCCGTTTGCATAGCAGACCCCACACCCGCGGCAGAAATTGATGTCGAGTTCAGAGAGGTCAATATATTCGATATCTGCACCAGAGTCCTGTGCACCTTCAAGAACCTTCATTACAAGGCGGAGAGTCTGGCTGAATTTGCCATGCGGACTTCCGTTAAGACCGATAATATTCAACGTACACCTCCTGATCTGTAATTTACAGGTTTGTGGCCGCTCATTAATAGGTTCTGGTTCCTCATGTTCTTGTATCCGGCGTTGTATTGTCCTATTAATTCGTCATTTCCGGTCTTTTATGTCTGGAGCAAAACCTCCCAGGCGTCCAGTTTTTCCGAAAACGATGTCCGGGCATTGGCCGGGCTCGTCGAGGGCAGGGTGAGGACCCGGATCCGGCATGGATATTCCTGCCCGAATTTTTTTTAAGTACTTTCCCGCGGTGGTGCCGTTGGCAATAACGAGACTGATCCCGGGATGGTCATGGAGGAACAGCGGGATATTGTTCGGGGTTACATTCCTGATATCCCTGTCCATTGCACCGCGGCGCTCGCATGAAAAGATCACATCCCAGAGACAGACGTTGCGTTCCTTCAGACATGCCATTTTTTCCGCATACGGCAACACCTTCAAAATCCCGAGGTGGATTTCCATAATATCCCAGAACTGGTTCCTTGGATTTGCGTAATACTCCCCCGCCCCAAGTGAGAGGGGACTCGGAAAACTACCGAGGATCAGTACATGGGGAATACCCCCGGGTTCAAATGGCAATCCATATAATAACGACATCGATAACTCCCTTTATTGAGAAACAGCCCCTGATCATAACCGCGCTCTCCTTCACGTTTTTTAGTGAAAGCAAATATTTACTCCCGTTTCAGGAGTAATTCGAAGGATTGATTTTCCCGTGATGTCTTTGTCAATAGTGCCAGATAAAAAGATATTAATAATGCGATATACCACTGCTCATAACCGGAGGACCGGATGTCAGTTACCCAGGCCGGAGCGATGGATAATAAAGTGCCGATATTCGTTGAAAAAACGGGACGTGTAGAGCTTCTTGACCGGATGGAGAAGACAGATGAGGAATGGCGTGCAGTCCTTACGAAAAACCAGTTCGAGGTGGCACGCCTGGCTGGGACCGAACCCGCGTTTTCAAATAAGTACCATGATTTCCATGAGAGGGGGACGTATCACTGTGTCTGTTGTAGTACCGACCTCTTTTCCTCAGATGCGAAATTCCGCTCAGGGACGGGGTGGCCGAGTTTTTATGCGCCAATATCTGACCTGAACGTGAAGACCATGGTGGATAAGACCGATGGATTGGTCCGGAGTGAGGTCCTCTGCACACGTTGCGGGGCTCATCTCGGGCATGTATTCGATGACGGTCCGCCACCAACGCATAGACGCTATTGTGCGAATTCAGCTGCCCTGCGATTTGTAAAGCGGTAATTTCCTGTCCCGGTAGGAAAATTCTGTTTGATAAACAGGGGACACCGCTCATATAATTACGAATTCTGGCATTTTATTTTAAATCCCCCAACTTCCACCATGTAATTTATGGCCATACAAGTGCAAAAGGAGGAAAACCAGGGGTGCGAGTACGTATACCAGAGAGCTCCACTGAATACCCGCGATGGCAAGGATAATCCCCGCCGCAGAAAGAGCGGGTATAACGGCTGCACGGTGCTTGGTTGCCACAATCATCCGGTCACTTATTGAAGGATCAATAAGATGACGCCTGGCGGTAGCATAACTCCATTGAAGGTAGAAGAGAGATCCGGTGATTAACAGGTTGAGTTCAAAAAGAAGCGCACAAAAAGGAATCGTTGGAAAATCTCCCACCAGGTTGGTAGTAAACGGGATAAGTGCCACGAAGAGAAGTGATCCGATAGTAATCCAGAGGAGATTGTGGTCTGCATAACGAATTTTGTGAAACTGCATATGATGCATCACCCACAGTGCCGCAATCAGGAGAAACGCAATAATATAATGGATAAAATCCGGGATCAACCGCTGCAACGTTGACATGACAAGCAACGGGGAAAAATCTCTCACATCCGTGGGGAGATCAATCCCGACGACCAGCAGGGTCATTGCGAATGCAAAGATGCAGTCGCTCAGTGATTCAATCCGGTTTTTTCCAAAACCGATTTGCTTTACAGTTTCGTTTTCGGTGTTAATGTAGTTCACTTCCTTGCTGGAGAATCCATGATCTCTCCGTATGGGGGTAAGTTATACGTTTCCCGGGTCACACCTGATGTCCCACAGGTGACACAGGGTTACCAAGGGTTTTCTTTCCTGGGTTGTGTCCTATCGTGAATTTTTTCGTGTATGGGTATTTAACAAGTACTTGATGCATGACCGGGTAAAAAGAGTACCTTGACAAACCGGTCCGGAGTCGTTGAGTCTGATGAAAAGAAAATTATGTCCGTTTGATAAATCGGAATGTGTTGGGGAGTTATGTATGTTGTTTTCTGTGGAAAAGGGAATGTGCAGCTTCCTGCTTACCAGATCACCCGATCACCTGCCCGGGCAGGGCCAGGCGGGCAAGCCTGTCAGAAATAGTGAATCGGGCAGCCACGAGAGAAAATCCCGCTTCAAAGCTGAACTTTTCGATTAGCGATGGCATACCAGGTCCCTGATATGGAGTTATCCGGGTTGGGATCACCCATGACAGTTTTTAAGGGTTAAAGAAGGGCCTCAACGTAATCGATGGTAGTCCGCAGGGTCTTGAGCCGTGCATGAAATTTATCATTTGACTCTACAATGGTCCATGGTGCATGGGGAGTATCAGTTTTTGCAAGCATTTCGTTGACTGCATCCCGGTATTCACCCCATTTCTCCCGGTTCCTCCAGTCCTCGTCGGTGATTTTCCACTGCTTTTTCGAGTCCGTTTCCCTCTGGTGAAACCTTGCCAGCTGCTCATCCTGGTCAATCTCCAGCCAGAACTTGATAATACCCCCACCATCTGCAACAAAATTCTGTTCCATTTCGTTGATCTCATTGTAGGCCCGTTTCCATTCAGCCGGGGAGCAGAACCCTTCGACCCGCTCAACCATCACCCGTCCGTACCAGCTCCTGTCAAAGAGGGTTATATGACCTGCTTTCGGGAAATAAGTATAAAATCTCCAGAGGTAATGATGTGATAATTCAAAGTCATTTGGTCTCGAAACCGGGACTACTTCATACCCTCTCGGGTTCATACTCGCCGTGAGACGGAGTATATTGCCTCCTTTCCCGGCAGCATCCCATCCTTCATATACGATTATCAGTGGTACTTTTCGTTTATAGAGCAGGTATTGAGCTTTCCTGACCCGGTCCTGGTACTCCTTCAGCTGCCTGGGGTAGTCTTGTTTCGAATAGGATTTTGTCAGGTCTGCCTTATCCAGATTAAGATTTGTTTTATTTTTCTGGGCTCCTGTCTTGAAGTCTTTCACCCGGGGTTCTTTTCCGGAAACCTGCCTTTCGAGAGCTTTTGTAACGCGTGATATGACCGCGAAACCCGCGTATACAGGGTTGGTTGCCTCAACGACAGTCCATGGTGCAAACGGGGTATCGGTCTCTTTGATGATCTGTTCGATAACTGGAAGGTAAAGGTCGTACTG
>Ga0209083_1003239_pt1 | contig 13957 bp, 13 predicted proteins | sample AM7aDNAmetaG_FD_184132 | JGI IMG/M metagenome (GOLD analysis project Ga0209083, IMG submission 184132) | Freshwater microbial communities from Finland to study Microbial Dark Matter (Phase II) - AM7a DNA metaG (SPAdes) (version 3) | ecosystem: Environmental > Aquatic > Freshwater > Lake ...
GTGTTTTCACCGTCATAAACCTTATTGCTGGTGAGTTGCTCTCCAGCAGAGCTCACTTCCTCTTCAGATTTACCACACAAAGTTAAAAAATAAATAGCCAGCCTATTGTTTTACAACATAGAAGGGGAGCAATCCTATACGAATGAAGTCTACTTCGGACGTTAACCGATCTATTAATTGCTTCATAAAAACAGGAAAGTACACAGACTAATTTAGAAAATCAATGGGTTGGACTTTGATAGGGGAGCAAACCGGGTGCCGGTTTGCTCCTTTATCTTTTCTGAAGCCTTATTGCCTGTATTCTCAATTACAAGCGTTTAAATCAACCCTGTATTAACTTGACAGTTGCCATTACAAAGGGCAAGATCATTTATCAGGCACCGCCTGACGAATCCTACACAAACCTTTTTTGATCTGAGGCCATTTCATATATCGTAAAGAGCGAATGCAATCGGTTATGATTTTTCGATAGGGCGGGGCGTGGCTTCTGAGCATTTGACCTCACTATAAACCTGCAAAAGCACATTTAAAGTATTGTCATTGAATATGTTATGATTTTTTTCAGCTCAAAAAGGGTGTTTTTTTGGTGCCCCGGCTTCTTTTCTTTGAATGTTGATGGCAAAGAAACGAAGCAAAAGAAACCATCTGAGAGGCCTACAGTTTTGTGCCAAAAGCCATGCTGGCACTGTGTTTTATTAAGGTCTTATCAACCTATTACGGGGAGGCCTACCTCAAAGCCATTGATATCCTGAATCAGTCAGGGTGCGAAATAATCTGGGGGGATAAAACCCCGGACCTAATCATCTGCCCGGATTACGATTCGATCATTCCCGAGGACGACTTGAGAGGGGTGAAATACGGGGCTTTAGTATTTCATCCGTCCCCCCTCCCCCGCATGAAAGGGCGGAACGCGATTAAAAGACAGTACGCCGCCGGGGATAAAATCGGAGGCGGTACCTGGTTTTGGGCCAGCGCTTCAATCGACCGGGGGGATATCTGCGAGCAGGAGATTACGCTGATCAACCCGGGAACGCGCCCCCGGGATTATTACAAGGAGAAAATATTACCAATCATGGCCCGAGGACTTGTGCGCGCGATTACTGGCCTGAAATCTGGCCACATTCGCAAAATACCGCAGGCCGTGTAAACACTAAACCAGCGAGGAGGAGTAAATCGCTATGACACCTAAAAAAGAAAACCCGGCCAAAGGTCAGGATATTCCTCGATTATAACCCGGTATCTGAGTTTTGGGTCCATGAAAGAATCCTCGGAAAGGCCAGCGTGGACTATTTCGAGTCCACCTTTTTGCATAATATTTACTTGGACCCAAGGATTAGAAATAGCATCCTTTCAAGACGCGAAGGTGATCCGAATTGGTGGCGGGTATATGGAGAGGGCAAAACAGGGATTAAAGAGGGCCTGATTTATACGAATTGGAAGCAGTCAGCCTATTACCCCCAAAACGTGGATTCAGAGTGGTACGGCTTAGATTTCGGCTTTACAAACGACCCCACGTCCCTGGTCAAGACCTGCACACAAGGAGGCGAGATATGGGCGCATGAAATGTTCTATGAGATCGGCATGACGAATAAGGATATCTCGGACCGGATGGAGCTGGTTGGTCTTCTGAAAGGGGAAAGTGAGATCATAGCAGACAGCGCTGAGCCTAAATCCATAACTGAGCTCAGGCAAAGGGGATGGATAATCCGGGGAGTTTCCAAAGGCCCGGACAGCGTTAACAAGGGGATTGATGTGGTTAAGCAGTACCCGCTTAACGTAACCTCAGAAAGCGTTAACATAATCAAGGAGCTCCGCAATTACAAATGGGAGCAGGATAAGATTACCGGCAAGTTTTTGAATATCCCGATAGATGCTTTTAACCACGCCCTGGATGCGCTCAGATATGGCTGCATGACTAAGCTCGGAAGAAGGAGCTTTGCCATGGAACAGGAGAATTAGAAATAAAGGTTAAAAACTCTTAATGCAGAGGCTATTTATAGACTATTAACGTGGAGTGTATTCAATAAGAAATAATCTTATTTACATAGGTATGAGAATCGTTAAATAATTTAACAAAATAAATCCCTTTAGGAAAATTCGAGATATCAACATTAATCACTGATTTGTAAAAGGATTTTGAGGAGTAAACAACAATACCTGAAGCATTTGTAATTATCAAACATAGATCATTTGGGCTAATTTTATTGAGTTCTATTTCAAATTTTCCAGTATTAGGGTTTGGATATACTTTAAAATTTGATTGTGAAAATTCCTTATTGGTCACGTTTTCACTAATATTCTCTTGCTTCTGTGTAGCATTGTTTTCATTACTTGTAGGAAATGGTTGACAACCTTCAATGTATGCATGTACGTATGAATTATTATGAGCCCAGAATCCATGGACATTTGGACCATTTTGATCCTCTGGCAAAAAGGTAATTTGGTTCCCTGCATTATATATGGCTACTCCATTGGGTTCAATGATATTCCTTGAATTAATATCACCAGTGACTTCCCTGACTTCCCACTCTCTAATTTCATAACTTGCTACTGTTTGATTTACTGATGTCAAGTCATTAGGATTTGGATAATTTTCAACACAATTCCACGCATAAAAAGGCGAAATGAAAACTTGTGGTAAACAATTATAACCACCTGAAACATGAGTATCTGTAAAAGTTGGATAAACTATACTATTTTTTGAACAGATTCCAATATAATCACCAAAGAAATTTGAACCGGGATCATTGAAAGCGTTATCACTTAAACGGCAATCTTGCCAAGTTGATCCATAATCCTTTGACATTGCCACATAGGCAGTTGCGAAAGCACCAGTAATATTGGGATAACGATCGTCATAAAAAACTACTGATAAAACGCCTGTTTCACTATCACAACTGATCCAGGGGAAAAATGAATGATGACCTTCTCCAGACACCTGATTTACTATTATAGGATCAGACCAAGTATCCCCTCCATCATTGGAGTAAATCATATAAACACGAATTTCATTAAAAGTAAAATTTGGATTCTCATAAGATCCATGATTAGCCCAAACAACATATATCCAACCATTATGAGGGCCACCACTTTTATCCACGCACATTGATGGAAAGGAGTTCAAACGATCAACAAAACCCCAAGTTGAAACATCCCCCTTGAAATTACCGATCCCTTGAATTGTTCTGATTTTTTTTCCATATCCATTGTCTCCTATCCATGAACTACCATGATCGGTGGATTTAATAAAAGCTAAACCTGTTTCATCCATATGAGGATCATCAGGAATAAGAGGATAACTATTTTCAGGAACTTTATCTGTTATTGCCCAAACAATGTAAACTTCACCATTTGGACCTGTTTGAATATTAACTCCTTGATTAATAGTCAAATGTGGGTCATAAATATTTTGACTTAGAATTTGTGCATTACTCCACCAAGAATTATTGGAAGATGTCTTGAATTGAATACTCCAATTATCATCTGGGGGATCATCATTACCAACATATATTGGAGTCCATGCGCAGTATAAATATCCATTAGTATTTGAATTATCAATACACAGGTGAGGTTTATCAAGTATATAATTATTAACTGATGCAACTTGGTAGGAAGACCATGAATCATTATTTGGAAAGTACTCGCCAACTTCTACAGAAGTATTCGTATTTGATCCGTTTACATACTTAGTGAGATAACAGACGTACCAGTTGCCTTCATTATCTATCACCGAGGTAGGATCAGAAGTTGCATCTTCTATTGGAAAATATCCCCCACTCCAGTCAGTTCCTCGATGATTCGACCAATAATAATTCAGGACATCTTCATCAGATTTCATATTAAATTCTCGAATAACATTTTTATTGTTGGGATCAACACAGATTGATATCTCACTTCCAAATAATGGTGTATTAGGTGATGTATATACGTGTATATCAGGCGATGGAACATTACTTATCCCAAAACTCGAGAAATTGATGAGATTATCTAAATTGTTGCCGCCACAATTAGATAATGGTTTATGTGGACTATCTTCATTTCTAATGAAGCCTTCTTCAATATCTCTTGTATCATGCTTTATTCCACAAAACGGGGTGATTTTAAGAGGTAAAACTATTTTAAAATCAGATGAATCGCTTTTTGAATTAATTGATTGAGAATAGCCATTAACAATCATAAAGCTCAATACCTGCATTAACAGATTAACAAGCAATATCTTTTTCATATAGAGTCTCCTTTCATAAAAAGATATTAATACTTAATGCTTTACAATTGATGATTTCAGCTCATCAACCTGTTTCTGCAAATCGATAATGTATTTTGTCAATTCTTCAACTTTCTTTACAAGTTCAACATTAATTTCACCTACATTTAATCCTTTTTTAGTGACTTCATCTGCAGTTGGAAAACCTGGAAGATGCTGATTTTTATTAATATAATCTTCCAAATCACTCAGTGATTCTAATTTATAATTATGATTCAACACATAATCAGGAAAGATCCAATTGTCATGTAATCTGACTTTTAATTCAGTACAAATGATACTGCCATTAACTGCAAGTTTATCTGCCATAGGAATATCGGTTCCTATGCCAACAGGACCATCAAAATAAGCATTACCATGAACATTTAGTTTATAATTATTTGTATTATTTGTTCCGACACCGACTGTATGATCATCTTTTAAAAATAGAACATAATTATCAATATCTTCCCTGCTTTTAGTCATGTCACCTTGATTACAATAAACTTTCCAAAAATTTAAGCCTCCGGTATAATATTCAATACCCCATCGTCCGTTCGGGCAATCATCTGTTACTTGATCGCCAAAAAGAATACTTCCATTTTGACTTGCCGGACATCCTCCATGCAAAGGTGATATTAGAATATTTCCATCAACAATATGAAGCCTTTCATAGATTTTTTCATCAGGCCCCTGAAATCCAATCCCAACATTATGATACGGTTTGTTTGAAATATTAGCATACAGGTCCCCATATCTGTTAAAGAACCAATCATTATTGATAACAGAAGGATCTGACCATATCCCATTTCCAACTCGATCGGATACCAAAACTTTTCCAAGACCAGATTGATAGTCTAACCGGAAATTATTACACACCAAGGTGTCTGTAATTTGAATACCCCAATGATACAATTTCATAGGAGTATATGTTATCCCAGACGGAGCGAGCTGAGACGTAAATCGAAACGGTTCACTATAACAAACACCAATTCCTAAGCCTTGTCCATAAAAATTCAATCCAGAAGTAAAAGGACTTTCTATATAATTAAAAACACTGTCGCTTGTTGTAGTTTGATAAATTGCAAAGTGTCTTGTATTAATAGTTAAAAAATTTTCTATTGAACCGAAACCTTCTCTTTCAACTTTAAATAATGAAGGGACACCTACAGGTTTTCTAATATGTAACATTGCGCGTGGTGGGTCTGAAGTAGTAAAATCATTTCCAATACAAAGCAAAGGGGCTTGCCCCCAACCTGAAAGCTGATATTGAATTAATTGACTTGCATTATAATATGGTGGACCCTGGTCTTTCGCAAGAGGAGTAAATTGCGACTTAGCCGGATTAAGCATAAATACTAAACATAAGGTTAGCATAACGCTAAGTTTACTCTGGAGAGTAAAAACAATCGTTTTCATTTTTAATACGGTTTAATTATTATTAAATGAATTACAAATGGTTAAATACTATATGTTTTAAATACTAAAATTAAAATGTAGATCGTAATGTTGGGAATTATCAAGAGCAAGAAAAAATTCTTTAATTGAATTGAATTATGAGCTACCCAATTACATAATCTTAAGTATTTTATATGTTTTAATAATATTTCCTACTTGATAAGTTAAGAAATAACTTCCTGAAGGCAGGGAGGAAACATTGTATTTTAATAAATACCGGCCGCCGGGATAAGTTTGATTTGCAATTATGCCTTCTGGACTTCCAATAATATTGTAGAGGATTAGTGTCACATTTTCGGCACTCTTTAACTCAAAAGTTAAATTTAATGAAGTATTACAAGGATTTGGATAAATCCATAATTTGCAGTCATCAGTTAAAGTATTACCTGGAATTCCAGTTGGTACATAAGGGGCATCGTAAAGGGCAACACCAATTCCTCCTGTCCCATTTCCGGACCAAACATTGGCCCCTTGATGTTGTCCCATATTTAAAACAACTTTAGGATAAGGGATAGTCAAATCAGGACTATCATTATAACCCGAAGAAACAACCTGCCATGCATTTGGATTTTGCATGTTGAAATCATGTAACAGATAAGGAAGTTTTTGAGTTGTTGAATCATAATAGGTAACCATAAATGTTTGATCATATGGATTAAAATTTATAGAAGGCTGCTGCCTGCTATCGGATGAAGAATTCAAATTGAATTGATTAAAGTGATTGGTATTGGTTGATTTCATGTTATAAAACCCATCAATATCATACTGGTTTTCGGAAGAAAGATATTTATCAAATAAGACAATCTCTGTAAGATTTGTGCTGTCGTTATCCGTAACATTAAATTGACATGCGATAGCAGGGTTTTTTGAGTTATTATAAGCAGATGCATCAAGAGTATCTAACATTACTGGCGGGGTAAATGCACTATTAAAATTTGGGTCGGAATGCGAGGTATAGATGTGACCTGTGTTTGAATAAAACCCAGCTTTTCCTTCCCAGGCTGCAAAATATCTTCCAGTACTCCACGAAGGACTTCTTCCATAGGAAAGTGTAACTTTGTGAAAACGGTGTGGGGTTGTTGCGACTACCTGTCGCTTATCTAAGGATATTCCACCATTGCTTGACGAGTAGAAAATAATTGAATCCCCAAGATTTGAATATGATGAATAAAGAACACCTAAACTATACGGATTTGAATTATAAGCTGGATATGTGCCGTCTTTGGCAAGAGCAATATAATATGCGTTACCTGATAATAGCAGATTATTTTCATAAGCTCCTGTTACTCCATTATATTGATTAACAAACCCTGAACCAAGTCCGGCTGTACCATACTCAACTACTGCTGCAAGATATACTTTAAGGTTGGATAAAGAATCTCCTGTAGCAATTAAATCCATCGATGTAAATTCGGAATTTGCGGCAGGATAGGTTTCGTCAAAAATAACTGTCCAGGTATTTCCATTATCGACTGATTTGAGTAACGCACCAGCAGCCATATTTAAAGGATTAACGTAAGTGTATGCTGCATATAACCAACCATTAAAGGCAGTGCATATAGCAACGTGATGCTGACTTTCACTTGGATTATTGTTAATGATTATATCACTTCCGAAAAACATCGAATTGGTCGATTTAAGAGGCAATGAAGCTTCAATATTCGATTGGCTTTTCACCCCTTCCACGCAAAAAAGAAGAACCGTGGTAATTAAAACTGCAAATCGTAGTTTCATAAAGCAAGAATATTTATAAGTACAAGGGAAAAGTATACTCGTATCATCTAAAATATACAAACAAATTTTATTCAATAATACAACAAAAATTACCCCATGTCAAGTATTTGTTAAAATAAAGTATGAATTTTATTTATATTTATTCTAAATTAATTATCCAACAAATTAAAGCATCCACCTTCTAAGAAGGTGGACTTGAAAAGCCCCTATAAGGGGCCAAAGTCGAAACTCTGTTGTTCTTCTAATTGTTCTTGTCTTTCTTGATATATGACATACTTCTTGATCTTGTCTTCGTCAAGACCAATCGTGTCAACACAATATCCTCGTGACCAAAAATGATTCCCCCAATAGGGTTTCTTTTTCAATTGAGGATAGCTTTTGAAGATTTTGATTGCAGTTTTACCTTTCAAAATACCCATAAGTTTTGAAACAGATATTTTTGGAGGGATACTAACTATCAAGTGAATATGGTCCATTTGGATGTTCATCTCTATCAATTCGCACGACTGCCATTCCAGAAGCATGCCAATATCTTTTGTCAACAACTCTTTTACCAGTCCTTCAAGTACACGAAATCTGTATTTTGGAGTCCATACAATATGATACGTACACCGATAGATAACATGACTTAGTTTCTTATATTCGCTCATGCCACGAATTTAGCAAATTTCAGGCATAGCCATTTAGACATAACCACCACCTAAGGTGGTGGATTTTTAGATTATATTAAATGTCAATAATATGAATATTTTAGATTTTTTAATTTTCTACAGTTAACAATACTGTATATGGCAAGTCACAATAGCAAATTGATACTGGAACTTTATAAAATTTTATTCCACACACGAAAAAAATTCTGGAATAGGACCATATTCTTTGCTTACATACTCAATAAGATTATTAAGATATATCACTTCTTCATGCCCGATCGGAATAGTTTTGTAATGAAATGAGAGAATTTATGCCCCCGAGCTTTCCGTACTTTTGCGCCCGTGTTAATCACAATCAAAGAATTATCGATACTGCTTTCCTGCAGTGAAAAAACAGGGGCCAAAATTGCAAAAGAGATACGTGAGCTATACGGAGTTAAGTATATAACTCTTTATCATATTGCGGACTTTTTTAAACTTCACCCAACTCACGTTGTGCGCTGGTGGATTAGCGTTAATGAAAAGGACTCCGTTAAAAAGATAGCCGCTTTACAAAAAATCCCTATTCCCCCTGTAAAAAAATTAGACACTTCAGAGAATGTAACTATTCAACCCCTATAAAGATAGGGTATTAATTTGTGCAAGTGTATAAAGTGCAATTGCAGTTTCATTGCAATTAATTGCACTTGCTGCCTTGTCAAAACGGCCCTTTTTTCTTTATTTATCCTGGTTAAAGAACAAAGCTTGGCAAAAAAGAAACCCCATTTGGCCCACCGCACGGTTTAGCTCGAAATTTTCCTACCAAGTTACCTTCCGAATAATTCGCTTAAAGTGAAAGTAGCTTAAAACTGTCAAGGGCGACCTCCTTTGGGAACCGTCGATTTCATTGTGTTCAGATTTTGACTGACGGATTTTTTACGCCTTCAGCCAAATATCCTGTAAAATCAGACATACACCCTGGACATTATTTATTATTCTCGGTTTATGCCTTTGGCGTTAAAAAATTTCATTACTAACCTTAACTCAAACGCCCTATGAAAGCTCAAGCCAACAACACCCACCAACAGTCACTCGTCGAAATCTTTGTCCAGGAACTGGACCAGATTTATTACCCGGGTTATACTGAAGAACTCATTGCCTCAGAACCTGAAAAGTTCAACTGGGAACTTAAAGAATTTCAGGGGCAATTCTCTCTCTGAGAATAAAGACCTTAAGACCGGCAGGCAGTTCCGAAATATCGGATCTGCCTGCTTTTTTTATGCTCGCTGATGATTTTAGGATTTTGTCCGTATTTTATTGCATAAAGGAGAAAGCATAAAGTGGGTCTGATAAATTCTCAACTATTTAATCAAATCTACTGCAAATACAATAATATGCAGTACTTTTGGTTAAACTTCTAACCCAATGCGTAAATCACTTCTTGAACGGTTTGAACAGAACGGTGGTTTCCTCCGTACTGCTGATTCACTATCGGCTGCTGAAAAATATCATCTGAGGCAGTTCATTACGGCAGGTATCATTAGCCGCGTGAAACGAGGTCTTTTTCGCCTGAATGCCGCTTCCCTGGTTTTCCAGGAAGCAGAAGTATCCAGGATGGTCCCTGGTGGAATATTCTGTATGTTCACTGCCTGGTCTTATTACGAGCTTACGACCCATGTTTCAGCTGAATACCATATTGCAATCCCGAGAACCATTAAAATTATACTACCCTCTTACCCTCCTGTAAAACTCCATTATTGGAGTATTGCAACATTTGACATCGGAAGAACATCAACAGAAATAAACGGTTCCCTGGTTAAGGTATATGATCTCGAAAGATCTGTTTGCGATGCGGTTAAATTCCGTCACAAAATCGGAACCGATCTGCTGAGTGAAATTCTTCATAGCTATATCCGCCGGAAAGATAAGAACCTTGATAAGCTGATGAAATATGCATCCACACTCCGTATCTCAAACACATTGAACCAACTCATAAAGGTAATAGCGTGATCGATATAGAGAAATCTATTCGAGTACACCTCCTGAATATTTCAAAGAAAAATAATTTCTCCTTCCAGCTTCTGATCAGCAGTTGAAGTTTAATAACATCATAAGAATATAGTATATAAAGTCAGTGTATATACCTCCTACTGCCTATAAGTAAAGTCCACTTCAACATGAGATAAATCACATTCTGGTATACTTTTTACTTCTCAATCACACAAAGAAGAAGAATTGCAAAACAAAAACCAGGCTACTTGTCCTTAGGGCGACTTTTTGACAAAAAGTTGCAAAAACTCCCTCCTCCCTGACGTAAATCGAAATTCACAAAGTTATGCCCGGTGAAACTGTTTTTCACTAAAGGCGACCTCCTGATGGCGCTTGTCGCCCTCCGGGTTCATTCAGATTCTTGGTCCACCAACAATCTGACCTGAACCTTTGCTTAAAAGTTTCTCAAGGCATGCTTCCACCGGCAAATTTCATTTACTCACCGCGGCCACAAGCGCTGCTTAAAACTAATCCGCTATGAAAAAACACATGATGAATCCGGTAATTGCCCAGGAAACTGCCGACAGGTATGAAAACAGAATCCCGATGCGTCTCTGGGCAGAAGATGACCTGCCAAGTCAGAAACTCCTGCTGAAAGGCACTGCAACCTGTTCCGATGCAGAACTTCTCAGTATCATTATCGGCTCCGGCGTTTCAGGAGAAAACTCTTTGGATATTGCCAAGAAAATGCTATCAAATTGTGGAAACTCGCTTTGCGAATTCTGGAAGTTCGGAGTTTCAGATCTGCAGAAGATCAAAGGCATTGGACAGAAAAGGGCCGTGAAGATATCGGCTATGTTTGCCCTGGCCCGCCGCAGAAATGAATCTGAAGTGATTCTCAAGGATAAGATCACCCATAGCCGGGAGGCTTTCGAAATCTTCAAATCTCTGATGGGCGACCTTCCTTACGAAGAGTTCTGGATCCTGCTGCTGAATCGTTCAAACCGGGTCCTGAGGAAGATCCGCATTTCCGAAGGCGGAGTATCCGGAACGGTAGTGGATCCCAAAAAAGTTTTCAAGACCTGCCTGGATAACCAAGCCTGTTCGATCATCCTCGGGCACAATCATCCCTCCGGGAACATCCAGCCCAGTGAGGCCGATTGTAAACTGACCAAAAAGCTGAGGGATTGCGGCCTCATGCTTGACGTGGATGTCCTGGATCATATCATCATCGGGGATGACCGGTATTATTCCTTTGCTGATGATGGTAAAATGTAAATTACTCATGGTGTGCCAGATGCCACATCAAATCCCAAGGGCATGGGTATTTATTTGAGGATTTTCCCTGAAATGTATTACCTTATCATGTTCATAATCTTTTCTATCTTTGAAAAACAACAAGGATCTCCTGAGATATGATTTTTCCTGGAATATGCACAAAGTCGCTGATCTATTTGATAGAAATTATCCAATGAGGGAACCTAGATTAACTGTTCTTCGCATGAAAGAAATTGGTACCCCGGCTCCTTGTTTGATGGATGAATTAGATAAATATTTCATAAAATAAGTTCACAAATGGTGAACTTTAATAAAATTAACGTATCTTTGCATGAAAGTTAATCTGATAAAAAGGCAGACCGTTCAAAATTATATTGATGGCGACGCACCGGGTAGAAGATCTTTTGAATATTGGTTGACGTCAATCAAATATGCTGATTGGAATAATCCTGAAGATATACAGAAAACGTTTGGTACTGCAGATTTAATAGGTAACGGAAGTGATCGTATAGTGTTTGATATAGGTGGTAACAATTACAGGCTGATAGCCAAGTATTATTTCGCAGAGGTGAAGGCTCATCTTTTTGTTAAATGGATAGGTACTCACACGGAGTATGATGAAATTTGTGCTCGTGGAGAACAATATACAGTCGATGATTATTGAAATTAGTTAAACTGAAATCATGAAATATAAAATTATCAAGTCAATAGAACAATACAATCAGTATTGCAAATCTTTGGAGTCTTTGCTTGAGTCCAGAACAAAGAGTAAAGAGGCAAAGGATGAAATTGAATTGCTCACCGTTTTAATTGAGAAATGGGATACTGAACATTCAACCCTCACTGAAATTAATCCTGTTGAGTTGATCCATTCTTTGATGAAGGACCATAACCTTCATGCGAAGGATCTGGTCGAAATTTTAGGAGTTAGCAAAGGATTGGTTTCGGATATCTTAAATTATAAAAAAGGCTTGTCAAAGAATATCATCCGAATCCTTTCGGGTTATTTTAAAGTCTCACAGGAAGCCTTTAACCGGCCTTATAAATTGAAAAACCCTTTAAACTCGCATTTACGTGACGCAAGCGTAATGAATACTCCCAAAAAGCTTGAACTAGCGTATTAAGCTACAATCAACCGGGCAACTTTTTTCTTTTAAATCCCGCCAAAGAAAGAAGTTGCAAAAAAGACAGGCGCCAGCCAGCACACTTTTATTAAACTCGAAATTCCTGCGAAGTTACCTGCGAAAAATTCGCTTTAATAAAGCTTAAAACTGTAAAGGGCGACCTCCTGATGGATCTGTCGCTCTTCGAGTGTTTTCAGATTGTTTCAATCTGACCTACACCCCTGACATTATTTATTTTTCTCGGTATTCACTTAGGCTAAAATTTCAATTTTAACCAGGTGGGCCAGAAACCTAAATAAGACTCCAGGGCAGGAGCATCCTTTATGAATAACTCACAAATCTATGCAGCCATCACCGAAAAGATCATTGCTAACCTTGAGACAGCAGGAAGCTGGATGAAACTCTGGCAGGTTCCATCCCCTGTTAGCATGAACGGCCATTACTACCGGGGTATTAACCGCCTGGTACTTTCTTCTGATCCGTATAAGAGCCGTGTGTATGGCACCTTTCAGCAGATCCGTGCCAATGGCGGACAGGTCCGTAAGGGCGAAAAATCCACCATCGTGGTATTCTGGAAGAATTCTCTTCAGCAGGATGAAGCCACCGGCGAAACAAAGAAACTGTTTCTGCTTAAGTTTTACCATGTCTTCAATTCCGAACAGGCTGATTTTGATGAGCAGGGCATGACTAAGATTGCCGGGCTTCAAAACCTGGTAACCGAAAAGGTCAACTCCGAACACTTGGAAGCTGAAGCCATCATCGAAGGCTTTGAAAACGGTCCTGACATCCACTATTCCGATAAAGATGATCGGGCCTATTACGCACCGATGGCTGACCTGATCTCCGTTCCTGACAAGAAATATTTCAAAAACTCTTCAGCTTTTTATCGGACGTTATTCCATGAATATGGTCATGCAAGTGGCCATCCCAAACGGCTCAACCGTTTTGATGGAATGTCGAACAACTTTGGTGATATCCCATACTCTAAAGAAGAGCTGGTAGCTGAACTGTGTTCTTCATTCCTTGCCGGTATCGCTCACCTGGACCTGGATATCCGTAACTCAGCCGCCTATATCAAAGGCTGGGCTTCCGCTCTGCGGGATAACCAGAAATGGATCATGTGGGCTGCTGCAAGGGCAGAGAAAGCTGCAGATTATATCCTGGGCACTCCTTCGTCTTCTGCAATTGCAGAAGAAAAGACCTCTGCATAAATGGTCAATAAAGTTCCTGCTGCTGAACCCGCTTATCAGGATCTGCCTTTTTAAGTGAAGGTTTTATTCATTCAGCCGTTCTGGAGAAATCCGGAACGGCTTTTTTCATGCTCGTTAGAGAAAGGATGCTTTTTTCTTTGATACCGGGACAAAGAAGAAAGCTCACAAAAAAGAAATCCACTGCGGGCAGCTTTTATAGGAAAATGTTCATTAAAACTTCCCGGTTTACACACAGACGCATAAAAATCCAGTCCGTAACTCAAGCGTTTTCGGTGCTTGAATTATTCTCGT
>Ga0209083_1003241_pt1 | contig 13956 bp, 14 predicted proteins | sample AM7aDNAmetaG_FD_184132 | JGI IMG/M metagenome (GOLD analysis project Ga0209083, IMG submission 184132) | Freshwater microbial communities from Finland to study Microbial Dark Matter (Phase II) - AM7a DNA metaG (SPAdes) (version 3) | ecosystem: Environmental > Aquatic > Freshwater > Lake ...
TAACCCCTTTAGGTGACGAAATTGACCAGTTTAAGCAAGCCCCTCAAGGACATCTCTTCGTCGCAGGAAGATTTGATGGAATGGATTTTACTGCTGATGAGTGTAAATTAGTTATAATAACCACTGTCCCCAATGCAATCAATCTTCAAGAGGAATTTATTTCTGCTTACCTACGGGACTCAGGATTTATGCGAAGACGGTTGAACCAAAGAATAATACAAGCTCTTGGTAGATGCAACCGGTCGGATAACGATTATGGTATCTATGTTTTGGCTGATAGAAGATTTGCCACTCATTTTGGGCGTGAGTCGAACAGAACTGGAATTCCTAGAAATATAATTGCTGAAATCGACCTTGCGCAAGATTCATCAGAAATTGGGCAAGAAGAATTAGTTCACCAAATCGAGACTTATCTTAACCAAGACTTTAATCAGTATGACGCTGATGTCACGAGATACCTAGCGGAGGTACCTGTCCCACCTCCTCAACCTCACCTACAAGATACTTCATCTGATGAGGTAATCGGTTGGTCGGCCTTATTCCAGAGTAAAAATTATCAAATTGCAGCTGATCGTTTCGAGGCATGTTGGGAAATTGCTAAAACGAATAATTTAATTGAAATAGGTGCACTTCATGGTTGGCATTGGGCGAAATCACTGTATCTTCAATCTCTTCTTAACGACCCTGCTTCCCGTGATAAGTCACTAGTCACATTAGAAGCGGCAATAACCCGTGGAGGCCAAAGTGCGTGGTTTAATAGAATGCGTGCTTCGCTCAATCGTGCCAGGAATGTACCAATTCAGGAACACCAGTATGGGGCAAATGACTATTCTTTTGCCATTTTGACCGTTTTCGATGACTTATTAGAAAAATTGGGCGCTTCAGGGACACGATTTGATAGATGGTGTCAATTATTATCGGAAAAGCTTCAGGCTCAGAATCACAGTCAGTATCAGGAAGGACTTGAAATATTAGGTAATACATTAGGATACCATGCAACGAGACCAAGATATAACGCTGCAACAGATTGTCGTTGGAGAGGGATATTTGGAAATACGAAAGAAGTAGTCACCTTCGAAGCGAAAATTGAAGACGTGCCATCAAATAAAATTATTGCTTCCGATATTGGGCAAGCGCATAACCAGCATACCCGAGCTTCCACAGAATATGAGCCACAAGGATATATTGTTAGTGGCTCAATAGTAACACATTTAACTGAAATGTTTTTTGCAAGTAGGAATTCCCCACTTTTGCAAAACATTTTCCCCGGCGCCGGTGGGGAAAATTAAGTTAACGTAACGTATTTCACCTCCTTAAGCAGCACCTTTAAAATCCTTTCAATATTTCATTCTGCTAAAGGCTTGAGCGATCTCTTCTGGAAAGTCGCCGGGTTCTTGATATGGACGGATTATTTTCCTCAACTGCTCGCAAATATCCTGCTCAGTATATTCAAAAACATGGCCTTCCCCATCATCGACCAAATTTCCATACTGTTCTAACAATTCTTTTTTAAGCTCGAGCGGGATTTGCATTCTCCAGTTCCTCAAAATCGTATTTAACATCTTCCTTGTCAGCAGCATTTTTCTTATCTCCATTTGTTTTATTGTCTTAATCCTGATTCTCGTATCCGGTTGCTCTGGCCGGGGAATAAAAGCAGGTGGCAATGGTGCAGCACCCGGTCCAGGATGGCCCCGGTCATCTGTTCATCATAAAAGACATTGACCCAGCGGGAAAACTCAATATTGGTATTGATGATCAGGGTATTGCGTTCGTAGCATTCCGAAATAACTTCAAACAGTAGCTGGGCTCCGGTGCGATCCAACGGGACATAACCCCATTCGTCGCAAATTAAGAGCTCCGCCTTGGAGAGCTTCTTCATGAAGACAGACAGAGTCCCGTTCTTTTTAGCCTCCGAAAGTCGATTAACCAGAGCGGCTGTCCTGAAGAATCTGGTTTCGATCCCCTTTTTGCAGGTTTCGACTCCCAGGGCAATCGATAGATAAGTTTTACCTGTGCCCACATTCCCGTACATCACCAGATTGGTTTTTGTGTTGATGAATTCGCAGTTACGCAAGTAATCCGGAGAGACGGAAGCGGGTAAGGTGATCTCATCAAAGCGAAATCCATCCAGAGTCTTGATGGAGTAAAACCCGGCATTTTTAAGGAATTTATCTTTACGCTGACTTTCCCGGTGTTCCAATTCGGACCTTAAAAGCTTCAAAAGATACTCCTGGTGGCTTTCAGCCTCTACCCTTTCCGCCATTTCCACAATATTGCGGCTTAACTTCAGTTCTTTGCAGCAGGTGGCGATTTCATCTGTTAGCATTGGTACCACCTGCCTTGGCCAGCCTGGCATCATAAGCCGCTAAATTGGGGGTGACCGGCAACAGCGCCGGAATATTCCCGGCCAGAGACATGGGAGACAGATCAGGGACCTGACCGTAAATCCGGTTGTGGAGATTGATCAGGCTGTCAATATCCGTGGCTGCGTACTTCAAAGCGTGATCCACAGTTGCCAGAGCGCCTTCAAAGCCGTTCCTTTCGGTAAGGGTGGCTATCACCCTCAAGATCTTGCCTTTACCGCTTTTGCTACATTTTTCCAGATAGGTTTTTAAAGATTCCGGCAGCATCGGATAGATTCCGGTGTACTTCAAGGCATTCGGGCTGCGGGATAGCTGTGTCAGGTAGGGCAGCCACTGCATGCTCTGCTGCCTGGAACCGCCATACAATCTGGGGTGCCTCACAATAGGCTGATGGTTTTTATCCAGTGGGATGACCTCATTGGCGGTGATCTTCACCAGCACCCGGCTCTCAGCATATTGGGGAGATACCGAGTATTCATGCTGGCCTTCGCTCAGATAAAACCGGCCGTAGCCGTTAGTTTTTACCGTCAGGTACTTGCTAACATCCAATGGTACCGCCGGTAAAGCTAGTAAGGCCGACTTATCGGCTGTGTAAAGCTCGGCGATAGTGGCCTCTCTGCGGTAATGTTCCCGCTCGCCGTCCAGGTCGCAGGTTTTCAGCAATCCCTGATTGAACTCACTCAATCTTTCAAAGTGGGGTACCGGCACCAGCCAGTTGCGGCGGTGATAACCCACCTTGCTTTCTACGTTGCCTTTTTCATGACCGGCTTCAACGTTGCAGAAGACGGCTTCAAAGCGATAATGCTCACAGAATCTCAGAAAATCGTCGGTCAGGGTGCGCCCGCCCTCTTTGAGTACCTTGGTGACAATGGTCTTGGTATTATCAAACCAGATTCTTGGCGGCACACCCCCGATATGCTCGAAGATCGAGATGAGACCTTCGAACAAACATTCCTGATTTTCTCCCTTGAACAACTGGAAATAGCCTTGATTGCTATGAGGAAAGGACAGATTCAGGTATTTGCCGCTATAAAGCTGTTCATGTTCATAGTATTCAGCGTCGCCGAAATCCCCCTGCGCCTCCCCCGGAATATGCTCCAGGGGCAGATAGCCGGCTCTCTGGCCGAAAATCTCCTTTTTCCTCTTGGAGACATACCCGGCCACCGTCCGGTAAGAGCAGATAAAGTCATGGCGCTCCTTCACCAGTCGCTGGTAAACCCGCTTGGCCGTATGTCTTTGCTTGCGCTTGGCCTTTTTATCTTCCGTCAGCCAGGCATCGATATCGACTTTGAAAGGATCCAGTTTGGGATACTCAACCCCTGCCAGTGGCCCGGGCTGAACACTGTTCCAGTCCTCTTTTTCCAGGTATTGTCTTACCGTTTTGCGGTCTCGTCCAGTTTCCTTCGAAATCTCTGTGATGTTTTTGCCTTCGTCAAAATATAGTTTTCTGAGATAATGCACCTCAGTCATTGTCAGCAACCTCCATTCCTCCTTGTAACCGTTTTTTTGCCAGTTACAAGGATATTCTTATTTTGGGTCTGGCGCTGATAGTAACTTCTTTGCATTAGTGGGGAATTTCCGTTGCAATAGTGGGGAATTTTGTTTGCAATTCCGTCCTATTTCATTTTGCATCAACCATCAAGACGGATTGTAGATGCCCGCCGATTCAGAATTGTTAAATACGGTATTCGTCTTTCTTCCGGGTGACAACTTCTATTATATATACAGGGGAAGCGGGAAAAAAAGGAGGGTGAGAGAGAGATAACCATCCTCGCTTCAAATTTACCGAAAGCTTTATCTGTAACATAATCAGGTTTAACACCTTTTATCTTTAGCAGTCCTTTTTCAATTTCCTTGATCATAAGTCCTCCGGTCTTGTCCCTAACTGCTTCGTAAACCTCACAGATCCTGGTTTTATCTGTATCCGTAGATAAGTTTTCATCTTGCAAATTTGCTTAAGACAAATTGTAATTAGGTCTAATAACTGGTTGCGCTATTTTAAGAGGTCGCCGGCGACATGACCTTTGGATAGATACCCGTCAAATACCAGCCAGATACCCGATCCACTATTTCCTGGTTAATACCGCCATACCAATTGCTGCTTCCGCCAAGAAAGAGGCAAATGAACCACTTCGCCCACTTCAGGTAAAGAATATCCCGGGTCTGTATAACCCGGATACCAACTATTGAATATTACCCGATCACAATTGCAGCCATAGCGAACAGAAGACGCCACCTTGCGAGGCACGAGATAAAAACCGGATTCCTACCGGTCCTGACAGGGCCTTTCTTTTGAATAAAACTCCTCAGTTTTATTCGCCTCCTTTCGTTACTTCATCTAACAGCCTGGTTAGAGTCTTTTCATAATCTATATCATAAAATCCCGGAAGATACTGCTGACGCACGGATATGATATATTTTATTTTTTTCTCGTAATCCAATTTTTGGATTCTCCCCACAAACTCTCGCTCATGAGGTAAGGTGGGAATGGGAAATAAGTTGGGAGTGATAAATTTTAACGCCATGAGATAACTACCAATGGCTTTAGATGACATAGCGGGTTCCCCTAAGGAATGATAAATTGTTCTCATCTCCCAAAATCTAACCTCTATCACGGGAGATAATAACTCCTCCCAAGAGGGCTCATGATGGTTCTTTAACGTCAGAGTATCATTAATATGGATCATTTGATCTCTCAGTAGTTCTCCGCTATAGTCGCGCATAGATTTGGAGTTCTGTTGTAGAACGGCTGCATCCAGGTCACTGAAGTCCGGCTCTTTAATACCGGCGATTGAGTCTATTTTTTCTCGATAAGCGTAGATCTCTGACCAGGTGGCTAACATATTCGATTTATAAAATAGTTCCAGTTTTGGATTACTCACCATTTCAGGCAACAATTTGATACTATTTTTAAGTCCAAAAAGCCGGTTAAACCATCTGGCTTCTCTTACCGTTAACGGCCTGGATAAAAACCGCTTCCGGTGAACCTGGGCGCCAATCAGCCAGGGAATTACTTCGCCATCAATCATTTCGCGTCCCAGGGAAATTGTGCTCCAGGTTTTATCCAGTGAATCATCACCGGAGCTGCGTGCCCTGGATATGTATTTTATGGTAGTTTCGAAAGTCGGCGAGGTATATCCCTGGGCTTCAATTTGCGCTATTAAAGATTCGGCCAGCTGTTCTCTGGTGGTATCGCGCTCACTGATAGCACGACTTGCGATTAATGACCTTACCTCCGGACTCAAGGACTTGGGACTACCTTTCTTTCTCCCCAGCCGTTTCTCCTTACCAACTTCTTCTGGCATCATTTTTCAATCGTTCCTCCTAAATTTATTATTCCCACTATTCCTTATTAGTTCCTTGTAAGTGTAAATGGTATTCTGTATCCTATATACTATAAAACTTAAACTCAAGAAAAGCAATACTTTGGCTGGTAGGAGTAATTGAATGGTGAGTAACAATTTGCGAGAGGAACGGGTTAAAAAGGGCTTGTCAGTTACCAAGCTGGCTTGTCAAGTAGGGTTGGCGCCCTCAACTCTGAGCGAGTTCGAGCGCGGTTTAAGGCAACCGTGGCCGCGAGCACGGGCCGAGCTGTCCAGAGTTCTTAACCTCTCGGAAAGTGAGCTATTCCCCGGTCTACAGATGAGAAATGAGCGATGAGGTCGGCAACCAGTCTGGAAGTGATCGAGGAACGCGGTCATAAGTCCGTTTTTGGTGTACTCAAAAAGAGTAAGCCAGTGTTGGAGAACAATTCTCATGAGGACAGAATACTATGATTGGAAAAATCGCTAGAACCCAACAGTGGGCTTTACAGCTTTTTGATGCAGGCCTGATCGCTTTACCTTGTTGGGGCGGCGGTAAAGCCCTGCCTGGCACTAATTTCCGTGAATTAGCTGACAATCCTCCTATTAGGGAAACTATAGGATCCGCAGACTACTCAGGCGGTCTCGCTATTCTCCTGGGAACCTCTCATCCCTGCGGCGGTTTTGTGACGGCGCTGGATATTGATGCAGGCCCGAGCACATTACCCATCTGGCCGGCGGGCCTCATTTTGGCGGAGGCTGGTACCAGTACGGGGAAGTGGCACCTGTTTCTGACTACTCAAGACCGTCTTTCCGGTCAAATCAACCTCCGCGACAACAACGATCGGTTAGTAGCCGAAATTAAAGGTTACGGCCTGGCACTGAGAAGTTGGCCCACTAAACCACCGGACAAACCTCGCGGTTATCAAGTCGTTACTTTTGCGGGAGATGGTTATCGGCAGTTACCGGATCTCTCTTCATTGGAGCTGGCTGAGGGTTTGCGCGATTACTTGTCTCTTTGTTTAGCTACCAAAGTCCATCTTGAGAACCATCATTCTAATATCAAACAGCATAATCATATACCGGTTCCGGTATCTCCGGGCCTCGCTCAAGAAGTTGAAGATGAACTGGGTCGCAGGGGTATTCGTTTGCGCCCAAGCGGTAAAGACGGCTGGCATTCGGGCAGATGCCCCTTTCATGAGGATACTAAACCATCCTTTTCAGTTTCCTTCGTCTTAGGCGCCTGGAAATGCTGGACCGGATGCGGTTCCGGCACTTTGCGCAGTTTAGCCTGGCGTCTGGGAATCCATTCCGGTTATGTTAAACACCACAAAGGCCATCTCATAACTGGCTGGGAGGTACGGGGATGATCCTCCGACCACAGGGTAATTTCTTAGGGAATGGCGTCCTCCGCGGCACCGTCACCGCCTATGATGACCGGGGAGAGCCTTTAGGTTGGGAGCAATACGGCAACTGGAGCGCCCCTAATTTTAGAGAACAAGCCGCTAAAAACCTGGCCGCCAATACCGGTATCAGTATCGAAAAAGCCCAGGCCATGCTGGCCCAAATGTTAAAGGTGGCTCGCAAAGAGGCGGATACTTCTCCTGAACCCGCTGACCATCCCGTTAAATCACAGATGAAAGCCGGTTTCCCCGGCCTGATCGATATCGTCAAGCAGGATGATGGAAGATTGGCTTTTTTAATTAAGGAAAATGGCTCTCTTATCACCCGCCTGGAATGGAATAACGACGGCTCCTGCTATATCCCGCCTGCTCAGGAACACCTGCCCTACCTGGTACCCCGCGAAACCGAAGTCCGCAGAGCTTTCCGGGAAGATACCGACTCCGCCCTATTTGAGGCTCTCTTAAAATGGCACAAAAGGGCGAGTAAGCTGGGCGACGAATCCCATTATGAGCTGGTCGTCCTGTATGATTTCCATACCTATCTGGCTGACAAGAGTGATTATTCACCCTATCTGGTGTTTCAAACCATTGATTCCGAGCGAGGGAAAACCCGTCAGGGATCTTCTATCGCCTGGGTAGCTTATCGAGGGATAGTCACCGAAACCCTCCAGGAAGCCAACCTCTTCCGCTGGGCGGATTCTCTGGGTTGTACCCTTTTCTTTGACGTCAAAAATGTTTGGCAAAAAGCCGAGAAGCGCGGCTCGGAAGATATTTTGTTGGGTCGCTTCCAGCTGCACGGTCCTAAAGTCGCCCGGACTCTGGATCCCCAGGCCGGCCCCTTTCAAGGCGTCGTCTATTTTTCCGTGTACGGGCCTACCATCCTGGCAGTAAATGAACCTTTAAGGGACCCTCTTCTCTCACGTTCTATTGTCATTGTCCCCCCGGAAGCCACCGGGAAATATCCCAATATCTACCCCGCAGAAGCTCTCCCGCTTAAAGAGCGCCTGGTGGCCTTTCGGGCCCGTCAACTGGATAAGCCGCTTCCCACAGTTAGCAAACCGGTGGACGGTCGTTTAGGGGATATTCTGCAGCCTATCGGACAAATCGCTTCGTTGATTGGCGGGAAAGTGATGGAATCATTTCCAGGTCTGGCCAGGTCGTTAGCTCAGGAAAGGCTGAGTGAAAGGTCCGAAAGCCAGGAAGCCCGTCTTCTGACGGCCGTACAGAGTGTGGCCCAGGGAGTTAACGACGACAAGCTACCGGTTAATGAAATAGCGGCGGTCTACAACGATGGAGTTCCAGAGAAGAGGCAACTATCAGAAGAATCAGTAGGGAGACGGCTCAGTAGTCTGGGCTTCAAAACCTGTCGGCTGGGTGGTGGCGGACGGGCCCGCTTTTGTGATCAGGAACTACTTTCCGCACTGCTTAAAAAGTACGGTGTTACTTTTTCTGAAAATGGAGGGCTCCAAGAACCGTCACTACTGTCACAACCGTCACAATTAGCTTCAGCTCAGGCGTGTGACGGATCTGTGACGGTTAGCCCAACCGTCGTGACGGATGTCGAGAACCGTCACACAACCGTCACTAAACATAACTATTCAAATCAGCTTCAAAATGACCCTCCAGTGACAGTAGTGACGGTTGTGACGGATCTTTTCACCCCTTCAAAAAATAAAAATGTTAAACCGGATAAGCCTTGTTATTCTTGCGGCTATAGCAACTATTGGCAAAGGCCCGATGGGGGTTGGGTCTGTGGCACTTGTCACCCTAACCCGGGAGGTTCTAATGGATAAGCCAAATATGGGTTCTGGTAGCGTGATGGATAGCATAGCAGTAGCGGGTCCGACTCCCAATATGTCGTTGCATAATATCCTGGTACTGCCTGTTCCTTTTATTGTAGCCAGGAAGCTGATTACCGAACATCATTATCTGCACTCTCTTCCCGGTGGTACTATGCTAACCTTCGGCGCCTTTATGAATAATCGATTACTGGGAGCCATTACCTTCGGCGCCGGGCCATCATTAGCCTATCGCCTGGTAAAAGGCGCCCAACTTGAAGATTGTTTGACTCTAACCCGTTTGTGGCTCTCGGACCAGTTACCAGCTAATTCGGAGTCTCGCTTGATTGGCATAACGCTTAAAGCCCTTCGACGGTTTACCCATATTAAATTTGTAGTAACCTACGCCGATCCGGCCCAGGAACATGTTGGCATTATCTATCAGGCCACTAACTGGCTGTATACCGGCCTTTCCGATACCGTTCCCCTCTATGATATCGGCGATGGCAAGCCCAAACATTCCCGGTCCCTCGGTCAGATCTACGGCACCCATTCTATTAAGTATTTGGCCGGCCAGGGCCTGCCGGTTAAGCTAGTGACCCAGTTAGCCAAACATCGCTATGTCTATTTCCTGGATGCCTCCTGGCGCTACCGGCTGGAGATGCCGGTATTACCTTATCCCAAGAAGAATAGGGTAGAACCGCCAAAATCGTGTGGTCGTCAACAAACTAATTTTTATGAGGAGCTGTTTTACCCAACCAGTAAGCCTGCTAACTAACTAACAAACATGGTTTTCCCCCGTACCCCCTTACCGTGTTTGTTAGTTGGCGGACAAAGTAAATGGTAACAATTTTAAAGGAGACCGTTAATGAACGTAATTGAAATCTCATTAGCTAACTTGGAGGGAGCCCCCTGGAATGTAAACCAGATGGACCAGTCAATGCTCAACCGCTTAAAGAAGAGTCTTAGTCTCTATGGTCTGGTACAACCACTGGTGGTCAGACCTTCCCAGGGTTCCCGCTTTGAGGTATTATCCGGCAACCAACGTCTGCGGGCCATCCTCCAGGCCGGATTTAACACCGCTCCCTGTGTGGTGGTCAACCTGAATGACCAGGAAGCTATGTTACTAGCTCAGGCTTTGAATGGCATTCACGGCGAAGATGACCTGGCGTTAAAAGGCCAATTATTGAAACAGATTATGTCAACTATTCCAGAAGACAAAGTCCTTTCTATCTTGCCTGAGTCCATCGAAAGCCTGAAAGCCTTATCTTCCATCGGCCAGGAGGACCTGGCTCAACACCTGCAGGCCTGGCAAAAAGCTCAGGCAGCCAGATTGAAACATATGCAGCTGCAGTTTACCAGTAAGCAATTGGAGACCGTTGAAGAGGCTTTGAGTCAGCTAATACCCAGGGCCAAAGATGCCTCGTTTGGCAATCCTAATGCCAGGGCCAATGCTATGTTCTTATTATGTCAATTTTATCTTGATAGGAGACAAACTAAATGAACAATATCAATTGCCCGATCTGCGCTAAGCCTCTTTCTATAAAGATGGCCAGAGGCCGGAAGTCCAATAAACCCTTTATTATGCTCAAATGCGACGTGGACGGCAGGCATTTCAGGGGCTTCATTACCGACCAGGGCTTTATCAGTGGGATTTTCTCTCAAAACGGAGAGCTTCCCACTTCCAAACCCGAGGGTGGAGTTAGGGGTGGGGTATAGAGGGGGATGTACCCCGCTTGGCGCCATACAATAAGCTTTAGTGTAGAAAATTCGCAAGAGAGGCCTCTTCAAGGGGCCATGGAGGGAAACTCAATGGACAACCAAATGAACTTTGTTAAAGCAGTTCCGGGAACCTCGGTAATCGCAAACCTGGAAGATCAGAAAACCGCCCTATTGCTGGTACAGGCTGCCTGTTTACTGGCACAAGCCGGAGTCACTCGTCTCAGCGCCGGTGAACTGGTCGAAAAAATACCTCCTGATTCCAATATCACTCTGACTCCCATCCAGGTCGGGATATTCTTGATTAAACTGGGCCTGAAAAAATATCAAACCCATGGTAAAAGCCGCTTCGCCCTGGATCCGCCCCAACTGGAGACAATCCGCCAGACCATCGCCGCACAGTGCGAGGAACAGATGCAGAAACTGCAGTCCCTGGAGGAGAAATACAAAATTCTGCCGGATAAGATAAGGGCTCTCCAGGACGACGTTAAGCAGCTCCACCTCCTGGAGTCCCGCCAGAGGGAACTTAACCAACTCATCGCTGAAAATCAGCCGCAGTTGGCCAAAGTCAATGAACTGGAAAGACGATGGCAGAATTTACAGCGTGAGTCTAACAGAGTGATTGAGCTGGAAAAAGCCTGCCAGATACTGACCAGGAAGATGGCAGAACTGCCTTCTCTATCAGCTAGAAAAACAACTTTAGAAGAAGGTCTAAGAGCCTGCCAGGATGATGAGAAATTACTGGCAGGAAAAGAGGCTCATCTGGCCTCTTCTCTAAGTAACCTCAAAGAGCGTGCCGCCTGGGTTGATCTGGCTACCATCCAAAACTATATCCAGCTGAAAAAGCAAGAATTGGAACAGCTTACCAAACAGATCGATGACAAACGATCCTTCCTGGACAAGTTATTAATGCGTCATAGAGAAGGTGATAAATAATGAGAGTCGGACTCTACGGCCGGGTCTCAACCTCCGACAAGGACCAGAATCCCGAGACCCAACTGATGCCACTGAGAGAGTTTGTGAAAGCCCAGCATTGGGAGGTCTTTCGGGAATATACCGACCAGGTGCCGGCTACCGATATCGCTCACCGGACTGGCTGGCGAGATCTGTTAGTTGATGCCAGTAAAAGGAAATTTGACTTGCTCCTGGTCTGGAGGATGGATAGGGCTTTTAGATCTGTCCTGGATGCCGCTACTACTCTGGAAAGACTGAGGACCTGGAAAGTCGGACTCCGCTCTTACTCCGAGCCCTGGCTGGATACTACCTCTCCCTTCGGTGAAGCTCTCTACTACATCACTGTGGCTTATGCCCAATTAGAAAGGGGCATTTTACGGGAAAGGGTCAAGGCCGGTATGGATAGGGCTCGCAAGCAAGGCCATCCCATCGGACGACCCAAGGTAATCGATAGACCCGGCTTCAATCGCCGTTTTGGAGATATTTTGGAGCGCCTTTCTCGCGGAGAGCTATCCAGACGCAAAGCAGCCAACGAACTCAAAATCGGTTATGCCACTTTGAAAAGACTTCTAGATAGTTTGCCAGGATCGAACAAAGATGGAACCAGCAAAAATTAATCCGGATAATTCTGAAAGCGCGTTGACAAGTATACACGAAACGTATACACTCCCGTGTACACCCGCCCAAAGTGCCGGTGAAGTCGATAAGATTATGGTTGATAATTTTCTACAGACATTGTCAGAAGTTGCTATGGCTATTGCGGCTAGAAAAGCTCAGGTCCTGCCAGGCCCAGAGGTTAAGTAATGAGAGCGGTTGCTTATTTAAGGGTCTCTTCCCTTTCTCAGGTCGAAGGCCATTCCCTGGATGCCCAGGAAAGGCTGTTCTACGACGCCTGCAAGAATCGCGGCTGGGAACCGGTTAAGATCTACCGGGAAGAGGGCAAGTCCGCCCATGTGGAATCCATCGCCCGCCGTCCGGTCTTCCGTAAACTGCTGGACGACGTGACTAAACATGAATTCGATATGATCATCGTCCATACTCTAGACCGCTGGGCCCGTAACCTTAAAGTAATGCTGGAATCTTTGAGCATCTTGGCCAAGCATAATGTTTCCCTTGCTTCCATTAGCGAAAATATCGATTATTCCACTCCCCAAGGCAAGCTCTTTACTCAAATGCTGGGCTCTTTCGCCGAATATTTCAGCGAAAGCCTTTCCAACCATGTCACCAAAGGCATGGATCAGAGAGCTTTTGAAGGCCGGCATGTCGGCGGCATCCCTTTCGGTTACCAGTCCTGCTGGATGGAAGAAAAAGGAAATCGCAGACAGAGTTGTAATCCCGAACATCCGGGCGGATTGCACATTGATCCGGTTGAAGGTACCGCCGTGACTGAACTCTTCAAACGCTACTCTTCAGGCACTACTACCCTCGGTCAACTGGCGGTCTGGCTTAATGAGAAAGGACTTCGTACCAGAAACATGCATAAACTTCCTGATGCTAATGGCAATCTTTCAGCCGGTCCCAGGCTCTTCACTACGGCTTCGGTCAGAAACATCCTGCATAACCCTTTTTATACCGGCAAGGTACCTTACAAAGGTAAATTGCTTACTGGCTCTCATGAGCCTTTGGTTAATCCTGAAATATTCGATTTAGTGCAAGCCACTCTTAAAAAGAACAATAGCCGCTCCGAGACTTTGCAATCTAAACCGGAAAGAGAATATTTGCTGAAAGGCATTGTCCGCTGCGCTTACTGCGGGATGCCCATGTGGTCACAGACTTTCAATAGCGGCAGGACTTATTATCGGGAACATAAGCAGTCCAGCGGTCATGCCAATTGTCCGTCCGGTGGTAGTTCGATCGCCTGTCATGTTATCGATGAACAGGTCGGCAAACTGATCGAGGCCATTGAACTGAAACCTAAATGGTTGGAGGAAGTCCTCGCTATTTTGAGTTTGAAAGATGAAACGGAAAGGATTAAGAAAGCCCGCCAGGATGTCAATGAGAAATTACGTCGTATGGCTAAAGCTTATATCGACGGACTCTTCCCGGATGAGGATTACCTGCGTCAGCGTAAGCTATTGGAACTGCAATTGGAATCCCTGGTTATTCCTGAAGCCAATGCGGCTAAAGAAGCCGGTGAATTAATTCAAAATCTGCCCAGGTTATGGCTTTCAGCTAACTTTAGTGAACAAAGGAAGTTAATCATAACTATGCTGGATGCGGTTTATATCGATGCCAAGAAATACAAAACTATTGTCGCCATAAAACCGAAACCGCCCTTTATCCCGATCTTTCAGGTGGCGGTTTCTAAGAAGGAATCTGAAATTCGTATTCTAAACGAACCTCTTAAAGGCTCGTCCGTGTTTCTGGTGGAGACGGGGGAGGCCCTCTCTCCCCCCGAAACACGGAATAACATCAAATATTCCTGGATTGAAACTAG
>Ga0209083_1003242_pt1 | contig 13955 bp, 13 predicted proteins | sample AM7aDNAmetaG_FD_184132 | JGI IMG/M metagenome (GOLD analysis project Ga0209083, IMG submission 184132) | Freshwater microbial communities from Finland to study Microbial Dark Matter (Phase II) - AM7a DNA metaG (SPAdes) (version 3) | ecosystem: Environmental > Aquatic > Freshwater > Lake ...
CAACGAACCGTTCACTGGCACGCTCTGGATGTGCGAACACCTGGTGGACGACTATTATGCTCGCTGGCACAGCCAGATCACAGCCGCCGGAGGCAGGATGATCATGGAAGATAGTTCCGTCCAGATCAGCGGCGCTTCGCGCTGGTCCAATTTCTACATCGAAGGGTTGCGCTGGCTGATGACTCACGCAGGCGTGGACGGATTGTATCTTGACGGTGTCACCTTCGACCGCGAGTCGTTTCTGCGCGTGCGCAAGACGCTGGTCCGCCAGAAGCCGCAGGCGCTGATCGATGCGCACAGTTCGCCGGCCCAGGTGATGGATTTTCTGGGTTTCATCGACAGCCTTTGGTTTGGCGAGGGGGCCGACTACAGTCGCGAAGATGCGTATTGGTTGACGGCGGTTTCCGGGATTCCATTTGGCGTGCCCGGCGAGTTGCTCTTGACGGAAGCGAGCGTTCACCGCGGGATGGTGTACGGATTGTCGCAGCGCTACGGCTGGATGCCGGTCGATCCTTCGGGTCTGTGGAAGTGGTGGGATGACTTCGAGATCAAGACGGCGGATATGATCGGTTACTGGATGACCCGGTGTCCCGTGAAAACCAGCCACCCCGCCATCAAAGCCACCGCCTATGTGCATCCCGGACGCCGCTTGGCCATTGCCATCGCCAGTTGGGCCACGGAGACAATCACCGTGCGACTGGAGATTGACTGGGCAGCCGTCGGGTTGGATCCGGCACGGGTTGGCGTCACGGTTCCGGAGATCGCCGGGTTTCAACCCGGGTTGACCCCGGCCTCTCTTGACGCTCTGCCCGTTGAATCTGGCAAGGGCTGGATCGTTCTGGTTGAGGTGACAACGCAGAAAGGCAAAGCATGAAAATTACCGGCACATTTTTGGACGAAATCACGTACGACATTCCTTCGCAGAACTGGGGACGCGCGGAATGGGACCGTGATTTCAAGACGATGAAGGCGGTTGGGATCGACACCGTGATCTTGATCCGGTGCGGATTGCGAAAATGGATGACTTATCCTTCGAAAGTGCTGGCAAGCCGTGAACAGTGCCACACTCCATCCGTTGATTTGATCCGGATGTTCCTCGACCTGGCCGAAAAGTACGGCTTGGCGTTCTATTTTGGAACATACGATTCCGGTCGTTACTGGCAGACCGGCCAGCATCGTCAGGAAATCGACCTCAATCAACGTGTCGTGGAGGAAGTCTGGAGCCGGTATGGTCACTCACCGGCGTTCAAAGGTTGGTATCTCACCCAGGAAGTCAGTCGCAAGGTCCACGGGATCATCGATATTTATGCCGAACTCGGGAAATTCTGTAAGAGTGTTGCCAATCTGCCGGTTTTGATCTCACCGTACATTGAAGGTTGTAAGGCGGTTGCGGCCGGTTCCGAAGGCATCACCGCGCAACAGCACGCCAAGGACTGGGACGAGATCATGGCCGGTATCCACAGCGCGGTGGATATCATCGCTTTTCAAGATGGCCACGTGGATTTCGGTGAGCTGTTTGAATTCTTGTCGGTCAACAAGGCATTGGCGGACAAGCACGGCCTGCACTGCTGGACCAACTCGGAAACGTTCGATCGCGACATGCCAATCCGGTTTCTTCCAATCAATTGGGAAAAATTGCGCTTCAAACTGGAGGCCGCGCGCCAGGCGGGCTACCAGCAGGCCATTACCTTTGAGTTCTCCCATTTTATGTCGCCCAACAGCATCTGGCCCAGCGCGCACCAACTCTACCGGCGCTATCAGGAATGGCAGGCGGGGAAAGCGTGAACGCCGCGTTGGCCGCGGCGGCGGACCGGTATGAGCGGGAGTTGCTGGAGTCGTGTGTCCCGTTTTGGGAGCGGGCGTGCCCCGACCGGGAGTCCGGCGGATTTTATAACTTCCTCACGCGGGATGGCCAGGTGTTCGATCCGGAAAAGTCCATGTGGATGCAGTGGCGGATCGTCTACATGTTCGCCACACTCTACCACTCATCTTATCGGCAAAAACGCTGGCTCGACCTGGCCCAGCATGGCTACGACTTCCTCACCCGTCACGGCAAGGACCCCGACGGATATTACTACTTCGCGCTCAACCGCCGTGGCGAGCCGATGGTGGCAGCATACAATCTCTACTCGGACTGCTTTGCTGCGATGGGCGCAGCCGCGCTGTTCCAAGCGACCGGTGAGGCACGGTATCGGATCGAAACCGAATCCGCCCTGGCGCATTACCGGGCGCGCCTGGACCAGCCGAAAGGCCGCTGGGACAAGAGCCTGCCGGGCAAACCGCGGCGGCGCACACTCGGGCATTCCATGATGCTCGCCAATCTGGGCGTTGTCCTTAACGACTGTCTCGGCACGACGCAGTATGCGGCGGACATCCGGGAAGCCGCCCGGACAGTGCTGGGCACTTTCTGGCAGCCGGCCCGCCGGCAACTCTTTGAGAATGTGAATCTGGATGGCTCGGTGGACCTCGGTTCATGGGAAGGCCGCCACCTCAATCCCGGCCACGGTTTGGAGGCGATGTGGTTTCTGCTGCAATTCGCGCAACGCAGCGGCGACACAGCCATCAGCGCCACGGCGTGTGATGTGATCCTGGCGTTACTGGAATCCGGTTGGGATCCGGAGTACGGCGGGATTTTTTATTTTCAGGATGCCGATGGTCTGCCGCACCCGGAACTCCAGTGGGACATGAAACTCTGGTGGGTCCATAACGAAGCGCTCCTGGCGACACTTTTTGCGTACCGAGCAACCGGCGACGAGCGGTTTCGCGAGTGGTTTCACCGTGTGGACGACTGGACATGGCAGCGGTTCCCCGACCGTGAACAGGGGGAATGGTTCGGCTACCTCAACCGTCGGGGCGAGGTGACGCATAGCCTGAAAGGCAGTCGCTGGAAATGCTTCTTCCACCTGCCGCGTTGCCTGTTTTTCGGCACGCGTCTCTTGCGTGAGTGCGCCGGGCATCTTCATGGGGGACCGGATGATTGACACGAGACTGTTAGAAAAATACAATTAGGACCAGATTGGCGACGACCCAATTTATTGAAAGCCTTATGAAACCATCCGCATTCACCTACCGGCACGATTACACCCGGACGCTGACTTATAAAATTTTTCTGGCCCGGAAATCCCAGCCAGATGCGGTCACGACTTTTGAACAAGCACTGGAAATCATCCGGCAGGTTCACCGGCTGACGCGCGGGATTCCGCAGATTGTCTATCTGGTCGGCTGGCAATACGACGGCCATGATTCCCGGTATCCGGCGTGGGGGGCAGTCAATCGTCGGTTGGGCCGCCAATGTGACTGCGACGCGGCGGAGAGTTTGCGCTGGCTGATGCGCGAGGCCGCGACCGTGCAGGCGACTGTCAGCCTGCATATCAACATGTGCGATGCGTATCCGGACAGTCCGCTGTGGGACGAGTATGTGCAGAAGGATCTCTTGAACCGCAACCCGGATGGTTCGTTGATGCTGGGCGGGATTTGGGACGGAGTGCAATCGTATCTCGTGTCGAAAACCCGTGAATGGCAAGCCGGCCTGGCCCAGCGGCGGATCGATGCGCTGGTTGAAATGTTGCCCCTTACCCAGGCGGGAACGATTCACATCGACGTTTTTCGCCCGTGTCCCAGTCCCTACCATAACATTAGTTTTGCGGATGAAGTTGCCGCGATGATCGAGATCCTGCAGTACTGGCGCACGTTGGGGATCGATGTCACCCAAGAATGGTTTCACCATGAGTTTGCCGGGCTGGTGCCGATGGTGAATCACTTCAACCTGAGTGAAGCCAACCGGCTCCGGTATCCGCCGGCCGTGGTTTGCGGCGGTGGTTCTGGTTGGAACCAATGCCATCGGGTCGTTAACTCGGTCAAGGGGGAGGATGTCTGGCCCTCACCGGACCTGGGCTGTCTTTACGAGGAGGCGTGGGGGCATTCGCTGGATCACGATATCATGGGGCTGGATTTCGTGGCCGATTTTGCCGACACATTTTACACCCGCACCCTGCCGTGGCACTTCCTGAACCGGCATACCATTCTCCGCCACGTGCAGACCGCCGACAATTACGAGGTGCATTTTGCTGACCAAGTGCAGACGACAGTTCGCAAAAGCGACCGGCGTTTTCAGTTGCGGCAGGACAACCGATTGCTGGCGGAGAACACCGACCTGCTTTTGCCGGCGCCCTGGGCTGGCCAGGAGTGCATTGCCTACAGCCGGCACGGCGGCCGCCGGACTTGGGAATTGCCCCCCGACTGGAAAGCTGTGACCCGCGCCGGGATTTTGCAGCTCACACCCACGGCCCTCTACCCACTCGAACCGCAGCCGGTTTCCGACCGGCGGATCACGCTGGAATTGAAACCGCGCCAGGCCATTTGCCTGCAGCTTGTTTAGTTACGCGGAGAACATTTTTATGAAAGCAGACTCCTCACCAATTCCACCGCGCCGGCCACCGCGCTCGCTGAGACAATTGGCCAACCGGCAGGGGCGCAAGATCGGCGCCGCTGCCCATCCTGATTTGATTGAGAAACACCAGCAGTACCGGGACACGCTGAGCCCAAAAACCGGCCTACCAATCTATCCGCGATGTTTTGCAGGCACACTTATGGACACAATTCTGATTTCACGGTCCCTCCAAAGCGAGTCCAGCGGGGTAAGTCATGAGTGACACAAACTGGTTTACCGAGGCCCGGTACGGGCTGTTCATCCATTACGGGCTCTACAGTTTGTTGGGGCGGGGTGAGTGGGTCTTGAATCGCGAACAAATTCCGCTGTCCGAGTACCGGCCGCTGGCGGCGAGTTTCACGGCCGAGAAGTTCGATGCCGGCGCAATCTGCAATTTGGCTGTGCGCGCCGGGATGCGCTATGTCGTATTGACCACCATGCATCACGAGGGGTACCGGCTGTACCCGACGGCGTTGAGTGAATTCTGTTCGCGGCGTGATTTAGTCGGCGAACTGGTGGTCGCGGCCCGGGCGCGCGGGCTGCGCGTCGGACTCTATCACAGCCTGAACAACTGGTCCGACCAGCCGGACGCGGTCACGGCACTGGAAGACAAACGTGCGTATGAAGCATTCATCGGCAAGACCCACGCGCGGCTCCGGGAAATCGTGACCCGTTACAATCCGATTGACTTGCTGTGGTATGACGGCTGGTGGCCGTTCAATGCGGCGGGCTGGCGCGCCGAGGAAATGAACAAGATGGTGCGTGCGATTCAGCCGCACATTCTGTTCAACGGCCGCAACGGTTTGCCCGGCGATTTCGCCACGCCCGAAGGCCACCTCACCGCGCCCCGCCCGTGGCGTCCGTGGGAAGCATGTCTGACGTTGAACGACAGTTGGGGGTACCACACCGGTGACCAGCATTGGAAGTCGCCCCAACAGATCGTGGATTTCTTGGCCGCTTGCGCGCAGGGGCAGGGGAATCTGCTGCTCAACATCGGTCCGCGTGGCGATGGCTCGATACCGGAAGAATCCGTGCACGTCTTGGAAACGGTCGGCGACTGGCTGCGCCGGGGCGGTGCAGAAGCGATTTTCGGAACTGACCCGTTTACCTTTGATTTGCGCGAACGCGGTGACCACCGCGGCGATTGGTGTAGTCACGGTCCGTTGACGGCGAAAGGCAATTCGCTCTACCTGCTTGTGCGCCGCTGGCCCGGCCGCACATTGACACTGGCTGGCGTGGAATGCCGGGTGCGCGCGGTGACGCTGTTGGGGCAGGAACTTTCCTTCGAACAAACCGGTGGGCGCGTCATCATCAACCGCTTGCCGGACACGCCGTCCGACCCGGTCTGTCCAATCATTCGCTTTGATTGTGATCGGCCACCGGCTCTCTACCTGACCGGTGGCCTGCGCCAGCCGGCTGTGCCTCATCCGCATTATGACCCGTGCCCGTCGGACCTGGCTGGCTGATCCGATGCAAACGTCCCGACCATCCGAATGGATCGCATCGGCCGCCGCCAACCGCTGGCAGCAGCAAATTTATGGATAAGATCACGCTCACCCCCGACTGGAAAGCGCACCCCACGCCGTTCCGGCACACCTGGCGCCACATCGGCAATATCGACCAATTCCGCTGGTTGCCCCGCGCCGACGTGCTGGAGCAGCTGCGCCTGGCCCGCGATGAGCTGGGGGTCCGGCAGGTCCGGGCCTGCGCCATGTATTCTCCGGAACTGCGGGTCTGGACCACAGACCTGGCCGACTGGCGGAAGAAGAGCGGGGAAAAAAGCAAACGTGCGAAAATGATTCGGAAGCTCTGCCACTCGCCCCGTTCGACGGACCGGCGAGCCACAAAGTCAAAGACTCCCCGCACTTCAGTGTCGGCATCGTCCGCGGACTGCGCCGGGCCTTGGAGCAAAGCGGCTGGAAAGGGGAGGTCCACTGGAATGAATGGGGGCGCTCGTGGTTCCCGCACGACCCGCTCAAGGAGAGCGCCCTGGCGTCGCACTTGTCACCTGCGGATGATTGCGCAGGCGCTTGAGCAGCCACTGAGGCAATCAAATACGAAATGACTAACAAGGGGAATGGTTCAGCGATCTCAACCGCTGCGGCAAGGTGACACACACTGAGCGGACACCAATTATGAAAATAAAAGTTTCCCAAATTCTTCGCCTGAGTAAATTGTTGCTTGGCCTGGCGGCAGTGTTTGGCGGCCCGCCGCTTTTGCAATCCGCCGCACCCGCGCCGACGTTCCAATTGACCGAGTCTCTCGGCCAATCGTGGACCAACGAGTTGGTCTTCTTCCCGGCGACCGGTGGCGGTCGGCTGCAGGACGGGGAAGGGCAGGAGGTGCCGGCCCAATTTGCCAACGGCACCATCGCATTCCAGGCAAATTTGCCGGCGTTTTCCCAGCAGTCATACCGGCTGGAAAGCGGGACCGGCTCGCGCGCAACGGACGTGAAAGTTGAACAGGACCCGGCGTCGATTCGCATCGTCAATTCGCTGACCGGTCTGGCGATTCCCACCGCGCAGGGGGCCTACACCAACGGCCCGTTTCTGAAGATGAAACTGCGGACCGGGAAGTGGATCGGCGGGAGCCGGCTGGTCGGCAATTCGGCCATCGAGGGGTACGAGGCGAAGGTCATCGCCGCGGGGCCGGTCTATGCCGAGGTGGAATGCAGTTACCGGTTCGCGGGCGGGAAACGCTGGCAGGTGAATTACCGGGTCATGGCCCACGAGCCGGTTGTGCTCATCAATGAAAGTTGCCATGGGCCGGACGGCGGCACGTGGCAGGTGCTGCTCAGTCCTGGTTTTTCGCCGACCCATTCACTGATGTCGGGATCGTACGGGGACAAAGACAAAGCCAAATATAATATCGCCAAACTCCCCGGCCCCGGCGCGACCATCTTTTCCATTTGCCCGTGGCCGATTTGGTGGAACCCGGCCAGCGTCGGTTTTGTCGGGCTGTTCCGTCTTCCCGAAGGATCCACCATTCTGCCGGGCGGCGGCGGCGTGGCGGCGTTGCCGCGCGCCGAAGAAAGTCTGGCCGAACCGAAACGTGAGGAACTTGAACCGCTGGAACCAACGGCCAAGAAAGAACCCATTGAAGATTTTCTGGCGGTCGCCGCCGGCCATGCGGAGGTCTGGGCCAATCCCGGTGATGACGGCCAAGGCAAGAACATCCCCTTGGGCACGAGCAAAGAGGGCGACCTGTTCTTGTCCTGTTCGCTGGCCGGGCCCGGCCGCCGGTGGTTGTTGGCAGCGTTGACGACGAAAGAAAATCTGGTTGCGGCGACGCAATTGACCGTGGCCCAGCAAATGATGGTGAAGCATTGTGAAACGCCGCTGGACGAAGTCAAGGACATGGTCTTGGACTGGGAATCAAAAACGGCGCTGGATTATCCGCGGCTGGTCGTGCGGCGCAGCGATCTCGCGGCGCGGCCGGGATTGACACAACGGAATGCCCAAGCGGGCAGCGGAACCCCCGGGCCGCTCGCGCGAAAATTGCTGGATCCCGCGCTGCGAATTTTTCTTGGCGCACTGGACCAGCCGGCGCAGTCCATGGACACCGTTCATCGCTGCGAACGCATCCTGAACATTGCCACCTGCGCCGATTATCTGCTGGGGGCAGATGGATTGACTCCGGCCGAACGCAGTCAGGCCATGGGCATTCATGCGGTCCAATGGGGGCGGCCGGTGTTGACCGACAAGGATGTTTTCTCGGCGGCCGATGTCCGGTATGCCCGGGCCCAAATCGCGTTTCTCGGGTATAAACTTGCCAGCCCAAGTTATTACTCGCTGGAACGGAATTACCGGGCGAATCCGAACATGACCACGACCCGGTACTGCACCATGGCGATTCTCGCCGCATTGATTCCCGATCATCCCAAGGCGAAAGAGTGGGCGCAAGGCGGGCTCGCCGAGGTCGAGCGCGAACTCAAAGAATGGACCGTCCCGAACGGTGGCTGGCTCGAATCGCCGCATTACCAGACTGTCGCAATGTCAGAGATCATCCTGCTCGCGTATGCAGCCCAGAATGCCGGGTTCGCCGATTATCTGCACGACCCGCGCCTGCTCGGGGCGATGCGCTACCTCGCCCGCATCAGCACGCCGCCGGATCCGCGGTTTGAGAATAAGCGGCATTTTCCACCGGCCGGCAATACCTATCAGAATGAGACGACCGGCCTGTTCGGCATTGTTGCCAAGATGTGTCGGGCGTCGAATCCGGAACTGGCCGATGAATTTCAATGGGCCTGGATTCAGCAGGGCCGGCCCCAAAATGGGTTACTGGTGAATTTCTATAACCCGGCCTTGTTCGAGGATCGCACTCCCGCCGCCGCGCCGAAGTGGGGGAGCGAACATTTCCGCGGCTCGGGTGTCGTCTTGCGCAACGGTTTTCCCGGCAATCGGGAAACTTACCTGTGGCTGCTGCAGGGAGGATTTGCCGAGCATTACGATTATGATCGCGGCAGTTTTGAACTTTGGGGCAAGGGCCGGCCGCTCTGCCTGAAATGGGGCTACAACTCGCGGATGCCGGCGTGGGAACAAAACCGGGTGGACGCCGGCAATTGGGGTGACATTCAGAAATTTAACACAATGGAAGCGGCCGACTATTTGGACAGCCTGACCCAGGGTTGGGATCGGCAGGTGATCCTGGTCAAGGGCGCGGATTATTTTGTCATGCGCGATACCATCGCCCAGCCATCAGCCAATTGGTGGCTCTGGCTGTACACGGAAGAATCAGTCCAATGCACCAACGATGTGGTGCGGGTCACTGGCATCCATGATGTTGATCTCGATATCTGGCTGGCCCCGAAACTCGCCGCGCACTTGAAACCCGGCAAGCCGAAGGTAAAACTCGAGACCAAAGTGAAGCCGCCGGTGAGTCTGGCCGACGAATCCACCACCCCGCTTCTTGAAGATCCTGCATCCGCAACCAAATCGTCCACTCCGCCGGCAGGCAACTGGATCGAGACGGTCACTCACACCGTGAAATGTTTTGATCTGCGGACCGGGAAATGGGAGCCATTGACGCAGGAGGGATTGACCTTGCCGGTCACCAAAGACGAGCCGGTTTTTTCTGTGCTTTATCCGCGTCTGAAAGGGGAAAAGCCGCCGACATTTATCTCCCTGGCTGACGGGCGCGGTGTCAAAGTCACCCACGCCGCCGGCACGGATTATGTGTTCTTGTCCAACACCCCGTTCGAGTTTCGCGAAGGAACCATTTCATTCAAAGGCCGGGCAGGTGTCATCCGGGTGTGTGACAAGACCGTCGATCTAACCCTCAGTGAGCCAGGTGAAGTGGCACTGGGTGACAAGACCTTGACGTCCAGCGAACCCGCGTTTCGGTCCTTTCCCATCCGGTAAGTTGAAATTGGCCAGCACGAACAACCAGCAAGGTGTTCGGTGGAGAACGCGCGTTTTAAGTCCGGGAAAGGGGCCCGTAGGCATTTATGTCTACCGGCTTTTCGCCATTTGCTCTGCCAAGAGCCGTGCTGCGTCGTTAGTTCCTGTCAGGATTCTCTCGGCAATGAAAACCGGAAATCTGCGCGGCAACTTCGCCCGCGCTTGCGCTAGAGCCTTTGGCGTTTGGGCGATTACTTCATCCACGATGGATTTCATTTCTGAAAAACCGCAGCGTCTCGCCGTTTCCAGCCAATGCCATGCAGAAATTTCCCGCCACCGATAATGCCGGCTCTTTCCACTCACGGCCATCGCCATCTTAATTTTGTACGGCGACAATTGACCGCGGCCTTTGCCCAACATCGGATGCGCGGACAAAATGTCATAGCACGGTGTCAGTTGGTAAGCACCGCCGGCTCGCAGAAAAATACTAAAGTTCTTGGCGTGGCCGTCAATCGCGGCGAGCAGCCAAAACACCAATTGCGTGCGCATGAAATCGCGGCGATCCTCCATTGCCCTCTCTGAACCGTGGAGCAGTTCCATGATCTGGCGGATGTCCGGTCCGCCGTCGCTTTCATATTTCAAGGCCGCCGGTGTGGCCGTGGCTTGACAGAAATCTTCCTGCGGCAAACGCATGATCCATTTTCCATCCTTGGCGAGCTGGCGGTCAAACCGCTCCACGACCAACGCTTTTTGTTCACCGAATGTCTCCATCTTGCACCCGGCAACCGGAATGCCATACGCCGAGACAATTTGAGCGCAGAGCCATTCGTTTTCGACAGACGTTGAAAGATCAATCCCTCCGGGGGTATTGCCGATCGGCAGTTTGACAATGTGTGTGGTTGGAGTTGAGCCAGTTGGGCGGTGCCATGCTCCATCGTGCCAAAGTAGCGCCGTTTTTTCCTGCGCGCCGGCCAGTGAAATGCGAAAGCTCTCGTCCTCTAATTCGCCATGGCCAAACCCCGGATTCACAGTTTCGGCAAGAATTTTCTCAATGCCACCCCGCGTCAGCCGCTTGCCTGTAATCGCGCGCACATCCACCGGCGGATGACCTTCTGGTAACAGTTGAATTGCGCCCATGCAGTCGCGTCCGATTTCCTGCAACAAATCAAATGCGCGTGTGGAGGAAGCTCCAAATCGGCGCTGAACCCTCTCGCGAATGGCGCGACTATCGGGCAGCAAGTTGTCAAAAAATTGCTCCACGGCTCTCCGATACGGCGTTGCCGCTGGACGCAAAGGGAGCGATAAGGAGATGGGACGCACCGAACTGGAAGCGAGCCATGACTCAGCGTACAGGAACTCTTGCCCACCGCTCGGCGAGCGACGCCATTCACCGACGTGCTCGCCATTCATCCAGACCGAGAGTGCCTTGATTTTTCCAGCGCGGCCCATCTCACCATTCTGACGGTGGAGTGTTTTTGCCGCGCGGGCGGACGACTAATTCCAGGTCCAATGCCGCCAGCAGCTTGAACACGCGGGCCAGCGACGTGTTGGCCGGATTTATCTCCAGCTTGGAGATTACCTTTTGCGGCAGCCCCACGCGCGCCCCCACCTGCGCCTGTGTGAGCTGATGCGTTTTGCGGTAGCCTTGCAGCACCGCGCCCAGTTGCTGCGCGGTTTTGATCGGATAGTCGTTCATAGCCATTAAAAGGGATAAACTGAATTTATCCCTTATACAAGGTTAAAGTCGTTTATCCCGTTAAGCGGATAATTCCTCCTTGTCATGCTGAAGCTTCAGCGGAGTCGGATGGCCGCCTTGAGTGGTTCAGCTAACCAAGCCCAAGCTGCGCAGATTTCTTGCAGGTCCGCGCACTTGATTTCAGGGGTGTGACTAGCCGGGTGACTAGTGTAGTGTCCCTGAAATAGCTATACATTTGTATTTGGCTTTGATTTCCGCTGGCGCGGTTGTGTGCAGCCCGGTTTTATTATTTCGAGTTTTGCGCGCGCACGGGCAAGTTTTTCGACGATCTTGCCGACGGTTGCCGTCCAGATAAATGGGCGTGGGTGATCGTTCCACGCCGCCAGATAGTCGGCAATGGCCTGCTCCAGATCGGGGACGCTCACAAACGCTCCTCGCCGAATGGCCTTGTCTGTCAATTCGCGGAACCACCGCTCGACCATGTTCAGCCAACTGGAACTGGTCGGGATAAAATGACACACGAAACGCGGGTGCTTCGCCAGCCACTGCTTGACCTCCGGCGTCTTATGGGTGCCATAGTTGTCCAGGATGACATGGAGCGGCAGTTTCTCGGGATATTCCCGATCCAGCCGGCGTAGGAACTTCAGCCATTCTTGGTGGCGGTGGTGGGGGTGACACTGGCCAATCACCTTGCCCTCCAGCATGTCCAGAGCGGCAAACAATGTCGTGGTGCCATTGCGCTTGTAGTCAGGCGTGTAGGTACCACAGCGGCCTTTCTTCAACGGCAACCCCGGCTGCGTGCGGTCCAACGCTTGAATCTGACTCTTTTCGTCCAGGCAAATGACGACCGCTTTCTGTGGTGGATTTAGATACAGCCCCACCACATCGGTCAACTTCTCCAAGAAATTTGGATCGCGCGAAAGTTTAAAAGTCCGGTGCAAATGCGGCTTGAGATTGTGCAGTTGCCACAGGCGGTTGATCGTATTCTTGCTCACGCCTTGGGCTCTCGCCAACGACCGACAACTCCAATGCGTCTGGCCTTTCGGCTTCGTATGCAGTGTCGCCTTGATCATGGCGTCCCGCTGGGCTGGACGATACGGAGACTTCCGACCGCGACCCGCGCGGATCTCCCACACGGCACCAATCCCCTCCTCACGAATGCGGTGCCGCCATAAACTCACTGTGTGCCGATTCACGTCTTCCTCCCAGGCAATCTCTTGGTCCCCCAGTCCTCGGCCTGCCGCCAATGCCAATCGACAGCGCAACGCCACTTGTTGCGCTGTTCCCGGCGCCGCCGCCCACCGCCTCAGTTCTGCACAATCGTCCCGGCTGAGATTCACCGCTAATGCTGTTCGACTCATGCCGATAAACATAACAAAACCTTGAATTATATGTCTATACAATTCGGGGACACTACACTAGCAGTATAACCGAGGTTGCGATAATTCCCCATTATCATCAAAGAAAAACAGTACATGAATGTACCAAAGACGGTCACGAAGACACTGCACGGTGATCGCCACGCCGGGAGCCGGCATGGGAGAGTCGCGCATCTTGAGCGTGACTTTGCCCCGCGCATGCTCCAGTGCTTCCGTCAGACTCTCCCTTAAGTTCTGCAAAATCTGTTTGTCCTTCATTATCCGTTCTCGCCCACCGCTGACTGCGTTGTTCAGTTCCTCAGGCAGCGACCAACTCGATCTTCAGCTTGCGCCCTAGGACCCGCGCCGCTTTGTCGAGCGTGACCAGCGTCACCGACGGATTCGAGGCATCCAGCAAACGATCCAGCGCCGCCCGGCTCGTGTGCATCCGGCCGGCCATGGCGCTCTTGGACAAGCGCTGGGACTGCATCAGCTTCTCCAACTGCAAAGCAACCGCGCGTTTGGACGCCTTGAGTTCCGCTTCCTCCAGGATTCCTTCCTCCTTGAGGAAGTCATCGAAATTGCTACCGCGATATTTGTTCTTATTCATGGCCGCTCATGTATGTGGATTTTCGTTTCTTCGCTAACCGCAAGTCTTCCACCGGGGTTTTCCGGTCCTTCTTGATGAAACCGTGCAGCAAAACAATTTCTTCGTTTACCACGATAAACAGCGTTCGCGCGATCCGGTTCGACAATCGCGAGCGCACTTCCCAGATTTGCTCGCCGAGATTGTCCACCAGCGGTTTCCCAATCGGCCAACTGAACTGCACCGTTTTGATGTCTTCGCCGACGATCTTCTTTTCCTCGGTCGTCAAATTCTTCAACCATTCCCGGACCGGCTCGTTGCCAGCTTCCGTCTTGAAGAAGACGACCTGTAATGGACGTGCTACTGTCATTCATGCTCCAATGTATCAAAAACGGTACACTTGTCAATTATAGTTTCCATCGCTATCCACCGGCGGGTGCACGACAGAATTCTTCCATCAGGCGGCTAACGGCAGGGCGGCATTGCGCGTGGCATGTTCGCTGAGCCGGTGTTTCCAGAATTCGTCGAGTCGGCGGCTGGCCTGAAT
>Ga0209083_1003244_pt1 | contig 13944 bp, 8 predicted proteins | sample AM7aDNAmetaG_FD_184132 | JGI IMG/M metagenome (GOLD analysis project Ga0209083, IMG submission 184132) | Freshwater microbial communities from Finland to study Microbial Dark Matter (Phase II) - AM7a DNA metaG (SPAdes) (version 3) | ecosystem: Environmental > Aquatic > Freshwater > Lake ...
CAGGTGGGTCTGGCAGTTCAGGTAGTTCAGGAACATCAGGTAGCTCAGGAACATCAGGCAGCTCAGGAACATCAGGCAGTTCAGGTAGTTCAGGAACATCTGGCAGTTCTGGTAGCTCAGGAACATCTGGTGTAACAGGTGGGTCTGGCAGTTCAGGTAGCTCAGGAACATCAGGTAGCTCAGGAACATCAGGCAGCTCAGGAACATCAGGCAGTTCAGGTAGCTCAGGTAGCTCAGGTACATCTGGCAGTTCTGGTAGCTCAGGAACATCAGGTAGCTCAGGAACATCAGGCAGTTCAGGTAGCTCAGGAACATCCGGCTCTTCTGGTACAAGTGGCCAAGGTAGTAGTGTTAAATATGCATTTAGTACAACTACTACTGATTCTGATCCTGGCACAGGAATAATAAGATATAATAGTGGTACAATTGGCTCTGTTAGTACTATTTTTATAGATAATACTGATTCACTTGGTAATACGCAAACAGCATGGTATGATACATGGGATGATTCAACTTATACAACTTTAAGAGGAACATTAACTCTTATGGGAACGGGAACTGTAATTAATATATTTTCTATTAATGGCACGGTAACTGTTGCATCTGGTTATTATAAGATTCCTGTAGCATATGTATCTGGTTCATTACCATCTGATGCAATGGTTCTTTTTGCTGGATTTACACGAACTGGTAATGTTGGAACATCTGGTTCTTCAGGTAGTTCAGGTACAAGTGGTAGTTCTGGTACATCTGGTAGTTCTGGCAGTTCAGGAACTTCAGGTAGCTCAGGCACATCAGGCAGTTCAGGTACATCTGGCAGTTCAGGCAGTTCAGGCACATCTGGTAGTTCAGGAACATCTGGTAGTTCAGGTAGTTCAGGTACATCTGGTTCTAGCGGAACATCAGGAAGCTCAGGTAGTTCTGGTACATCTGGTAGTTCTGGCAGTTCAGGAACTTCAGGCAGTTCAGGCACATCAGGCAGTTCAGGTACATCTGGCAGTTCTGGTAGTTCAGGAACATCAGGCAGTTCAGGAACTTCAGGTAGTTCAGGAACATCTGGTGTAACAGGTGGGTCAGGTAGTTCTGGTAGCTCAGGGACATCAGGAAGCTCAGGTACTTCTGGTTCTGGTAGTTCCGGTAGCTCTGGAACATCAGGTACATCCGGTAGCTCTGGAACATCAGGAAGCTCAGGTACATCAGGTGCTAAAGGTGATGCTGGAACAGCCGCATTTGCTGTAATTCTACCAATGAATACTGGTGGTACATTAACTACTTCTGATTTGGGAAAAGTTATAACAGTAAATAGTGGTACTACACAAACTATTATTTTACCATCCGTTGGCACACCACAAATAGGTAGTACTACTAAGTTTGTTAAATTTGGTGCAGGAAAGGTTATTATTGATACAGTAGATTCCGATACTATTATGGACAGTTCAGCATCTGGAACATTATATAATGACCAAGCATCAGAATTATTTGCATCAGTATCATTAGAATTAGTATCAACAACATTATATATTATTACTGATGTTGTTGGAACATGGAGTACAACATAATGAGTGTTTATATAGGTGGAAAAGTATATTCCGTTCCCACTACTACAAGTTATAATGCTTCTTTAAGTGAATCTATTTTAGTTTCAGGTTCATTACAATATATAATCTTACCTTTAAATCCTATAAATGGTTCATATGTAAATATATTTTTCGATCCGGCATATGCAAATAATCTAATAATAGAAAATAATGGAAAAAATATAAATGGTACTGGATTAAGTTATTATGTTTTAGATTATAATGATTTTATAGCAAAATATGTTAGTAATTCTATCGGTTGGTTGATTCATCCTATAGTAATGGGTACAAAATTAGATTGCTTTAATATAAGCAGTATTAGTATTGATGATAATTATACATTGTGCAATGATTCTAGTACTGGTTCAACATGGTCATGGGGACATAATTCTTATGGTGAACTAGGAACTGGCAATATGATAAATTATTCAAGTCCTGTTTCTGTTCTTGGTGGTATAAGTTTTACGCAAACATATATTGGTAATCAATTTTCTTTAGGTATCCGTGGTTCTGATGGAACAGCATGGGCATGGGGTTATAATTGGGTGGGTGCGTTAGGTACTGGTAATATGACAAGTTATTCAAGTCCTGTATCGGTTCTTGGTGGTATAAGTTTTTCACAATTATCTGGTGGTATGTATCATTCTTTAGGTATTCGTGGTTCTGATGGTACAGCATGGGCATGGGGTTTTAATAGTTCTGGTCAGTTAGGTACTGGTAATATAACATATTACTCAAGTCCTGTTTCTGTTCTTGGTGGGATAAGTTGGAATAAAGTATTTGGGTGTTATAATTGTTCTTTTGGTATTAGAAGTTTAGATGGTACAGCATGGGCATGGGGTGGTAATGATACTGGTCAGTTAGGAACTAATAATGCAACATCATATTCAAGCCCTATTTCAGTTCTTGGTGCTATAAGTTTTGTGCAAGTAATTGGGTTCAATTCTCATTTTTTAGGCATTAAAGGTTCAGATGGCTCAGCATGGGCATGGGGTAAAAATGATTATGGGCAGTTAGGAACTGGCGATATAATTTCTTATTCAAGCCCAGTTTCAGTTTTAGGCGGTATAAGTTTTAAACAGTTATCTGGTGGTAATGGCCATTCTTTGGGTATTAGAGGTTCAGATGGTACTGCGTGGGCATGGGGTCTAAATACATATGGTACTTTAGGTAATAATACAAGAACCTCATATTCAAGTCCGGTTTCTGTTGTTGGTGGTATAAGTTGGAAACAGATAATTGGTGGTATTAATGGTTATTCTTATCTTGGTATTAATGGTTCAAATAATCAGATATGGGGTTGGGGTCAAAATGTATATGGTCAGTTAGGTACTGGCAATATAACATCATATTCAAGCCCTATTTTAGTACTTTTCTTTTAAAAGGTGAATATAATATATGGCAACAAAAAAATATACGGACATAATAACATCTTGGATAACTAAAGGTATAAATTATACTGCTGTTGTAGGAGATAAAATTTTATTAACTGCAAATAATTTAACTATTACTTTGCCGACTTCACCTTCAGTTGGTAATATAGTTAGTATCGCTAATGGGTTGCCTACAATAACTTCAACATATTGTACATTTACAGTATTAACACCTAATGTTATTTTAACCTCATATACAAGTAGAATGTTTTTGTTGGGACAAAATATACATTATATAGACTTTATTTTCCAAGATACTACTGTTGGCTGGATACCAGCACCATATTATTATTATAATCCATATTCTTTTATAAATGCCGGTGATGCAGTTGATAGTTCATATGCTATTAAAACAATAGATGGTTCAGGTTGGGCATGGGGTAATAATAGTTCAGGTCAATTAGGAACTGGTAATGTAACATCATATTCAAGTCCTGTAAGTATTTTAGGTGGTGCAAGTTGGAAACAAATACATTCTGGTTTAAACTTTGCATTAGGTATAAAAGGCGCTGATGGTACAGTATGGGCATGGGGATTAAACTCTGCTGGCCAGTTGGGTAATAATACTATAACATCATATTCAAGTCCTATTTCAGTTCTTGGTGCTATAAGTTTTGCTCAAGTAATAGCTGGTTCTACACATTCAGTAGGTATTAGAGGTTCAGATGGCTCAGCATGGGCATGGGGTGATAATACTGGCGGGCAAACTGGATTTATAGATTTAGCTATACCACTAGCAACGTCAAAATCAAGTCCGGTATATGTAATAGGAAATAATACTTTTATAAGTTTTTCTAAAGTAGCATCTGGTATTGCTCAATCATATGGTATAAATGCTTCAAATGGAACATTATGGTCATGGGGCTTAAATACTGATGGAAGATTGGGTACTGGAAATGTTATATCATATTCAAGCCCAGTTTCAGTTTTAGGCGGTATAAGTTTTACAAAAATCTCTACTGGATATAATGCGGCATATGTTATGGGTATTCGTGGTTCGGATGGTACTGGTTGGGGCTGGGGTCTAAATACATATGGTAACTTAGGTAATAATACAAGAACTTCATATTCAAGTCCGGTTTCTGTTGTTGGTGGTATAAGTTGGAAACAAATTTCAGTAGGAACATCTCATGCTCTAGGTATTAGAGGTTCGGATGGTACAGGTTGGGGTTGGGGAATGAATACGGGTGGTAGATTGGGAATGGGTACTACAGCAACTGGTAGTTATTCAAGTCCGATTTCTATTATTGGTGGTATAAGTTGGTCACAAGTGTCTGCTGGTGATATACATTCTCAAGGTGTTAGAGGTGTTGATGGTTTAGGATTTGGTTGGGGTATAAATTCATATGGTAATTTAGGTATGGGAACTGCTGTTTCATGTTCAAGCCCAACATTAGTAGTTGGCGGACTTAGTTATGCACAAATTCTAGCAGGTTCAGTGAATTCACATGGTTTAGTTGGTAATACAGGAATAGCATGGGCATGGGGATATAATACTTATGGTGTTTTGGGAACAAATAATGCAACATCATATTCAAGTCCTGTTGCCATAGTAGGTGCTATAAGTTTTACAGATGTACAGTTAGGAAATAATTGTGCTATTGGTGTTAGAGGTTCTGATAGTACAGGTTGGGGATGGGGTTTGAATACTTATGGGCAATTAGGAAATGGTAATATTGCAGATTGTTCAAGTCCAGTTTCTATTGTAGGTGGTATACTTTTTACTAAGTTATCTATAGGAACAAATAGTGTTTTAGGAATACAGACCATAACAAATACTTGTTGGTCATGGGGAAAGAATACAAATGGTGAACTTGGTGCTGGGCATCCTAATAGTTATTCAAGTCCTGTTTCAGTTCGTGGTACTATAAGTTTTTCTAAAATTGTTGGAAATGGTTGTACTCATACTTTAGGTATTAGAGGGTCAGATGGCACAGCATGGGCATGGGGTATAGGAACATATGGTAAGTTAGGTAATAATACTATTTCATCAGCATTTAGTCCTATTTCTGTTCTTGGTGGTTTTAGTTTTTCTAATATAACTGCTAGTGAAAATTCATCTTGGGGTATTAGAGGTTTGGATGGTTCAGCATTTGGTTGGGGGGATAATACGGCTGGGCAATTAGGAACAAATAATGCAACATCATATTCTTCACCACAAATGATTACTATGCAAATAAATTATACAAGTTTTAAACAAATATCAGCTGGTTATAATCATTCTCTAGGAATTAGGGGATTGGATGGTTCTGCATGGTCATGGGGTCAAAATAATTATGGGCAATTAGGTACTGGCGATTTGAAATCATATTCAAGTCCTGCTTCTGTTCTTGGTGGTGTAAGTTTTTCACAATTATCTGGTTGTCAGTATCATTCATTGGGTATTAGAGGCTCAGATGGTTCTGCATGGTCTTGGGGAAGTAATTCTTATGGGCAGTTAGGAACTGGTAATGCAACATCATATTCAAGTCCTGCTTCTGTTCTTGGTGGTATAAGTTGGAATAAAATATCTGGTGATAGTGGACATTCATTGGGTATTAGAGGTTCAGATGGCTCAGCATGGGCATGGGGAAGTAATTCTTATGGTGAACTAGGAACTGGCAATATGACAAATTATTCAAGCCCTGCTTCTGTTCTTGGTGGTATAAGTTTTACGCAAACATATATTGGTAATCAATTTTCTTTAGGTATCCGTGGTTCTGATGGAACAGCATGGGCATGGGGAAGTAATTTTTATGGTGAACTAGGAACTGGAAATGCTATATCATATTCAAGCCCAGTTTCAGTTTTAGGCGGTATAAGTTTTGCGCAAGTAATAGTTGGTAATCAATTTTCTTTAGGTATCCGTGGTTCAGATGGTACAGCATGGGCATGGGGATATAATACTTATGGGCAGTTAGGAACTGGAAATGCTATATCATATTCAAGCCCAGTTTCAGTTTTAGGCGGTATAAGTTTTGCGCAAGTAATAGTTGGTTATGACCATTCTTTTGGTATTCGTGGTTCAGATGGTACAGCATGGGCATGGGGTTATAATAGTTCAGGTCAGTTAGGAACGGGAAATAATACTATAACATCATATTTAAGTCCAGTTTCTGTTGTAGGTGGTATAAGTTGGAATAAAATATCTGGTGGTATTGAATGTTCATTGGGTATTAGAGGTTCTGATGGTTCAGAATGGTCTTGGGGAAGTAATTCTTATGGGCAGTTAGGAACTGGTAATGCAACATCATATTCAAGTCCTGTTGTTGTTCTTGGTGGTACTTATATGGGGTTTTCACAAATTGCAAGTGGTGCAAAGCATTTATTTGCTACAAATTCTACAGATGGTACTGGGTGGGCTTGTGGCATAAATACATATGGCCAGTTAGGTAATGGTAATGCAACATCATATTCAAGCCCTGTTTCTGTTGTTGGAGGTATGAGTTTTAATCAAATATCTGGTGGAAACACTCATACTTTTGGTATAAATGGACAGTCAGGCGATTTATGGGTATGGGGTGGTAATATAGCTGGAAATTTAGGAACTGGGAATATGAAATCATATTCAAGTCCTGTTTCGGTAGTGGCATAATGAAAGCATATAAATTTAATGAAAATCCAAACTGGTTAATTAAAACAAATGATTATACAGCGGTAGATGGCGATAACATTATAGTTAGTACTGGTACAAGCATAACTATATCTTTACCAGCAATGCCAGGTAATGCGACAGTTATAAATATAGCAAAAAATAATATTGGAAGTGTAAATGTAAGTGGAAATGGTAAGAAAATAAATAAATTTTATATACAAGTAACATTAAGTAATGTGTTTAAGATAACTTTAATTTATTATTCTAGTTTAGGATACTGGGTTTTAAATAATAGTCTTATAAGTAAAGCTGTCTTAAAATTTACAAATTTATATTGTAACTCATATTCATCATATGGAATAAATGATATAGGTATGGCATGGGGATGGGGTCAAAATAATCTTGGGCAGTTAGGAACTGGAAATTTTATGAGTTATTCATGGCCAGTTTCAGTTCTTGGTGGTATCAGTTTTACACAATTAAATAATAATTTAGTCGGCAATTTTACAATAGGTATTCGTGGCTCTGATGGTACAGGTTGGGGTTGGGGTTATGGCGATTATGGACAGTTAGGAACAAATACCATGACGAGTTATTCAAGCCCTGTTTCAGTTATTGGAGGTATTAGTTTTAAGCAAATATCAACTGGTGATTATTTTTCTTTAGGTATTCGTGGTTCTGATGGTACAGGTTGGGCATGGGGTTGGAATATATATGGTAATTTGGGCAATGGAAATAGTACATCTTATTCAAGTCCTATTTCAATTGTTGGTGGTATAAGTTGGGCACAATTAGCTGCTGGTAGTGGCCATTCTTTGGGTATTAGAGGTTCAGATGGTACTGCGTGGGCATGGGGTAGAAATGATACTGGTCAGTTAGGAACTAATAATGCAACATCATATTCAAGCCCTGTTTCAGTTCTTGGCGGTATAAGTTGGAAACAGTTATCTGCCGGTATATATGCTACTTTAGGTATTCGCGGCTCTGATGGTACAGCATGGGCATGGGGATATAATAATGAGGGTCAATTAGGCCAAAGTAATACAACGTCATATTCAAGTCCTAAATCCGTTCTTGGAGGTATTAGTTTTACACAGATAACTTATATACAATATTATTCAGCCGGTGTTGGTGGTTCAGATGGTACAGCATGGTCATGGGGTTCTAATACAGCAGGTTGCTTAGGTGATGGAACAATAACAAATAGATCAAGTCCTGTTAGTGTAGTAGGTACAATTAGTTTTACAAAAATATCTACTAGTTGTACCTATCATACTATGGGCGTTAGAGGGTCTGATGGAACAGGTTGGAGTTGGGGATATAATACATATGGTGAATTGGGTAATAGAACTATGACTTCTTATTCAAGTCCAGTTTTAATAGGGTAAATATATAAATTTTAGGAGGTTTGTATTATGTTTAATGTTTTACTTTTAACGACACTTAACAAAGATGAATTTAATATTATTTTGGAGGACTATGTGGAGTATTTGCCACTATATACTTGTACGGTAAGAACTAACGATACTATTACACATGAAGATTTCCTTGGAAAAGATTTGATTGTTTTTGGTATAAGTGACAACTGTTTTGATATAGAACCTTATATGGATGATATTAAGCAGGCAAATATTTCAGGAACACCTATTGGTTTTACACATGGAACGCCATCTACAAATGCTTGGTTCCCTGATGATGAAGATGGTATAAGACTAGCAAAATATAATGAGTTTTTGGATTTTGTAGGTATGTCAGCACCTATAGGACGGGAATATAGTTTTTATAGTGAAGTTGCAGTAAAAAATCCAACACATCCTATTCTTTTAGGGCCTATGCCAGTAGATATATCAAAAAATATACCTATTTTAGAAACACATGATGTATGCGAAGTTCTTAAAGATACTGCAACTATTTTATTGAATAATCCTAATAGACCAGATGGATTTGATAATTATTATGTGGCAGTATTTGATTTTACTGATGGCCGTGGTCGAATAGCTTATAATAATGTAGGCCATAATAATTATTCTTCTGAAGAATTTTTTAAGCCTGATAATATAGAGAAAAATCTTATGGTAAATGTATGTAGTTGGCTATTGAAATTAGACTAGATTTACATTTTTAGATTGACATATAAATAGTAGAAATATAGGAGTACATATGTTATATAAAGATGTGGATTTTACAAGACTTATTAAATTTCTTCAAGATATAAAAGAGCAAGATGTATATGAAGAAGAAAGTGCCATAAGTCATAATCAAATAATGACTTCATTTATAAATCAAGTAGCAATGTTTTTATCTAATGGCGATAAAGTTTTAGATGTTGGCTGTGGTAATGGATTTGCATTAGAGGAGTTTAAGAAAAAAGGATTTAAACCAGTTGGTATCACTATTGGTCTGGAAGATTATAATGTGTGTAAGGAAAAGGAACTTGATGTTGAGCTAATGGATCAATCCTTTCTTACTTTTCCTAAAGATATGTTTAGTTTAGTATGGTGCCGTCATTGCTTAGAACATTCAATCATGCCTTTCTTTACATTATCCGAATTTCATAGAGTATCAAAAAAGGGTGCTTATTTATATGTTGAAGTACCACTACCCGATACTTGTTATGATCATCAAACAAATACAAATCATTATAGTGTCTTGCCTAAAAGTACATGGCTGTCCTTAATTGAAAGAACTGGATATAAAATTTTGGATAGTTCTGTAATAGATTTAGTATCAACAATAAAAATTGGTGAGAAGGATTATTTTTTCGCAATTTTAGCACAGAAGGTATAGAATGAGAAATGCTGTTGTAACACTAACAATAGGTGAAAGATATACTGAGTTAGCTAAACTTACGCATCCTATTCTAAAAGCTTATGCTGATAAGATAGGTGCTGAGTTTGTTGTTATAGATAAAGATCATGGTTTATTACATTGGGAAAAATACCAGATTTATAACTTGTTAATGATTTATAACAGGATTATTTTTTTTGATACAGACATTATTATCCGTGATGATTGCCCTAATCTATTTGATCTTGTACCTTATGATGAGATAGCCTTATTCAATGAGGGAAGATATGATAATAGGTATAATGCTGTAAATGAAACTGTAAAAGCATATGAAGCAGATTTAAAAGAATGGGATGGTACATATTATAATACAGGTACTATAGTTTTATCTCGTTACCATATGGAATTGTTTAAAGACCCTATTATAAAGGATGTCCCATATGTAGAGCAATCATTTCTTAATCTAAGGATTTTATTAGACCCCGTAAAATGGAAAGTGTTTAGTTTAAGTCATAGATTTAATCGTATGACATTGATGGATAAGGTGTTGGGGCAATCTCGGTTAGATAGTTATGTTGTTCACTATGCAAGCGCACCCAACCAAGAAATTTTATTAGCAACAATACAAGGTGATTTAGAACAATGGGCTAAAGATGCACCAGACTATATTTATCCTAGAAATATAGTTATAGATGTAACTGGTGGTATAGGTGATCAGGCTACATCAGAGCCCGCTGTTAGATACTTCTGCAATGTTCTACAACCAGATGATAACATAATAATTCTAACTGACTACCCTGAATTTTATTCGCATATTTCTAAGACATTAATAAATAAAAAAGATTTTAAGGGACTGCAAGAACCTTATATAGTATTAATGCCACAACCACATATAAATGCTCATCCAATGCATACTATAGCACCAGCAACACAAGTTCACTCAGTAGATTTTGCTTGTCTTTGTTTATGTGGACAAATGATACCAGATGAAGATAAGAGAATTAGAATAGATGTGACTGATAAAGGATATGAAGAAGTCCTGAGTTTACTTAAAAGTCCATACATTGATATGAATAAGAAAATAATTTTAGTCCATCCAGGCTTGGGTTGGGAAAGTAAAACATTTCCTAAAGTATGGTGGGAAGAGATTGTAGATACACTAAGTAAAGAATATCAAGTTATTATTATTGGAAAGCATATGGAAGATGGTAATACAACTAATAGAAATGGTGTTATTAAAATAGATTATCCTGATAATGCCTTAGATTTAACTGAAATGTTGACCACTGATGGCCTTGTTGCACTTATACGTTTGTCCGATATGTTGATTAGTAATGATTCAGGCCCTATACATATAGCAGGTGCATTTGATAACTGGATTGTTTTAATACCAACTTGTAAGCATCCTGATAATGTATTACCATATAGACGAGGAAATGATAAACATTATAAATCAGTTGCTATATATGATAAACTGACTATGGATAATAAAAATAGTTCGCCTGTTAATTTTAAAACTGAGGGTCATAGATTAGATTATTTGAAAGGTAACATAGAAGATTATATACCCGATTCACAAAAGGTTATAAGAATAGTAAAAGATATATTAGGAGGAAATATATGGAGAGAAAGTTAAAAAAATATGCTGTGGTAACAATAGCAATCGGCGAAAAATATTCTGCAATCGCAAAATATACACATCCATCATTAAAGGCGTATGCTGATAAGATTGATGCTGAGTTTGTTGTTATAGATGATACATCAACTTCATTGCCACATTGGAAGAAGTTTGAAATCTTTAATCTTCTAAAGGACTATAAGAGGATTATTTATATAGATACAGACATTATTATTCGTGAAGATACGCCAAATTTATTTGATTTAATACCAGAAAATAAGTTGGGTATATTTAATGAGGGAAGATTTACACCAAGGTGGGAATCTCTTAAAGAAGCCTGTATGTCTTATAAGGAAGATATAGATAAGAAATGGGATGGAGCATATTATAATACTGGTGTTATGGTTATTTCAAGGCAGCAGAAAGAACTATTTAAGATGCCTAAAGAAGTTCATGATGCTGGTATGTTTGAACAACCATATCTAAACCTAAGAATAATAAATGATAAAGTTTCTGTTGAAGAGTTAGATTATCATTATAATAGAATGACCATTATGGACGATCTTACTGGCGAGCCAAGGTATGCTTCTTATATTATTCATTATGCAGGCGCTCCAAACCAATATGATATGATTAGAGTTATGATGGAAGATATGGATAGATGGGAGAATGATAAACCAGATTATAAATATAAGAGAAAAGTTATATGGCAAATAGGTGGTGGTTTAGGCGACCAAATTTGTGCTGAGCCTGTTATTAGATATACAATGGAAAAGATATATCAAGATGCTGATATGGCATTGATTTCAAACTGGCCTAATCTTTTTACACACTTGAACATTCCATGTCTTAAAGATGGTGAGTTTAAGGGCATTCGTGATCCAATTAAAGTTCTTAAAACTATGCCTGATACGAAGGAAGCAATTTGGAATGTTATACCTCATACGCTTTGTCATACTGTAGACTTTGTATCTATGAGTACTATACATAGGGTTTTACCAGATATTGATAAACAGATTAAACTGATTCCAACATTTGACGGGCTTACAGAATTGATGGATATAATAGGTATAAATGGTGCGGAAAATAGTATTGTTGTACATCCTGGCCGTGGTTGGGAAAGTAAAACATTTCCTAAATCTTGGTGGGATGATGTAATACAAGGATTGGTTGATTTAGGCCATAAGGTATTTATTGTCGGTAAGCATATTTCAAAGGAACAGGGATATGTGGATGTAGAAGTACCTGAAGGGGCTATAGATTTGAGAGATCAGCTTACACATGAGAGCCTTGTAGTTCTTATTGCTCAGGCTAAGATTACAGTTTCAAATGATTCAGCACCTATACATATTGCTGGCGCATTTGATAACTGGATTGTTTTGATACCTACTTGTAAGCACCCCGACAATGTTTTACCTTATAGGAACGGCTCTAAATCATATAAATCAAAATCATTGTATAAGAAGCTAACTGTAGATGAGATTGATAGTTCACCTACACAAGTTCATGGGCAAACTCTAGATTGGGTAAATGGTGATATTATTGATTATCTACCAAACACATCTTTAGTTATTGATGAAATTGATGAAATTATGAAAAAAGTATAAATAATTACAATATGTGTGTAGTTTTTCTGATTGTGTTTTTATAAATAAATATAAAGATGATTAGGAGAACTACACACATGAAATTTTATGGTGTTGATAATAAAGGTACATTTAAGATACAAAGAGTGGCAACCAAACCTTCTACAACAAATATTTTAGAAGAAAGTAGAATATTATATGTAGATGATGAAGATAGATTATATTTAAGTAATGGTATTACTTGGACAGCTATAATTGGTTCTTCAGGAACAAGTGGCACATCTGGCGGAACATCTGGTAGTTCAGGTACATCTGGTAGTTCAGGTACAAGTGGTACATCTGGTAGTTCAGGTACAAGTGGTACATCTGGTAGTTCAGGTACAAGTGGTAGTTCAGGTACAAGTGGTAGTTCAGGTAGTTCGGGTACAAGTGGAACATCAGGTAATTTATCTGGTAGTTCAGGTACATCAGGCAGTTCAGGTACGTCTGGCGGTTCTTCGGGTTCTTCTGGTACATCAGGTAGTTCTGGTACATCAGGTTCTTCTGGTGCGTCTGGTAGTTCTGGCTCAAATGTACTTCAATACTTATATACAGGTACTGCGTCTGATATACCTATTTTAGCAACAACTATTCCTATAGATGATACGATTCCTCAAAATACTGAAGGAACTTTGGTATTTACTCAGGCAATAAAGCCATCATCAGCAACAAATAAACTAGTTATAGATGCTTTAATTAATACGAGTACAACAGAAAATGTTGTTCTTGCATTATTTAACGGGAAGACTAATGCTATATTTGCAACGTATCACGCTCGTGGTGGTTCATGCAAAATATCATATGAAATGTTAGCAGGAGCAATTAATCCAATAATATTTACTTTAAGAGTTGGGTGCTCAGCATCTATTATATTAAATGATTTATTTGGCGGTACTAATTATTCATATTTAAAAATTACGGAGTATAGATCATAATGGATTTTTCCGGTATAGATAATCAAGGTTATTTTTTAAATAATATAGTAAATGGCTTACCAACACCATATGATGCCGCTTTATATGAGGGAATGGTTATTTATGATACAGTAACTAAAAAAATATATATTGGTACAAGAAATAGTTCAATATCATTATCAACATATTCTTTTTATTTTTCTCATCTTTATGTTAGTTCTTACTGTAATTATGGTATTAGAGGTTCTGATGGCACAGCATGGGCATGGGGTGGTAATGAATCAGGTAATTTGGGTGATGGGAGCACAATTGATAGATCAAGCCCTGTTTCAGTTTTAGGCGGCATAAGTTTTGCACAACTTTATATTGGATATGATATTTATGGTATTAGAGGTTCTGATGGCACAGCATGGGCA
>Ga0209083_1003245_pt1 | contig 13939 bp, 10 predicted proteins | sample AM7aDNAmetaG_FD_184132 | JGI IMG/M metagenome (GOLD analysis project Ga0209083, IMG submission 184132) | Freshwater microbial communities from Finland to study Microbial Dark Matter (Phase II) - AM7a DNA metaG (SPAdes) (version 3) | ecosystem: Environmental > Aquatic > Freshwater > Lake ...
CAACCGCAACAATTTATCTTGCGGGAAATTTCTCAGAGAATACTTCCTCCGGTGGTTTTGGTAATTCAGGCACTCTTAACCTTGAGCTTAACGGAACCGCAAACCAGACGCTCACTTTAACAAACGGAACCTTCTTAGCCAATCTTACAATAAACAAACAGAGCGGGTCGGCTTTACTGGGAAGCGCGTTTACGGTGACGAGTCCTAAAACAATAACGATTAACTCCGGCAACACTTTGGACACGTCTCCCGATGGCGGAACTACAAGCTACAATTTAACAGACTATGGGCCTTTCATAAACAACGGCACCTTCAAAGCCAGAGGTGGTTCTCACACTTTCAGTACTTTCACAAACTCCGGCACTTTTACCGGAGGAAGCAGCACCGTGACCTTTCTTACAAACTTTACTGTCACTTCCGGCGGGGCAGCTTTCAACAATGTCACATTTTATAATCCAAATTCCAACAATGCGGTCACTCTCGCAGACAATATGAATGTGGGCGGAAATTTAATACTTGGAACTTTAGGTTTTGATCGCGTTTCCGCAGCTACAACCGCAACAATTTATCTTGCCGGGAATTTTTCAGAGAATACTTCCGCCGGTACTTTTGGTAATTCAGGCACTCTTAACCTTGAGCTTAACGGAACCGCAAACCAGACACTCACTTTGACAAGCGGAACCTTCCAAGCCAATCTTACAATAAACAAGGCGAGCGGGTCGGCCATTCTTGGCAGTGCTTTTTCAGTAACAGGGACGGCAACAATTAATGCCGGCAACACGCTTAATCTTGCAGGAAACAATTTTCCTGTCGGCGGGTGGGGCAGTTTTGTCAATAATGGAACGCTAAAACTTACCGGAGCTGAAACAGTGGAAACTCCAACATTGGGCACAGGGTCAACTGTTATTTACACTGCAACATCGGGCACGCAAACCGTAAAAAATTGGGGCTATAAAAATTTAATTATAAGCGGAGTCGGGGCGACATTTGTTTTGCCCGCAAACGCATCGGGCACGGCTATTGGAAATTTAATTCTTGGGCCGGGAACAACTTCGCAAATTGGAACAACAACTTATGTTGCAAATTTGACTTCTTTGGGAGCTTCGGGGAATTTGGCAACTTTAACCGGCGGAACTCTTAATTTTACGGGCAGTGGAAAAGTTGTTGCTAATTATTTGAATCTTTCTAACAATATAGCCACGCCGTCAACGGCTTTGTATTATGGGCCTTGGTCAACAGTGGGCTCGGGAGTTTCGGGCTGGAATTCGGGCGGAATTATTGGGCAAGCAAGCACAAGCGGAACATTTACTTCTTCAATTATAAATTTGGGGAAATATTCTTCTTTTGGAAATTTTTCATATAATACTACAAACTACACAGGAACTACCGTTGCAATAAAAGTCCGCACAAGCGCAAATGCAGATATGTCGGGCGCTACGGATTGGGCAAGCTGTTCGGCGGTTGCTTCGGGCTCGGCTCTTTCAACTGATTCTTGCGCAACGGCCGGCCAGCAATATATTCAATATCAGGTAGTTTTAACTAGCCCAAGCACCAGCGTGACGCCAAAGCTTGATGATGTTTCAATTCAATACAATGCATATTCGGCTACAGGATCGCTGATTTCTTCGGCGTATGACTCGGGCGACCCAACAAACGAAATTGCGTTTTTGTCGTGGAATCAAACAACTCCAAGCGGAACCGGCGTGACAATTTCTTTACGCACAGCTCCAAATTCCGGCGGGTCGCCAGGCACTTGGACAGATTGGTCTCCGCTTACAAACGGAAATCCTGTAACTTGCACTTTGGCATCGGGCACCGTAACTTGCCCGTTGTCGGCAATTCCTGCAACAATGCAAGACGCAACCGGCGACCAGTGGTTTCAATATAAAGCAACTCTAACTTCAGACGGAGCAAACACCCCAACAGTTGCGAATGTCACAATAAAATACGTTATAAACTTGGCGCCGCAGTTTGACACAACTTTTGGAACCAACGGAGTGACTGTTTCGCAGGTTTCCGACAAAACCGACGCGCATTATGGCCAAGTAAAAATTCAATACAAGCCATTTGACCCCGACACAAAATCCGGTTCTACGGCAAATCAAGGGCATGTTACACCGTCTTTTCAATATTATTCGGGCGGAACCTGGGTAAATATTCCTTCGCAATATTTGGGAGCTACAGATTTAAATAATGTGGATGTTGGAGAGACTGCAACAGATCCGAACACATCGGTTCACACAGCTTATTGGAATGCAGTTGCCGAACTTCCGAATAATTATTCCTCATCAATGCAAATTCAAGTTACAGTTGATGATAACGAACTGGCAAATCATTTGGGTACAGCTCAAAGCGCGCCGTTTGCGCTGGACACAAAAGCTCCGGTAATTACAACAGCCACATTGGATGCGGCGGCAGGTGCTTTGACGGTTGTAATTTCTGACGACACTGATGTTTTATACAGAATTTCAACAACCGCTTTGTCAACCGACGTTACAGCCGATCCAGCATGGACAGATGTTGGGGCCGCAAGTCTTTCGGGCAGTATTCCAATAACAATACACGATCCCACAAAGACTCCAACGGTTTATTTCCAAACAATGGATCCGTTTGGAAACCTCACATTAAAAACAATAATCGCGCCAACCGTTCCTTTCAATTTTAATTTAAAAGATACCTCCAATTTGCGCGCCGGTGATTTCCGCGAATTTTTGTCTTGGCAGATTTATACCAACGAAACCGGTTCAACATTTAGCCACTATGAAATTGACCGCGCAACAGGAGACGCCACATCAATTGCTCCGTCAACGGCGTATTCAGTAATTGATACTGTAAGCAATGTTGCAACAAATTATTACAACGATCCGCCTCTTGTAACCGACCCGCCTCTTTCAACCGACACAATGTATTATTATAAAATCAGAATTGTGGATACAGATGGAGATAAATCGGCATTTTCAAATGTTTTAAGCGATATTCCCGACGGATCAGGTGGAACAGATGTGACGCCTCCAATAATTATCAGCGTTTCGGTTTCTTCAATTGAAGCAACATGGGCCGATGTTACGTGGACAACCAACAAAGCGGCAAATTCAACTGTTCATTATTCTTTGCACGTTGCAGGGCAAGACCCAACTTATAACTTAACTGCCACAAGCAATTCATATACGCTTTCACACGTGGTTGTTGTTTCCGGACTTACTCCGCTTAAAACTTATGATTTTAAAGTTGAGTCGTCTGACATAGCAAACAACCAAACAACAGACGACAATAATGGGCAGGGCTACCAGTTCACAACTATTGCGGGTCCCGTTATTTCCGATACAACTACGGAAAGCGTAACAGATACAACCGCGACAATTGTTTGGAACACAACGACAAGTTCAAATTCGCATGTTATTTGGGCAACCGATGTTGCATCATTAATTGCTTGCGAAAATTCTGTGGATTTCAGTGAATGCGGGGATTTTCAAACTCCACCAGTCAGCCCCGATAATTCTGGCGGATCAGTAATTGATACCACCACGCCATCGGTGGGTATGATTTTTCCATTCTTCTCACATATCTTCTCACACGTTTTTGGAGATATTCTCGGAGACACAACTCCTTCAGATGATACTCCTACTCCAACTCCAGATTTGACTCCAAGCCCAGACGCAAGTCCCACCCCTACTCCAGATGCTGGTCCAACACCAACACCAACACCAAGTCCAAGCTCTCAAACAGGTGCGCAAGATATTGGAAGCGACACGCTTGTAGCAACAGCTTCATCTTCGGGCCTTTATCAGCATAAAGTTGTAATCACCGGACTTTCCAAACAAACAACTTATTATTTCTATGTAAAGTCAACCGATGCAAATGGAAACTTTTCAATTGATGATAACGCCGCAAATTATTACAGTTTTAAAACAACTTTTGACACAACGCCGCCAGTTATTTCATTAATAAGCACGCCATTGATTACTTCGTCAACCGCAGTAATAGCTTGGCAAACCGATAAATTGGCTAATGGAATGATACAATACGGCACAACATCAGGCACTTATAATCACACAACTCCCACAGACATTTTGTACACAGTTTCCCATGTGGAAACGCTTTCCAATTTGGCAGAATCCACAAAATATTATTTTATAGTCAGTTCAACCGATGTCAACGGAAACAGTTCCACTTCAGACGAGCAAACATTTACCACGCCCGCGTCTGACGCCACGCTTATTGCGGCAGCGGTGGCTGCCGTGCCGCCTACTTCCTGCGGTGGCGGAGGGGGTGGCTCTTCTGTGACAATTGACACTACCCCGCCGGTAATATCAAATGTGAGCGCAGTAAGCAGTCAGCCGTTTGGAATTACAGTTTCTTTTAACACCGATAAACCAACAACCGGATATGTTTCTTATGGAAAAGATACAAGTTATGGAGACACTGTTGCTGATTTACAGCTTAATACAAGCCATAATTTGAAAGTAAATAATCTTGAAATGGGCACAACTTATCACTTGCTTCCAAGCGCCGAAGATAAATCGGGGAACATTGGAAAATCAACCGACACAACAGTCGCAACCCAATTTGTTTCTGAAGCCCTAAAAAATTTGGTGACGTTAAAAAACGCTTCGGATTTCCAAAACCAGCTTGAAGATTTAATTTCATCGGTTATGCCTTCGCTTGTTGCGCCTATGGTTGCAAATGTAAAAGTGTCTGGAATCACCGAAAGCGGAGCAACTGTAACGTGGCAAACAAACGTTCCTGCTTATGGCGGAGTTGATTACGCCACTCAAGATTCTTATTCTGCAACAGCCGACAATCCATATAACCAAAATTCCAGTCAAGCCGATACAAAAACAACCGACCACTCGACTGATCTCTCGGGATTATTGCCGTCAACTTCATATCATTTGAGAGTAAGCGCGTATTCTTTGCCCGGTGTCATTGGCTATTCAGACGATACAACATTTGCCACGAAAGCATCAACGATAACAACTGAAATCGGAAAAATCGGAAACACTGATTTTCAGGTGCAGTGGATTACGTCGCAAAAAACAAGCTCTGTAGTTGAATACACGGATCCTAAAACCGGTCAAATAAAACAGGTGAATGATTCGGCTTTGGTGCAAAATCACGTTGTGGATGTAACCGATGTTGATCCTGACACAACTTATTCGGTGCGGGCATTTGGATATGATGTAAACAATAACATTATAGAAGGAGGAACCTTAAAGGTTAAAACAACCATAGATATTACTCCGCCGGTTATTTCCAATATAAAAATTGACAGCGCTATGCTTCCGGGAAACTCCAATCTTTTGCAGACAGTTGTTTCGTGGGTAACCGATAAGCCGTCAAGTTCGCAGGTTTACTACGACCAAGGAGTAAGCACAAGTGACACATTAAAAAATCACGTTGACCAGCAAGGCCTTACGACAGGACATATTTTAATTGTTCCTTCTCTTGTTCCTTCAACAGTCTACAGGTTTAGAGTAATTTCAACAGATGCTTCCGGCAACACAGCACAGTCGGCAATTAAAACTGTCTTAACTCCTCAACAGGCCGAAAATGTAATTGATGTAATTATTAAAAACCTTCAGGAGTCATTCGGATTCTTGCAAAAATTACAATAAAAATTGACACTGAATTTGAAAGTGATAAAATAAAGATATGTTAGACAATAATGACATTAAAAAATTAATAGAAGCGCAGAAAGAAGTCTTTACGACAAAAAATGATTTAAAAGATTTAAAGGAAAATTTTGCAACAAAGCAAGATATTGAGAATTTGATTGATATTGTTGCCACTAAACAAGAATTAAGTGATGTTGGAAAAGATGTTAAAGAAATTAAAGCCTTACTGGTTGATTTTGGCAACAGAACAATAAATTTGGAAAATAGGGTTGATTATATTGAAAATACTTTAAATATTCCTGCTGTAAAAAAGAGTTGACTTTTTTAACCGCCTTCGGGCGGTTTTTTGTTGTATTGACTTTTTGTTTTTAATCGATTAAATTACATTATAGAAAATTATTAAAATTAATTATATTTATGACAATAAGACCATTATCAGACCATATTTTAATTGAGCCAATTAAAGAAGAAGAAAAAAGCAGGGGTGGTATTTTTTTGCCTGACACGGCTTCAAAAGAGAAGTCAGAAGAAGGAAAAGTTATTGCAGTAGGACCCGGCAAAAAAACAGAAGATGGAAAAATAATGATGATGTCGGTAAAACCCGGCGACAAAGTTTTGTTTTCAAAATATGGGCCAAACGAAATTAAAGTTGATGGAAAAGAATATTTAATAGCAATAGAGGGAGATATACTGGCAATAATAGAATAAAAATTTATAACCCGTCATTGCGAGGAGTAGCAACGACGAAGCAATCTCGCACGCATGAGATTGCCGCGTCGCCTGTTGGCTCCTCGCAATGACGTACCGAAAAATATGTCAAAACAAATAAAATATAGCGAAGATGCTCGCAAAATATTGAAATCAGGATTGGATAAAGTTGCAAATGCTGTAAAAGTTACGCTTGGGCCGAAAGGCAGAAATGTTGTTTTGGGCTCCGGTTATGGAAGTCCAACAATTACTAACGACGGTGTGACAATTGCCAAAGATATTGAGCTTGAAGATGTCACAGAAAATATCGGAGCCGAAATAATAAAAGAAGTGGCTTCAAAAACAAATGATATTGCCGGAGACGGAACAACTTCGGCCGTTGTTTTGTGCCAGGCAATTGCAACTGAAGGATTGAAAAATGTGGCGGCGGGAGCAAATCCATTGGCTTTAAGAAAAGGAATTATAAAAGCAAAAGACGCGGTTGTTTTGGCTTTAAAAGAAATGTCAAAACCTATTTCAACAAAAGAAGAAAAAGCGCAGGTGGCTACAATTTCAGCAAGTGATGAGGAAATGGGAAATTTAATTGCCGAGGTTATGGAAGAAGTTGGTAAAGATGGAGTAATTACAACCGAAGAATCAAAAACTTTCGGACTTTCAAAAGAAATTGTAAAAGGTTTGCAGTTTGACCGCGGATATGTTTCGGGTTATATGGTTACAAACACCGAAAAAATGGAAGCCGGTTTGGAAGAGCCGTATATTTTAATCACCGACAAAAAAATAAGTTCGTTGCAAGAAATTTTGCCTTTGCTTGAAAAATTGATTAAAGCTGGCAAAAAAGAATTGGTAATTATTGCCGACGACGTTGATGGCGATGCTTTAACAACTTTGATTGTAAATAAAATAAGGGGAATCTTTTCAGCTTTGGCAGTAAAAGCCCCGGGATTTGGCGACAGAAAAAAAGAAATGTTGGAGGATATTGCGATTGTTACGGGGGGCAAAGTTATTTCAGAAGAAATTGGAATGAAGCTTGAAAATGTTGAACTGGAAGATTTGGGTCATGCAAGGCGCGTTATTTCCACAAAAGAAAACACAACAATTGTTGAAGGAAAAGGAGAAAAATCTGAAATAGAAAAAAGAATCGGCGCAATAAAAAAAGAAATAGAATTGGCAACCTCGGATTTTGATAAAGAAAAATTGCAGGAAAGATTGGCAAAACTTGCAGGGGGAGTGGGGGTTATTAAAGTTGGAGCTGCAACCGAGGTTGAGCAGAAAGCCAAGCAACACAAGCTGGAAGACGCTCTGCACGCAACAAAAGCGGCCGTAGAAGAGGGTATTGTGCCGGGTGGTGGTGTAGCGCTTTTGAGGGCATCTTTGGTCTTGGATGCTATAAATGTCGAAGGCGACGAAAAGACAGGCGTAAATATACTCCGCAGGGCTATAGAGGAGCCCGTAAGACAAATCGCTGAAAATGCCGGAATTGACGGAGCCGTCGTTGTTCAAAAAATAAAAGAAAACTTCGGAAATTTCGGATTTAACGCCACAACAATGGTTTACGAAGATTTGATAAAAGCTGGAGTTGTTGATCCGACAAAAGTTACCAGAACAGCTTTGGAAAACGCGGTTTCGGCAGCTTCAATGCTCTTAACCACTGAAGCGGTTGTTTCGGAATTGCCTAAAAAAGAAAGCGGACATAACCACGGTGGAATGCCACCAATGGATATGGGTGGAGATTACTAAAAATAATTTAAAACTGTTCAACTCCCGATGTCGAACAGTTTTTTGTTTGCGTTTGTTTACAGCAGGGGTGGTTTTTGGTATATTGGAGTAATATAAAAATTATTTAGATAATAATATGCCAGAAGAATTATCTCATAACGAGCAAGAAGATATCCAATCTGAACAACCTGCTGTTATAACTCCGGAACAGGCCGAAAGGGATTTTGCTGATAATGGGCATTTAAAGGGGTATCTTTTAAAAGAATCCGGCGACATTGATGAATCCCGGCTAGAAATTTTAAGAAAAAGATTTAAAGATGCTATATATGCCAGCATTGAGGATCCTGTGGCTTCTAACAGAAAATTAAGCGAAGTTTGCGATGTTTGTTTCAATGCGATTGAGATATCAAAAGACCCGGAAAAAACTGGCAGAATTTTTAAAGAATTGGGAAGTTTTGCAATAGGTAGCTGCCCATTATGCAGTTTTTTGTCCGGAGATGTTAAAAAAAAATATTTTACAAGAGTTATCAGGAGTTTTCCTAAAATAAAAACATGTGTGGAAGATGGAAAAACAGAGGGGCTCGGGTATGTCGCAGATGTATTGAAGGAGGGTGACAATAATCAAAAAAAATACAGCGCAAAATTTATTACAGAAAATTTATCTGCAATAAAAAATAGTTTGCAAAGTTCTCCAAAAAATGAAATTGATGAGTATCATTTAAAAATTCTGGGAAAGACGGAGGGTGATTCGGAAAATTCATTAAGGGTCGCTTCTATCGCCGAGGCAATTTTTATTAATGGAACAGACAAACAAAAGGAAAGTTTTTGCGAGACGATGGAGTCGGCGTTGCTTGATCCAAAAACAGCGCTAAATGCCGCTGATGTTATAGGCACATTATTCCACCATAGAATGTTTAATACAGAAGAAGGGGCCAAAGACTTAGACGCTTCGGTGATAAAAGAACTAAAAGAAAAACAGGAAAAAAATAAAAAAATCGGAAAAGAAATTTTAGATGAAGTATTTTATCGGCTTAATATTACTCAAAGTACGTCAGAAGAGTTTATTGAATGCTGGACAAAAGGAGTTAAAAGTGGAAGGACCTTTGTATCAGAAAACTTGAGCTGTTTATTAAAAATTGAAAGGGATCGTCCCGGGATTACTGAAGGGCTTTTTCAAAGATTTGGGATTGTGGATTTTGGCAGGTATCCGGAAAAAATGCTTGTAGAACAATATGATAACAGGGATAACGACTCTATTCCATACGGAGTCGTGCTTTTTCCTAGAAATGACTGGAATGGAGTATTTCATGAAGATCCTATAATATTTTCAGAATTATTTGATGGGTTAAACAATCCGAATGGAAATCCTGAATTTAAAAGACATTTGATAAGAGTTTTTGAGTGCGGATCGAAAAAAGATGTTGCGCAAGCATTGATTGGCTGTGATCAGGTTTATGGGTCTCATAAAATATCTTTTGCCATTATTGGCGGACATGGAGGGAAAAATATTATACAATTAGGTTCTGGAAAATCGCGAAGCAGTGTTCTACTCTCAAAAGATTTGCGTAATAGAAGAGTGAGAACAACGGCTGATTTTTTTGAACCGGGTGCTCCGATAGTTTTTGCTTCGTGTTCAACCGGAAAATATGGGGGCATAGGACAAACATTGTCAAAAGAGTTTGGAATGAAGGTTACGGCTCCAAATGAGCCCACAAAAATAAAAAGTATTTCTCCTGTATTCAAAAATGGAAAAATTGATTTTGATGTGGAGTTTTCTAAAGAAGAGGAAAAAGCGGTTTACGTTCCTGAATCTTAGTTTTTTAATAAATAATTGTTGAAAAAAGTATGTCGGAAACATCAAATAAAGATTCTTTAAACGATTATAGTGAGCAAAAATTCTCGTGGGTTGAAAAAAAAGAATCCATCTTGGACGATTTGGAAAGAATGGTGGAGTCGGCTTTTGCTTTGCAAAAACTTATAGAGGGGGTTTCAATTGAGGATTCGCACCAAGAAGTAAAAGATAAGCTGTTGAATTTTTTGGAAGAACAAAAATTATGCTTTTCTCCGGAAACCATAGAAAAATTTGCAGGATATAAGGTTATCCTTGCAGAAGAAAATGCTGTAAATAAAGAAATGGAAAAAATGGGAGATTATGATATTTATGATGCACAAGAAGATAAAAAGTACAGTGATCTTACAGATAAATTTATTGCAATCGAGCGTGAACGGTGTAAATTATTAGAAGATGACAATGTAAAATTTTTACAGAAAATTGAAAATATATTAGAAGACTTAAAACAGAAAAATAATTATATAAAAGAAACTCTTGAAAATGGAGGCGAGGATAAGTTTAAAAAAGATTTTGTTATTGAGGCAGACAAATACGAAGATAAAATTAAATATGCAGAAATAAAAAAAGTTACAGTGAGCCCGTTTGATATAGTTTTTGATACTGATAGAAAGTCCGCCCAATTTTACGGGCTTTATTATTCTTCATCGCCGTTTATATCCTTGTTTAACGCGGGCGATGTTAATAGGGAAGCAACCGTCAGGCATGAAAAAATACATAATATTTTGAATAAGTCTGAAATTTTTGAATATCCGGCTTTCGAGATCTTTGAGAAAAAATATAAAGAATTGAATATGTGTCGTGGGAAAATTCACGCAGGGGAATATGTGGATGAATTTAAAATCAAGAACATCAAGGAAGAGTTGAGTATGATAAAGCCGTTTGATATATTAGACGAAAATCATGAAGAAATCATTGCCGAAGCAGAGCATGCCGACAGGATGGATTTCGCGTCCCCTCGGTCATATTATGTAGAACTGGAAAACATTTTAAAACATGATCCCGATGATGATGTAAAAGATATTGTATTAAATTTAATTCTTGGATTGCGGGCAGAAGTAACAAAAATGTCGGATAAGATGAAAGAAGCAAAAGATATGGCAAAAGCTATTGGTCCGGATGCGGAAGATAGGTTGAATATTTTATTTTTAATGCTCAATCCGTCAAAATATCGGCACATAAAAACATATTTCGAACATATTTACAAAAAAAAATTGAAGGTGTCGGAATAATCCTAATTGTAATATCAGCATTGCATAAATTGTAATTTTTATGTATTATTGCTATATGGAATGTCCAAATGATAAAGAGTATTTAGAGAAAGTTTTGTTTCATAATGTGGAGGTTGACTACTGCCCGAAGTGTTTGGGTGTTTGGTTTGATAAAGATGAGTTGAAATTGGCAAAGGATGATGCAGATAAAGACTTAAATTGGACTGATGTTGATTTGTGGCGCGATAAATCAAAGTTTAAAGTTTCTATTGGCGGAAAACAATGCCCTGTTTGCAGAGCGGGATTGAGAGAAGTAAGATATGACGAAGCAAAAACAAAAGTTGACTATTGCAAAATGTGCCAAGGGGTTTGGCTCGATAGGGGAGAATTTAAGCAGATAATCAATTATTTGAAAAACAAGTCCGACTACGAAATTTTAAACCATTATGCCAAAAATCTCGTAGTACAGTTATGGGAGGTCTTTTCTGGGCCTGCGACTTTTCGTGAAGAATTGGAAGATTTTCTCACGCTTATTAAGCTTTTCGCTTATAAATTTGAAACACAATATTCTCACCTGAATAAATTAATAGAAGAAGACTTGCCAAAATAAAAAATACACTAACTGTCATTGCGAGGAGCCCGCAGGCGACGTGGCAATCTATCACTCTGGATTGCTTCGTCAGTCGCTAACGCTCCTTTCTCGCAATGACGAAATAAAAATATGATATCAATTTTATGGATTGTTCTGGCCGTTGTGGTGCTTGTTATTTTATGGATAATCGCCGCATTTAACGGCTTGGTTACTTTAAAAAACAGGGCCAAAGAAGCGTTGAGCGATATCGATGTGCAAACAAAAAGAAGATATGATTTAATTCCAAATTTGGTTGAAACTGTAAAAGGGTATGCTTCGCACGAGAGTGAAGTTTTTGAAAAAGTTACACAGGCCCGTGCAAATGCAATGAACGCGCAAGGAACGGCGGCAAAAGAGCAGGCGGAAAATGCCCTGTCTGGAACTCTAAAAACTTTATTTGCAGTTTCTGAAAATTATCCGGATTTAAAAGCATCTACAAATTTTTTGAATTTGCAAAACGAGCTTACCGATACCGAAGATAAAATTCAGGCGGCTCGCAGATTCTATAACACAAATGTCAGAGATCTTAATATCAAAATTGAAAGTTTTCCCGGAAACATAATTGCTTCAAGTTTTGGATTCAAGGAAATGGATTTGTTTCAAACAACAAACGACGCCGAAAAACAGCCGGTATCGGTGAAATTTTAGTTTTTTTATTGTCATTCCCGCGAAAGCGGGAATCCACGTTTATTAAATCTGGATTCCCGATCAGGTCGGGAATGACAAAATGATTATGCCCAGTATTTATACTCAAGCCGATTCTAACACTCGAAAAACCTGGTTTTTATTAACTGGGTTTTTGGTTTTTATTATATTTATTGGCTGGCTTTTTTCGCAAATTTTGGGCGATTACACAATTTTATACATTGCGGTTTTTTTGAGCATATTTATGTCTTTTGGGAGTTATTGGTGGAGCGATAAAATTGTTTTGAAGATGTATAGGGCCCAGCCGATAGAAAAAAAAGATAATCCTGAGCTTTATAATATTATAGAAAATCTATGTATTACAGCGGGCTTGCCTGTTCCAAGAATTTATATCACTCCGGATATGCAGCCGAATGCTTTTGCAACCGGCAGAGACAAAAATCATGCTGTGGTTTGCGTAACGCAGGGGCTTTTACAAATTCTAAATAAAACAGAACTGCAGGGAGTTTTGGCGCACGAACTTTCACACATTGGAAATAAAGATATGCTTTTGAGTACGGTTGTTGCAGTGTTGGCCGGGGTCGTGGCAATTTTGGCAAATTTCTTTTTGAGGATAAGCTTTTTTGGAGGCGGAAACAGGCGAGGCAGGGGTGATGGCGAAGCCGGAGCAATTTTGGCGGTTGTCGGAATTATCGCGGCAATTTTAGCGCCAATTGCGGCGACTTTGGTTCAGCTGGCAATTTCCAGAAAAAGGGAATTTTTGGCGGATGCCGACGGAGCTTTGCTTACCAGATATCCGGAGGGCTTGGTCAGTGCCCTTGAAAAAATTGATTCAAATCAAACTCCAATGAGAATCACAAATGACGCGGCAAGCTCTTTGTGGATTGATTCCCCATACAAAGGTCAGCAAAAAACCCATTGGTTTACAAAATTATTTTCAACCCATCCGCCAATAGCCGAAAGAATAAAAGCATTAAGAGATACGGAAGTTTAGTGACTCTTGACACCAAGTTTTTGCAGGCGTAAGATTAAACTGTAATACAATGTAATACAAGTTAAAATAATATCATGCGATCAATAATAAACATATCACTATCAAAAGAACTTGAGAAGGAGCTTGATAAAGCTGTTAAGAAAGGAAAGTATTCAAGTAAAAGCGAATTTGTCAGATATCTTATTCGTGAAAAAATGGAGGAAGAGGATTTATGGCGAAGCGTTCAGCGTAGCGAAGCGGAATTTAAAGCTGGAAAAGGAAAAATTTTAAAATCACTTGCTGATTTGGATTAGTTATGCAAATTTTTTATTCTCCAGAATTTGTCCGCAAGTATAAAAAACTTCCAAATTCCCTCAAGGATTCGGCAAAAAAGAAGGAAAAAGTTTTTCGTGACGACCCTTTTGACGTCAGTTTGAAAACTCATAAATTGCAGGGAAAGTTTAGAGAATTTTGGGCTTTTTCGGTGGATTATAATTACCGAATAATTTTTAAATTTGAACAAAACAATGAAGTAAGGTTTTATTCTATAGGCGGTCATTCTATTTATAAATAATTTTTTAAAAAATAATT
>Ga0209083_1003247_pt1 | contig 13932 bp, 8 predicted proteins | sample AM7aDNAmetaG_FD_184132 | JGI IMG/M metagenome (GOLD analysis project Ga0209083, IMG submission 184132) | Freshwater microbial communities from Finland to study Microbial Dark Matter (Phase II) - AM7a DNA metaG (SPAdes) (version 3) | ecosystem: Environmental > Aquatic > Freshwater > Lake ...
AAATTATGTGGCAGAGTCGGTGCTTTATAATCGGGAGTGTACACATGAGTACTGAGAGGCGGATGATACGTAGGCGGAAGCGTTTGTGATCCAGACTGAGGTGTGGCACATCCGGCAAGCCCCATCACACCCACTGCAAGGGTGACCTCCAAAACTCTTTTAACAAAATCCCCTGATTTCGGCTCTTGGACATTCCCGATTTCAGAACGCATGAACTCTCTCGTGCTGCCGTCCATGTGCTCAAAAATCTTCAACGGGATTTTTTCTGCTTGAGCCCTTTGATCAAACTGTTTCAGAGCTTCTTTAATAGCCTCAGCCTCATTCGCGAGAACGGAGAAACGATTGCGCGCCAACAGTACTATGAGACCATAAGCAGCTCCCTCGAGGGTTCTAAGCTCCTGGCTAATCTTCCATAAATCGATGAAAGCTTTGTTTATTTTACGAATTTCCGTTGAATCTATTTCTTCTTGAGCTGGACTCGTCCAGTGTCCGAGAGAATAAAAAACATTTCTACTCCTCACTAAAAGGGCGGACATCAAATCCGATTGCAGAGCAGGTTGATTTGTTTCTTGCAATAGCTCGATAAGCTTGTCTGTCACATTCTCCTCTGCGGGTGAAATCGAGGCCCATTTTTCGAAAAGATCTTTTCTCTTATAGAGCGCTTCGCTTTTCAAATCGATCAGTTCGCGTAATTCTGCGGGGGTATTGCTCATCTCGACGAGCCTAGCCGCAGCGCTTTGTTCAATGACTGAAATATCTCCTTTAACGTCCGCTTCGCCGTGGGAGGGCATATCAATGTCTTCAGATTCACGCTCAGCATCGACACGATCCAACCCATTTCCCACCCAAACTGCAATCGATCCGCGATCCTTAAAAATGGCCAGGAGTGTTGCTCGAGAGAGACTTGCGAAGATATCAGATGTGGCGCCATGTTGAGCCATAAATTCAACGGCGCTCTGCAGGCCTTGCAGATCCGGAGTTTGTTTTCCTGATTTCTCGACTGAGAGAATGGCGGTTAACTTTTTGAAAAGACTTGGGTTCTCATCAAACGCTTTATGCTTAAAATCGGTCAGTTCACGTAATTCCACCGAGGTATTACTCATATCGATGAGTCTGCTAGCAGCAAGTCCCTCGATCCATTGAATGCAATCATCAACGTTATTTTCAGTGTAGGCAAACGCATCCATCTCTTCAGAGCGGCGAAAGGAATTCGCTTCATGGAACCCATTCCTTACCCAGACGGCCACCGAACTACGCTCCTTAAAAATAGCCAGGAGCGTTGCACGCGATAGATTCGATAAGGAATTAGATTGATCTCCTTGCCATCTTTCCGCCATGAATTCAACAGCCCCTTGGAGTTGTTTTTCCTGCGCCTCCGTCAGCCGGATTTCAGAACGCCTGACGGGTTTCTTTAAAGCGGACTGGACTTCGGCTTTCGCGACGGTTTGATGTGCAGTAGGCAGTTTTCTTAGATCTTTGACATGAACGAGCGCCTCAAAACTATTGGGTGGCAGTCTCCGTTGAAAAGCCCTGAATGAATGCTCCGTCCCGGCAAGATAAGAGTCCACAAAACTTTTCAACGTTGACTCGTTATAGGGCGCATAACCATAAGCCGCCAGATATTCCCTCGCGTAAGCCCTCATGCGCTCGATCACTGCATCCTTCATCCAGAATTGCCACTTGGCGGGTCGCTTGACCCCGAGCTCTGCTGCCGTCGGAAATTTCGCCTCGAGCTCTTTTGGATCCGCCCGAACTTCTGAGCGAGAAGATGCCAGCGAACTTCGAAGAAATTTTTGGGCATCCACGATCGCGGGAAGAAGTTGGTTCTTGTGCTTGGCGCTTTCTATTAAAGCAATGTGCTGGAGGGCTTCAGCGCGGGCATCGCCAGAATCGCTCTCATCTTCATCCGCTACGGCATGGAGCTCACCCATAAGATCATCAAGAGAAGTCCCGGCCTCTTCGATTACATTCGCAGACTCTTCGTCCATTCCAGGTTCCAAATCGCCCTGATCCCGCACCTCGGAACGTTTACCCGTAAGATAATTTTCCGCTAGTCGGGACCCTGCGATGACCGGGATGAGGTTCAAAGATGAATCGCGAAACAAGGCATCCAAACTAGGCCACGCACCGCGAGATCCCTGGGCCCTCGCCTTCGCCTTGCGCGCTTTCACAACATCTTGAGCTTCTTGGAAAGTAATGGCAGCTGATCCATCTCCGACTTCTTGAACGGAACCGGATACTGTTTGGCGTGTCACCGATTGAATGACATTTCGGACCATTGTCCGCAGGGCCTCCGGATCGATCCCGTAGGGATTTCCGGAAGCCAACACCTGCCGATCCGCAGCAAAAACGGATTCGTATGTCGCAACGCCTTGCGGCGAGGATAAAGGATGTTGGATGGCGGATGACGCTTTTGCTTTTACCTCATCCTTCATCCTACTTCCGTCATCTAGTTTTTTTCCAGCCGTCGTGCGAAGCATATTGTTGATGTACGCCTCATGCCCTTCCGCATCAGCGCCCGCGATACTTGGAGAAATAAGCGCATACGTGTATTTTTTACTCGTGAAATACTGATGAAAAGGTTCTGAGTGGAAACCGCCGGTAATGACTGCGACCTTGGTCGCGCCGGTTTCTTTCAGACGTTCTTCGACGCGTTGCATCATGAGGGTGTCGCGTTCTTTGACGCCTTTGTAAAACAGGAGCGCCTTGTTGAACAATACGTCCAAGTCCCCAACATGTTTGAATTCAACCTGGCGCTCGCGGGACTCGTTGCTCGGGACTAGGGCCTCGTTTTGGTTCCTCGTTTGACGGGACCCAAACCCAATCTGCTGAAACCGTTCTGCGATATTAGATGGCTTTAGTCGAGTCTCGAGGTGCGAGTCCCGAGCCCCAGCGATTACGCTGTAATCGCTCGGCGTCAATTCAAGCGCAAAGAGCTTCTGCAACAACCGGTGATCCGCGAGCAAGGCGACAAGTTTTTTCTCTTCTTTGCTACGGGTCAGTTTTGCAGCGATCTCATTCGAAAGCTTCTGGACTTCTAGTATGAGGCGATCTGCTTTAAGTTCGCTTTGAAGAAGCAGGGTCCCGATAAAATAGCGGACGTTGGGGAAAGGCTCATAGTTAAAATTTTCCGGCAACTGCTTGACCATGTCTTCGAAAAGAATACCGGTTTCAGGATCGGGAAGCTGGACGCTCTGCTGCTCCGATCGAAGCAAACGTTCGATCTCCGCAAAAAGGGACTTGGGACTAGGACCTCGTTCCTCGTTTTTTTGAGTCCCGAGGTGCGAGCTACGAGTCCCATCCTGCGGCATAAAACGCCGCAGCGCTTTCAGAAACTCATCACGCTCTTTCGGGAACTTCTGCTTATCAAGTTTTGCCGCAAGCTCCTGCAACTTGAAGACGCGAACGAGCATCGGCCAATCGAGCTGGTAGGCGGGTGAAGTGAGATCCATTTCGAGACGCTTCTGCGCCTCCCCTTTCAAATTGGCGAGCCAGGTATCAAGCGGGATCTGGTTCTTTTCAAAACCTTCCGTGCGTTTGAGGAAATCCCGGAGATCCTTATTAAGAAAGTGACTTGCGAGGCGTTCGATTTGCATGTTCATGTCGGCGAGAAATTGTTCCGTCTTTTGTTTTTCCTTCAGCACGCTTACAAAAGACACGCCATTCTCACGGTAGGCCCGGAGGTCCTCCACGCCATAGGCTTTTGCGCCCTTAGATTCCAGAAGATAGAGCTCGGGACCTTTCACAAGGGCATGCTTCGTCAGTGCGTCATTGACCTTCAATGTAAGTTTTTTATCTTTAGGAAAAAAATTCAGGAGCTCTGGATCGAGCTCGAACGCACTGCCTTCGACAAGAACGGTCCGAACACCATAATTCTTATCAAGGTATTGAAGGATCTGACGGATCTGCTGCTGGGCTTGGTAATGACCGTGCGCAGTCTGGATGTGAAAAATAGCCGGACGATCCCCCTGCCCCGCGCTGAAATTTTCGAGTTTACCGAACTTCTGAGGAATAGCGAGACCCAGGCTCCTGTCGAGCGCGATCTGGTAGGGAAAAGAAACCTCCGGCATCGCGGTTGAGGCAAACGCACTGGGGGAAATGCCGAGGCTTGTGAAGAAGAAAACAAAAACTGTGCAAGTAGCAATGAACGTCTTGAATGGGTTATGCGAATTCATTCAGTGACTCGTCCTTTGTGAAAGCGGATTTTTTCTGATTTCAAAACGGATTTTATCTGATTTTTTTCAACGTTTAAAAAGTTGTCGAAAATATAACTGATGAACTCCAGGAAAGCAAGGGGTGGGGCATAAAAAAATCTTGATTTTTTACTCCCTAAAATGCCTATTTGTAACGACTTAGGGAATCCCTTCCCTATCAATTGCAGGATATAGCATCTTTAATCCATGGATAGCATGCGTACTATTTGTCTGGGAATGGCTGCCGAGCAACGCGGAACGGATGCGCTCGCCGTTTCCCGTTTCCCGCACCACGGGCTTATGATATAATCCCGTCCATGTCTGAAATCCATGCCAGCGCCATTATTGGAAAGCAGGTCGAGATCGGGATGGGTAACACGATCGGCCCGAATGTCATCATTGAGGACGGGGTCAAGATCGGCTCTCACAACAAGATCCTGTCCGGCGTCTTTATCGCCCGGGGAACCGAACTTGGGAATTACAACGCCATCCACATGAATGCCGTGATCGGTCACGAGCCTCAAGACATCGCCTATCAGGGCGAAGCCACCTTCACCAAGATCGGCTCAAAGAATATCATCCGGGAATTCGTCACCATTCACCGCGGCACGAAGGTGGGCACCTCCACCGTGATCGGTGATGAGAATTTCATCATGGCCTATTGTCACATCGCACACAACTGTCATCTCGGCAATAACATCATCATGGTGAACCAGGCCTCGCTCACAGGCCATTGCCTGGTCGAAGACAAAGCATTCCTCTCCGGGATGACGGGCTTCCATCAATTCACGCGTATCGGCACACTCGCCATGGTCAGCGCTCTTACCGCCATTAATAAAGACATTCCGCCTTACGTGATCTGCGGCGGCCGGCCGGGTGTGGCACAAGGGATTAATGTGGTGGGCATGAGACGCGCCGGTATCGGACCGCAAGTGCGCGCTGAGATCAAAGAGGCTTACAAACTTCTTTACCGTTCTGGCATGAATGTAAGCCAAGCCATTGAAGCGATCAAGAAATCTCTCAAAAGCCCTGAAGTCACGCACATGGTCGAGTTCATTGAAACCTCCAAGCGCGGCATCCTGGATGGCACCGCAATAGAAACACTTTCCCACCGGAAGAATCGCACGACCGCAGACAGCGGCACGGAAATCGAAGAAGAACTCGCCTAAACTCACAGCGCAAGAAACGTTGAACGGGGAACGCCTGCATTCAGCGTTTGCGGTTACCCGTTCCCCGTTTTTTAGACTTTCTTTAAAATGAGAATGGAATTCTTGCCGCCAAAACCGAAGGAGTTCTTCATCGCGATCCGGATCTTTGCGGGACGCGCCACATTCGGCACATAATCCAGGTCGCATTCGGGGTCTTTGGAATTGTAATTGATGGTCGGAGGGATCAGCTGATGTTCCATGGCCAGAAGTGTCGCGATGAGCTCGACACTACCGGCCGCGCCGATCAAGTGTCCGATCATGGATTTTACGGAACTGATAGGGATCTCGTAAGCTCGAGCCCCAAAAACTTTTTTGATCACTAGGGTTTCCGTCTTATCGTTTAAGGACGTCGAGGTCCCGTGGGCATTAATATAATCAATCTCGCTGGGCTCCACTCCCGCGCTTTGCATCGCGAGCTGCATGGCACGGGCCGCCTCGGTTCCTTCCGGATCCGGCGCCGTCATGTGATACGCATCGCAGGTCATGCCGTGACCGAGGATCTCCGCGTAAATATGCGCTCCCCTCTTTTTCGCATGCTCGTATTCTTCCAGCACCAGCATCCCTGCACCTTCGCCGATCACAAAACCATCGCGATCCATGCTGAAAGGCCGTGAAGCTTTCTCGGGCTGATCGTTCCGGGTCGAAAGCGCGCGCGCCACGCAAAAAGACGCCACAATACCAGGGAAGATCGTCGCTTCCGCACCGCCCATGATCAGGAAATCAAGATCCCCGCTCCGGATCGCGTCAAAGGCGTAGCCGCACGCGTCGGACGCCGAAGAACATGCGGTTGCGATGGAAAAACTCGGACCTTTGACGCCCAGCTCGATCGAAACATTGCCGGCACAAGCGTCCGGAAAAGAAGCGAGCGCCGTAAAAGGATTGAGCCTCATCGGCCCTTTTTTGAGCATAATCTCATGCTGTTCCAGAATAAAACCAACACCGGCTAAAGCGGCTCCGATGATCACGCCGGTTCGCTCACGCACGCCGAGCTCTGAAAGATCAAGCTTTGCATCCTCAACCGCCATTTTGGAAGCTACCACCGCGAATTGCGTGGTGCGGTCCATGCGTTTGAGTTTTTTAGGGAGGATATAGGCAGACGGATCGAAGTTCTTGATCTCGCCTGCGAAATGGGTGGTGAACTGGGTGGTATCAAAAGCAGTGATGTTGGAAACGCCGCTTCGACCTTTCGAAATCGAGTCCCAAAAGGCTTCTTTCCCGAAGCCGACCGACGAGACGACCCCCAGGCCCGTGATGACAACTCTACGGTTCCTGGGGCTCGTCATCGGTCGATTTTTGCTTAGGCCGTGATCGGCTCGTTCTTGCAGGAAAGCGCGATCTTACGTCCTTCATGGTCCACGTTCAGGATGCTGCAACGAAGCGTATCCCCTAAATTGAAACGCTTCGCGAGGTCCTGCGCGGTACAATCCGGGATCTCGGAGACATGGATCAAGCCTTCGAGGCCATTGTCCAGTTCCACGAAAACCCCGAAGTTCACGATCCTCGTAACCTTGCCCTGAAGCTCAAGGCCTGTGAGGAAATTCTTGGTGAGTTCGGTCCATGGATCGTCTGAGAGTTGCTTCATGCCGAGCGAGATTTTCTTCGCATCGGTGTCCACCGCAAGAATCATCACTTCCGCGGTATCCCCTTTTTTGAGGACATCCGAGGGTTTGGCGACCTTGTGGGTCCACGAGATATCGGACACGTGAAGCAGTCCTTCAATCCCGGGCTCGAGTTCGATGAACGCGCCATAGTCCGTGAGGTTCCGGATGGTCCCGGTCACGCGACTGCCAACTTGGAACTTGTTGGCGGCAGTGGTCCAGGGATTCTCTTGGGCCTGTTTCGCGCCAAGCGAGATCTTCTTCGCGGCCGTATCAAGGCTTAGGATCACTACATCCAGTTCCATCCCGATCGTCAGGATCTCACTCGGATGATTGACGCGCTTGGTCCAGGAAAGCTCGCTGATGTGAACCAAACCCTCGATACCGGGTTCGAGTTCCACGAAAGCGCCGTACGGCAGGATATTGACGACCTTGCCGTGGACCTGATTGCCGATCGCATAACGCTGATCGACCGTGCCCCAAGGATCTGTCCCCTTTTGCTTCAGGCCAAGGGAGATCTTTTGTTTCACCTGATCGATCGAGATGACGACGACTTCAATATCATCCCCGATCTTCACAAGGTCGGAGGGGTGCGAAATGCGTCCCCAGCTCATATCCGTGATATGGAGAAGACCATCAAGGTTTCCGATGTCGATAAAGACGCCGAAATCGGTGATGTTCTTCACTTTGCCCTTCACGACCTGACCCACCTTGAGGGTGCTCAGTTTTTCCGTGCGGGCTTCGTTGCGGCTCTTTTCAAGGAGATCCTTGCGGGAGACAACAACGTTCTTGCGCTTATGATTAATCTTTACGACGAGGAATTTGCTCTGGAGGCCAATGAACATGTCCTGGTTGCGGACCGGCTTAATGTCCACGAGCGATGCGGGCAGGAACGCTTCCATACCGATATCGACCATGAAACCGCCGCGCACTTTGCGAGAGATACGTCCGTCCACAATGGCGCCTTCAGTAGCGTTAGAGAGAATATCGTTCCAGGTCTTCTGCCGATCGGCTTTACGCTTGGAAAGGATCGCGGTGCCTTCGACATCATTAAAACCTTCGAACAGTACTTCAACTTCCGACCCAACGACCAGAAGTTCCGGCTGAGAAAACTCATCTTTAGCCAGAATGCCTTCGGCTTTGTAGGCGATATCGACCACAATGTCGCGCTCGTGAACCGCGATCACCGTGCCTTTAACGACCTCACCGATCTTAATGTCCTGAAAAGACTTCTCGTACAGCTCTGAAAACGTGGATTGCATAATAGGGAAAACCTCCTTGAGAGTCCCCTTCTCATTGGGATTGCATGAAAATGGGGGTCCGCACCGTTTTTCCCTCTCAGTTCAGCGTTAGCCAGAACTGAAATCGATGCGAACGACGGGAGTATAGCACATCTTCTGGATTTGGGAAGGGGGATTTTTTCAAAATGGGGAACGGGAAACGCAGAACGGAAAAAGCTTTAACGTTCCCCGTTCCTCGTTCCCCGCAATGAATTCCGTTTATTTTGCGCCTGATCGAGGAACCGAACTAACTTCTTGGAATCCCGGTCTTGAAGAAGCTTTTTGAACGTCCTAAGTTCCCGCTCAAAACGGGTCAAGACTCCCAGCATAACTTTCCGATTTGACGAAAAAATTGGTTGCCAGACAGACGATGCCGCAGCCGCAATGCGCGTCGTATCGCGGAAACCAGTCGAAGCTACTTTTAGCGCAGAGGTCGAAACGGCGTGCATGAGACACGCCGCAAGAGCGTGCGGCAGATGGCTGACCTCTCCCACAAGCTTGTCATGCATCTCGGGAGTTAACTCCACGATCTTAGAGGTAAACGTCTGCCAAAACTTCTTTGCCATTTTATAAGCGCTGGGACAGGTCTTCCGGTCACGAGTCAAAAGCACCAGGCCTTCATTATAGAGTCCTGGATTCATAGCCTGGATCCCCCGCCTGTGAGAACCGACCATCGGGTGGCACCCAACAAAAGAGAGATTCTTCCAACAGCGCGAGTTCACTTCCTTTAAAACGGAAGCCTTGACGCTTCCGACATCCATGACCAAGGCACCCCTCGCGCAAACTTTGTCGATCGCTCTGAGATAAGGCAGGAAAGTATCGACGGGCGTGCAAAGCACCACAAGATCCGCGCCCTGGGCACCAAACAATACTTCTCTTGTAGATTCATGGACCCATTTCTTTCGCTTGGCGAGCGCAAGAGCTTCATGGCTCCGGCTGATCCCGATAATCCTGGCCTTGGGAAATTTCTTCCGGCAAGCCGCGGCCAATGAGCCGCCCATGAGACCTAATCCGATGATTGTTATCTTTCTAAACACCGCATGACCTCTTTGGTTTTGTGATGCATGGCGAACATTTTCGGAGAACGTAGAGTTCTTTGCGTTCAGTGTTTCCCGGCTATTAGATGTCCCGTCCTACCGCATGCGCAATGAGGCGGACCTTTTTCATCATTTCGTCGAATTGCTCTGGCAAGACCGATTGCTCCCCGTCACTTTTGGCCTCTTCTGGGCACTGATGGACTTCAACCATCAGCCCATCGCACCCGGCGGCTACTCCTGCCATGCCCATGGGCGCCACGAAATCGCGGAACCCGGTCCCATGCGAAGGGTCCACAAGGACCGGTAAATGAGTCTCTTTTTTGAGCACGGGAATGGCGTTCAGATCGAGCGTATTGCGCGTGGAAGTCTCGAAAGTACGAATGCCACGCTCGCCGAGCATGACTTTGAAATTCCCTTTGGAAAGCAGATATTCCGCGGACATCAGGAGATCCTTCACCGTAGCGGCAAGCCCGCGTTTCAGGAGTACGGCTTTTTTCGTCATACCGCATTCCTTGAGGAGATCAAAATTCTGCATATTCCTCGCCCCGATCTGGAGCATATCCGCATATTGCGACACGAGCTCCACCTGACGTGTGTCCATCACCTCGGTCACGACCAAAAGCCCCACTTCATCCGCCGCCTGACGCAGGTATTTCAAACCTTCCTCGCCGAGCCCTTGGAAAGAATAAGGTGACGTGCGTGGCTTAAACGCCCCGCCTCGGAGGAATGTCGCGCCGGAACGCTTCACGGCTTTCGCGATACCCAAAAGCATGTCGTAATTTTCAACGGCGCAGGGACCAGCCATAACAACAATCTTCTTACCGCCGACTTTCACACCATTCGCCATTTCAAACTCGGTATTCTCGGCTTTGTAATCGCGACTCGCCAGCTTGTAGGGTTTCAAGATCGACATCACGGACTCAACGCCCGGGAAAACTTCTAGCGGCTGGACGTGCAGCTTTTCTTCGTCCCCGATCACCCCAATCACGGTGCGTTCGGTGCCACGTGAGACGTTCGGCGTGAGGCCGAGTTCACGCACCTTTTGACAGATATGTTCCAGCTCTTGCGGCGTTGCGGTTTTCTTTAAGACGATGATCATATTTTTTATTCTCCAATAAAAAAATTGGGAAATGTGGAACGATGAACGACTAACGATTACGCTTTGCGTTCCCCGTTCCCCGGTCCCCGGTTTTCGCTAAATAGCTTTTGAGCAATTTAATCAGTTGCACATTCTGACCGCGGCGACCGATCGTGATACGGATCCACTCCTGAAGCTTGTAAGCCCCCATGGCCCGGACGATCATCCCTTGACGCAGCAAAGCCTGAAAAACCTCCTGCCCGTCCGCAGGCACATGAACCAAAATGAAATTCGCCTGGCTCGGGAGGTATTGCAAGCCCATTTGTTTAAATTTACGATAAAAAAATTTACGACCCTGGAGCACAAGCCATTTCGTGCGCCATAAAAAGAACGAATCATCGAGCGCTGCCACAACCGCAGCCTGTGCCACCGAATTCACATTGAATGGCTGGCGAACCTTGTGGAGATATTGGACCATCTCCTTAGACGCCGCACCATAACCAATACGGAGGCCGGCAAGACCATACGCCTTGGAAAAAGTCCTCAAAACCACCACATTCGGCCGCCCGGCCTTCACATACGTGAGCATTTTGGGAAAATCTTCGGCATCCACGAAATCCACATACGCTTCATCGAAGCATACCACCACATGATCGGGAACTTTAGAAAGAAAATCCTCGACCTCCGCCGCGGTCACGTAAGTCCCGGTCGGGTTGTTGGGATTCGCGATAAAAATGAGCTTCGTCTTCGGCGTGATCGCCCGAAGAATCCCCTCGAGGTCATAGCGATAATCTTTCATACGGATCGCCTTAAACGTCGCTCCACAGACCTGCGAAAGGATAGGATAGACTAGAAACGTCATCTCGGAAGAAATGACTTCATCGCCTTCGGACAAAAAGCCGCGCGCCAAAAGTTCGATGATCTCGTTGGACCCATTCCCGAAAATGAGATGCTCCGGATCGATGTCCAGTTCTTTAGCCAGACGCGTCAGGAGATAATAGCAGCTCCCCTCCGGATAGAGATGCACTTCCCGGATCGCCTTACGCATCGCACGGATTGCTTTCCCCGAAGGCCCCAGAGGGTTCTCGTTCGAGGCAAGCTTGATGACATGGCGGATCCCATACTCCCGCTGAAGCTCCTTGATCGGCTTCCCGGGTTCGTATGGCCTGATGTCCTGGATGTGTTTTTTGAATGGGATCATTTTTAAATTTAAAATTTGAAATGCGCGCAGCGCTAGTCTTTCGTATTCCCCGCAGCCGGGTAGGAGCCCAATACTTTGAGGAACTTGACCTTCTTTTCCATCTCCGCAAGCATCTTCCGGACGCGCGGATCCTGCACATGCCCCTCAAGATCGATATAAAAATAATAATCCCACGCCTTTTTCTTGGAAGGGCGCGATTCGATCTTGGTCATATTCACACGGTATTTCTTGATCGGCAAAAGCATCTCATAAAGCGCTCCCACCTTGTCACGGATCGAGACAAGGATCGATGTTTTATCGTTCTTTGTCTTCGATGGGATCTGTTTGGCAATCACAAGGAACCGGGTCACGTTGTTCGCGAAATCCTGGATCCCTTCCGCCAGGATCGGAAGATTGTAAAGCGTGGCCGCAAGTTTCGAGCCGATCGCCGCCGCGCCATCCTCATCCGCCGCACGTTTTGCCGCCGCAGCCGTACTCGAGGCTTCCATGAGTTCCGCGTGGTGGAGATGCGATTCCAGCCACATGCGGCACTGGCCGAACACCTCGGCCTTGGAATAGACGCGCTTGATCTGCTTCATGTTCGGAACATTTGACATCAGGTTATGTGCGATCTCAAAATAGATCTCGGAACAGATCTTGAGATCGGAATCAATGAACATGTCCAGGGTATGGCTCACGGCTCCCTCGATAGAATTCTCGATCGGGATCACACCATAATCGGCACGCCCCTGTTCGACCTCCCGAAAAACTTCGCCGATACTCACGCAGGAGCGATATTCCACACTCGATCCGAATTTGGAAAGCGACGCAAGGTGCGTAAAGGTCGCTTCAGGTCCGAGATAAGCGATCGCAAGCGGCTTCTCCAACGCAAGCGCTGCCGACATGATCTCCCGATAGATGGATTTCAGGGCGTCTTTCGGGAGGATCCCCTTCGCCGCCAAACCATCGATCTTCCGGTAGATCTCGCTTTCCCGTTCCGGGGCGTAGATCTCCTTACCGGCCTCGGTCTTTTTTTTTCCGACTTCACGAGCAAACTCGGTTCGCTCGTTCAAAAGCCCGACGATCTTCTGGTCCAATTCATCAATTTTTTTGCGTATTTGGCTCAGGTCCATATTAAAGTTTTTCCTCGCTCTCACTAGGTGTCGCCTCTTCCGCCGCTTGAGGTCTGTCCTCGGACAGGTCCGCCGAGACTTCGGAAGTGGGCGTTGTTTCATCCTGCTGTGTTTCGTCTTGAGGCGTAGCCTCTTGGGGCGTATCGCCTTGCGGCACATCCACGATCTTCTTCGTTCCGATTAATTCTTCTTTTTTGACCGAGCTATCCACCATCTGACGGATCTCATCGATGCTCGGGAGATCCCGCAGTTCTTTGAGACCGAAATGCTCGAGGAACTTTTCCGTCGTCCCGTACATGAACGGTCGGCCGGGCACTTCTTTCTTGCCAACGATCTTGATGAAATTCTTTTCCATGAGCGTGCTCAACACGCCACTTGTGTCCACTCCCCGAAGCGATTCGATCTCAGCACGCGTGAGCGGTTGTTTGTACGCCAGGATTGCCAACGTCTCAAGCGCCGACTGCGTCGCCTGGCGAGCTTTGCGCTGTAATTCGATCTTCAGGATCCACGGAGCGAACTCTCTTTTGGTTGAGAGCTCATACCCGCCTGCGATCTCGAGAAGCTCAAAACAGCGGTCCGTCTTTTGATAATCTTCTTTCAGTTCCGCTACGATCTTCTCGATCTGGCTTACGGTCAGAACTTTCGTGACCTTGCGGATCTCAGCCGGCGTCAGAGGCTTCGAGGATGCGAAGATCAGCGCTTCAACCACCAGCTTCGCCTTGGCCAGATCCTGGAGATCCTCTTCGCGCAAAGATTCGATCTGGAATTTCTGAGCGCCCGTCAGACCCTCGAGGGCATTCTTCTCCTCGAGTTGTTCCTGGATCTCCTGATCCAGTTCCTTGCGCAAAGTCTTGAGCTTGGCTATTTTTTCCCGTTCCTGAGCTGCTGTCATTTTCATAATTGAAAGCCGGCTAACGGCAAACATGAAACGCAAGCGTTCCCCATTCCCCGTTTCCCCTCCTATTAAATTTTATTTATTATCGGGATATTAAACGATCGCCTGTTCTTAAAAAAGCAGATGGCTATCTCTTATACTAATTCTCTTCCCGCTTTTCAATGACGATCTCGCCAAAATGCTTGTCCTGCCGCACCCAGGCGAAATGCGTCCTGACGAGCTCAAGGATCGCAAGGAACGTCGCAATAAGTTCGTTCCGCGTCCAACGCTCCGAAAAAAGATCGTTGAAAGATACTTTGCCTTTCTCCGTAAGATAAGACTGGATCTGGA
>Ga0209083_1003248_pt1 | contig 13927 bp, 13 predicted proteins | sample AM7aDNAmetaG_FD_184132 | JGI IMG/M metagenome (GOLD analysis project Ga0209083, IMG submission 184132) | Freshwater microbial communities from Finland to study Microbial Dark Matter (Phase II) - AM7a DNA metaG (SPAdes) (version 3) | ecosystem: Environmental > Aquatic > Freshwater > Lake ...
TTGCCTTTTCATTAAAAAATGGTTTGATTAAGTTATACCTACGTTTTATATCGCTCAATTGATCCATACAACTTAATAGAGTATTTCTAATATAAAAAATTACCTAGTTTATTTCGTTACAATTACTAATGATAATAAAAGCAGCAATGATGCGATCTTATTTTGGAACAAATCGATCCCCATTTCTACTTGTTCTCAAATCTATTTAAAAATTGCTGAGAATGGAGCCCTTCTTGGAGGGCAACAGGCTTGCCGCTATGGCAAGTATGGGACCCAAGATCAAGCCGGAACCTGCCAGAAGGGCTACAGTTCCCAGAACAGCCAGGAGTGCTCTCTGCAAAATGCCGGCTTCTCCTCTGGCCAGGCGGATGCCGGCCACGCCAAGGAGTGCATGGAAGACGACAATTGCCAGAGTAATATACACCTCCGGCCCAAAGGGTGCCCGGCTGAGGCTGAAGACCATCTCTGTGAAGACGGAGGCGCTGGTGGCCAGGAACAGAAAACCAGCAAGGGTTCCCGCCAGGCAAAATGAAGTGCGACGTGTGCCCCTCCAGAAGACCAAGACACCTATGACTTCCGCGATCAAATATGGAAGGAAGACGATTCCCGCGCTCTGGCCCTCCCAGATGTAAACAGATATAAGCCGGATTGGCGCGGTTATCCTCTCCGAGAAGCTGAACTCCTCACGATCGCCCACTGCCAGGATATAATGACCCGCGACATTTGCAGCTGCCTGTCCAGCAGTGCTGTTGCTAAATACGGCCGCATAATATCGGGCAGATTGCGGGGCTGAGATGTTTATCTCCGCCATCTCGATGTAGCTGCTGGGCCCGAAAGGCTCATAGGTGGCATTTGCTGCTCGCTTGCCATAGACCGCCATAGCTCCCAGGTCCTTTAAACTTGCAGGCAGGACCACATTCTTCGATAGCTGTCCGGACGATTTTAGTCCCGGCCCTAAGAGGACAAGATTCGGCCGAAAATCATTATCCTTTGCATCTGTAGACCGGAGCAGCATCAGATGGATTCTGCCACCCAACTCACAGTCGAAGCTGTAGTACTGGACCATTTCCGGCTTAAGGATGCCATATATCGCCCAGGATTTTCCCGGATCTGATATATGCAAGGCCGAGGAGATGTTTTCATTTCCCCCGGCCATGAGAGGGACATGGGCCATAGCCAGAGAAGAGAGCAAAAGCACGATCAACAAAACAACCAAGAGGGATGCACCAGGCTTCACGCAAAACATTGTAAATCCAATCGGTATTCAATATTTCGGCTTTGAGACAAGAAGATTTATCTTTTATCCAGGATATCTCTTATCTAGTGTTAGAGTGGAGGATAAAGCATGGTTCAAAAAAAGTGGGTTTTATTGAGTCTATTGTTCATGGCGAGCTTGATTTGCGTGGGCCCGTGCTCGGCCCAGAATAACGCGACGGCAAAATACGGCGTGTTGGATGCTGCAAATGACCTTGGTTTGAAGGAGTTCTCGGCATTGGTGGAAAGTTCCAATCTGCCAAATACTCTAAACGACCAGGGAGTACTTACCTTCGGCACCGGGTCTTTCGTGATCTATGCGCCCAGCGATGAAGCCTTTGCTAGCGTTACAGGTATCGATATGAATAGCGTCAAAGAGAACCAGACTGAACTCAAAAGTATCTTGAGCTATCATGTGGTCTGGAATGGCGATGCTTTTGAAAATATATCCGAGCTCACTTCTGTGAAGACGCTGCAAGGGGAGAATTTGACCCTGAATAACACAAACGGTCTGAAGGTAAATGGAGCCAATGTAACTCTGAACAAGAAATATGATAATGGCACCGTCTTTGTCATCGATAAAGTGTTGCTGCCGAAAAAGAGCTCGACTCTTGGCGTAGCTGAGGCGGCAAGCGACTTGGGCGCAAAGAAATTTGCAGCTGCGATCAAGTCAGCCGGATTAGAGGAGACGCTGAACGGACAGGGACTCATGGGAATTGAGACTCTCAGAGGAGGACCGTTTACAGTCTTTGCCCCCAGCGATGCGGCTTTTGAAAAGGCCAAGTCTGTGATAGATTCGATCAACAAGAAAGATAATGGTATGATCGACCTTCTTGGCTACCATATGATTGATGCCAAAGAACTCGTCAACATGACCGACTCTAATTCCGTCAAGACCCTGCAGGGAGAATCCCTAGCATTAGACGTCGGCGCAGGGCAAGTCGGCGGAGCCCGCGTTTTGAAGTCCGAGAAGTACGATAACGGCATCGTCTATGTCATCGACCGGGTGATGGTGCCGATAGGATTGAGCATGTGAAGCCGGGTCGCCATATTTTTGCATTTCCGGGATCGAGGCCAGAGGTTTCTCGATCCCGAACTCTGGCGAACTCTGGTGATTTTATCAGATCAAGGTGATTCGATTTTGTGAGATTTTCATTGAGACATTAAATCTTTGCGCCCTGAGAGGCCGATAGAGATGGTAAAAGACGATCTAAATCTGAACTTAAGCTCCGCCTTTGAGGAGACTTATGAAACAATCGACGGGATGCCCGTCTTTAAGATGCTGATCGACGGCAAATGGCGAAGCAGCGAACGAGGAGAGCTGTTCGAGGTCCATACTCCTATCGACGGCAGCCTCATAGCAAAAGCCCAGGCAGGCACAAAGAATGATGTAGATCTTGCCTGCAGCACGGCTAAAGAGAATAGAAGCATCCGGGAACTGCCTGGATCCGAGAGAATCGAGATCTTCGAATGCGCTGCAGACATGCTGGAGAAGCACCGGAACGAGTTCATACGCGTTCTTCAGATTGAGGCCGGCAAGACCGCCCTGGATGCAGAAGGTGAATTTGACGCTGCTTTGCAGAGGTTCAGGTTTACAAAGGAAGAGGCCAGCCGAATCTTTGGCGAGTATATTCCCGGGGACTGGAATAAGGGAACCACAGAGAAGATGGCAATGGTGATTCGCGAGCCTGTGGGCGTGGTAGCAGCCATAATTCCCTTCAATTATCCCCTATTCATTGCCGCAACCAAGATAGCCCCTGGCCTTCTGGCTGGAAACTCCGTTGTCCTGAAGCCTTCCAGCACCAATCCCATAGCATCTACCCTGCTGGCAAGAGTTCTCCAGATTGCGGGAGTGCCGGATGGCAGCATAAACCTGATAACGGGCATTGGATCTGAGGCTGGCGACGCCCTTGTGGAGAGTGAACATGTGGATATGATCAACTTCACAGGCAGCACGCCCGTAGGAAAGAGCATCGCACAGAAGGCAGGGATGAAGCGGCTTCATCTGGAGCTCGGTGGAAAGGCTTATGCTCTCGTTCTGGAGGACGCAGATCTGGATTTAGCATCCCAGAAGTGCGTCGATGGATCTCTGAAGTTTGCCGGGCAGAGGTGCGACGCCGTGAGCGCTGTTCTGGCCGTGGAACCCATTGCCGATTCCCTTGTCGAGAAGATCGTCGCCAAGGTTGATAGATGGAAATTGGGAGACCCCAGGGATGAGTCTGTCAATATAGGCCCTGTTATCAACTCTCAAGCGGCAGTTAGGATAAATGGGCTGGTTCTGGACGCCATAGCAAAGGGAGCCGAGCTCCTGCGAGGCGGCAAATTCTCAGGGTCGTACTTTGAGCCTACCGTGCTCGACCTTGTTTCAACAGAGGCCGTGATCGCCACAGAGGAGGTCTTCGGGCCTGTTGTTACAATTATCCGCTGCAAGGACGTGGAGGAGGCCTTGAAGTTCGCCCGCCAATCAAAGTACGGACTGGAGTCATGCGTCTTTACAAGAGACTTCTACCGCATGTGGCGTGTGGCCAAAGCGTTAGAGTGCGGAGAGGTTACTATCAACGACTGTCCATCTCATGGAGTTGGCTATTTCCCATTCGGAGGAATAAAACAATCCGGCATGGGGAGAGAAGGTATCGGCTACAGCATCGATGAGATGACCCGCCTCAAGACCATTGTCTTCAATCTGGCACCCGCGGGCCTGGGAAAAAAAGAGCATAGAGCCGCGACGTGCAAGACCGGATTCAAACAATAATTGCCAGGGGCGAAAAAATTGCGGAATAGCAGCAAAAGGCGATAGATCCCTGCATAAATGGGCCACTTATCTTTTTATAGGGCACTTCTTCGATCTCCAGCCTGCCATACCGCCCAAAATCACTGCCATCTCCTTCCAGCCCCGGGCCTGTAGAAAGCTTGCGGCCACCATGGAGCGCATGCCGCTGCCGCAGAAGACGTAAACGGTCGTATTCTTCGGCACTTCACCCATTCTTGCTGCAATCTCTGTGAGGGGAATATGCTGGGCACCATCGATCCGGCCGTCTTTCAATAGCTCGCTGCCGGATCTCACATCCAGGATCCAGACCGGCGGCTCACCGATATCCGGCAGCCGGCAGATTTCGAACACCTGTAATGTCCTGATGGATGCCGACTCTTTGCCGGACATATGCCAGTTGAGCATCCCGCCCGCCAGAAATCCGGCGATATTGTCGAATCCCAGACGGACAAGGATGCGAGCCGCGTTCTCATGATCGTTGCCCTCGCCCACCAGGAGGATGGGCTGATCGTAGCCAAGGAACCAACCTGCAAAGCTCGCTAATCCGTCGAGCCAGATGGATTGGGCGCCAGGAATGTGAGCGGCACTATAGGCGAGCTCCTGGCGCGTATCCAGGATCTGGGCCCCTTCCGACAGGGCCTGAAAGTCCTTTGGGTCCAGGGGCCTGATGTCGGGCAAGGCCCCCAAAATGGGCCCGCCCGCCAGGTTCGCCTTTTCCATCCTGCTGAAGTAGGGCGGCCTCTCTGGCTGGCTATTCAATAGAGTTTTCACGAACTCAGGCTTGCCTCTTGCCTGAAGCCTTGGGTTATGCTTTCTCTCCAGACCGATGGTAGTCCAGAGACGTTCGCTGATCAACTCGCCGCAAACGGAACCAGAACCGTGGGCCGGACAGACAATTACTTCGTCTCCAAGCGGCAAGAGCCTTCCGAAAAGACTGTCGTAGAGAAGACCGGCATTTTCTGTGGCATTCTCCGGGCCCATCAAGTCTATTCGTCCCACCTCTCCGGCAAAGAGAGCATCCCCGCAAAAGACGATGAAAGGAATCCCAGTCGGGTCTCGAAGGATGTAGCTCATGCTCCCGGGTGTGTGGCCGGGCGTGGGGATGGCCTCGAACTCCAGACGGCCCACCTTCCATTTCTGGCCCGGACGAACATTATTGCCATACCTGTAATCCCACTGGCTATCGGCATGCCAGACCTCGGCGCCTGTCCTCTCTGCCAGCTCCATCGAGCCCGCGAAATAGTCCTCATTGCGATGGGTCTCCAGGATGTGAGCAATCCTCATTCCGGCATTTGAGGCCTTTTCCACATAGACATCAACGTCTCTACGGGGATCGATTACCAGGGCCTCGTTCTTATCTCCTGCCAGATAGGAGTAATGAGCCAACCCCTCAGAGACAATTCTATCGAAGAGCATAGTAGTATTTAGCGAGGCTTATCTCCTGTGACGGTCTGGTTCTCCGGGTGAGACGACCACTCCGTAAAAGAGCCCTCGTAGATCCGAACCCTCTCATGGCCCAGGTAGAATTTGAAGAAGAGGAATTCGTTCGTGGCTTCCCGTCCCGTGCCGCATGATATAATCAGGGTCTTATCGGGTGTGATATCGAACTTGCCCACCAGCTCCTGCAACTCTTCATCGCTCTTAATGAGCCTAGCATTGTCCTTGGTCATGAGGGTTCTCCAGGGAAGACTGTTGGCTCCCGGGATATGGCCGTTCTTGATCCACAGGCCGCCTTCCTTGTAGACCTCGAAGGGACGGGCGTCGAAGAGGATCACATCATCCTGATCCAAAAGACTCTTGAATTCCTCGTATTCGACAAAATACTCCTTACGAACCCGAAGCTCCAGGTTCGACGGTTTCCAGGAAGGAAATACTTTGGTCAGCTCGCGGCCTTCGCTCTTCCATTTCTCCAGGCCGCCATCAAGTATGTAGACGTTGTTATGGCCAAAGCGTATCAGGGAGTAGGCCATCATGGTCTGCTCCAGGCCGTCTCCGAATCCAGCCGTGCACTTGCTGAATTGCCCTGCTGAAGAATATACTACTACCGGCCTGTCCGGGTCAATGCCGGCTCGGCTGAGGACAGGCTGCAGCGCCTCGGGCTGAATATACATGGCAGGGAGCCGATCCCGGGCCGAACGCAGGAGGCCTTCGTTCAGATAGATTGCTCCGGGAAGGTGACCCAGGATATAGTCGTGCACATTGGGCTGTACATCGAGTATCATGAGGTCTTCTTCACCGATGTGATCTGCCAGCCAATCCGTTGAAATCCACTTCACTATGCTCTTGCCGGAAGGATAAGGATACGTCTTCATGATCTATAACTCCTGATCTTGGAGCGAATGGTTGCTCCTTTGGAAATTGTGCAACAATTGTGCAACTTCACGGATTATTTAGGCACTCATGACATATCTACTTAACCAGGGGGCCGTTTTACCGGAAGGGAAAGCTCCGGGCGAACTGGAAAATGAAGAAGATCCAATCCATAAAAAGCCCCTGAAGTCGAGCCGGGACGAAATTGCCAAAAGATCTCCGAGGATATCTATTTCTGAGATAATGGATCAACGACGACCAGTTTCCGGGCCCGGTGGAGTTCATTTCTATTCCTATATCTATTTCCCAATGTAGCTGAAAACATCATCAGCGCTAATGGACACTGGCTTTGGCGGGAAGATATCGAAATAATTGCCGCTGCAGCAGTTGAGCCAGCTGTCTGTACTCACCAGCTTGCGGTCCATCTCATTAAACGTTATATTTTTAGATATATGATAGGTTCCAATATATTCCTCATCGATCTCGATGGCCGGATTCTTCCAGGCACTTGTCGTGGGGTCCCTTCCATCCTCACCAGCCCCCCCTCTTGAGGCATCGCTCCCCTGCAATGCGCCGATATGAACCTTGCCCTCGATCACGTTTTCGTCGATCCTCATCTGGGTGGAGGTCGTGCCGGAGTATTCCGAACCGCCCCGGATGTTCTCACTTTCGCGGACCATGTACACAGACAAGCCCGATATCCCTTTGGCGGATTGGACAGAATGTTGCATGGATGTGGCGGCTCCTATATTCTCCAGTTGAGTCTGGCTGCTGATGGCAGAATTGTAGGCAACAGGGTGGGACGAATAGTAGCCAGTTCCTACATTGATGCTGACGGGTGCACCAGTGTCATTATTTTGACTTTCGAGACTGATATTCGAGCTATTGTATGATGAATCACCGATTGGAGACCCTTCATGACCGATGCCCCAGATCGCATCAAGACCATTTGCGGCACCTTCCGGACTCGCATTATCACCTTCAGCCAGGTTTGCCAAGGCTGCTATTAAGGCGCTGGCAAGGATCACCAATAGCATCGCTTTTGGGCCAAATGTTCGATTATGAATATATAGCAACATCCGATTCTCCAGTATTCGATCTGCAGATTCCTAGGTAGCTCTTAAGCAATGAACCATATATTTGAATCGGTTGAGAAGAGAACGACTCTAGGAATTCAGCTGCCAGATAGTGTAATTTAGAAACGCTGCAAAGCTCACCCAGAGAAGATAGGGAACCAGGAGCCATGCAGCATTCTTGGAGATCGGCCAGAACCTTACGATTGCCTGCAATATAAGAAGCCAGAGGGCAGCTATTACCACAATTCCTGCCAGGGGCGACTGCAGTCCGAAGAAGGCCCAGGACCAGAGCACATTGACCGCCAGCTGTGCGGCGAAGACGCCCAATGCTATCTTCCAATAAGCATCTCTTTTGCCCTCACGCCAGACCAAGAAAAGAGATATGCCCATGAGGGTGAAAAGCACAATCCAGACCCCGCCGATAACCGATCCTGGCGGCGCAAAAGAGGGCTTAATCAGCGTCGGATACCAGGAGGAGACCGAGCTGCTTGTGAAGACCGAGCCCAGGGCTCCGGCCAACTGGCAGATGGCTATTGCCAGGATGAGCCTGGGAATCTCTTGGCGCGCTATGACCGTCATTCGAATTATTATTATATTTTTCTTTCTTAATAGCTCTTTCCTCTGGACTTACCTCAGCTTCTTGACTTCACTCAACAATATGGCGATGATTTCGGCACAAACATTTCTTCTCTTCTAAATTTTTCCATAGGCCTCTCAAACCTAATAAGCACGGAACACATACGCACATGCTATGATCTCCAAAGCCGTGGAAATGGTTGCAGAGCTGATGGCCCTCTCTGCCCGCACCGCACCAAAGGGAAGGGGCCTGGACTCAATAGTGATAAAGGTAATAGCTGGCGAAGAGCTGCAGAAACTCTCCCGGGAACTTCGCCGCCTGGGCGAGGCCCGCGGCATCAAATTTTACCTGAGAGACGCCGGCAACCTGGAAAAGAGCGATGCCTGCGTTCTCATCTCCTGCAAGGCTCTGGACCACGCCGGCTTGGACTGTGGAGGCTGCGGCTTTGCCACTTGCCGGGATATGCTGGAGGCGCAAAAGCAGTTCTCGGAAAGTGGATCGGAAAAACCATTCCGCGGCCCCAACTGCGCCATCAAGATGGCGGACCTGGGTATCGCACTGGGCTCCGCCGCCAAGACCGCCAGCCTGCACAACGTCGACAATCGTGTCATGTTCTCGGCGGGAGCCGCAGCTCTCTCTCTGGGCTGGCTGGAAGGCTGCTCTGTGGCTTACGGTCTGCCCCTAAAGGCTTCTGGAAAGAGCATATACTTTGACCGGCCGAGCTGAGGTGGGATCTTGGTCAAGATGAAGATTCGAGGCGGTGACCTGGACCTGGTGGAGTACGAGTTTCAGCCATTCAGCCCCGGCGAAGTCATCCACAGTCTGGGATTGGAAAAGGACTACAAGCTCACTCCCATTAAGGGAAGAGCTAAAGCGATAGCGCCCGGCCGCATCCATCTCACCGTTCTGGATATGAACCGCTTCGCTCCCAACAGGCCAGGTGGTGGAGGCGTGGGCTATGCCTTGCAGATATACTGCTCAGCTGAAGTGGAGTGCACGCCTTCGGAGGTCGTCATCGACTATTCCAGGGAGCCCATCATACGCCATTTCGTAGAGGTTTTCAGAAAGACGGTGCACTACAGCGGCGGATTTCGCATCGTAATCAAGGACCACGAGAAGAAGCATGTCGGCCTCGGTTCCACAGGCTCGGTGCTCCTGGCGTTGGGCCATGCCATGAACGCCATCCTCGGCTCTCCGCTCAGCTCTGAGCAGATCCGCATCCTCCTGGGCCACAACTATGTCGAGGAGACGGAAGACGGAAGGGTTACAAACGGCTTTGAAACGGGGGTGGGACCGGCAGCTGCGACCTATGGCGGCATGGTCATTATGGGCGACGAACTGGCTCTGGTCTACCGCCACCGCTTTGCTGAGGGCAAGAACGTCTTCATAACCATACCCCCAACGGTCGTCTCTTCCGCCGGCAGAACCGAGTTCGACCTTCTCATGAACCGCGCTCGCAATCTGGACTATCAAGATCGTGAGCTGAAAGCCTACCTTCTGCTCATGGACCTCATTCCGGCTCTGGAAAGAGACGACCTGAAAAAGATTGGCGAGATCATATGGGAGATCGAGTTTCGCGGCTCGAAGAGGGCAGAGGTGGAGCACCATGGATTTGAGATCTACAGGCAGATGAGCCTGCTCCGCGAGGCGGGACTCGAGTTCGTGGGAATGAGCTCTGTGGGCCCCTCCATCGCCATTGTAACCGACCGCAGCCGGGACGAGGTCGCAAGCCTTATCGAGCCGCTGGGCCTCAATATCGCCATTGAGACGAAGGTGGACAACGAGGGGCTGAAGATCGAATTTCAGGGAGCGGATGGTTCCGCATAGCGATCGATAGCGAAATCCTTGATCGTCTCCTTTTTTTTAGTGCTTCGGATTCAAGAAAAGACTGAGCATGAAGCTCAGTCTTCCTGAGATCCGGTATCATCCATGCTTTCCTCCATGCTTATGCCTTCCTCCGAATTGTTCAAATTCCAATCAGGTGGCTGCCAGCCATCATACCTGGCGGTCTTTGGTGCGACCCCCGTATCCGTCACATCCACATAAGCAGAGGCATCGGCAGTACTGCTACCGGCTCCATCTACAGCGCTGGCATCCAGGTGCACGTTATTGGTATAGCCACCGTTCCTTGCTGCATGCACATTATACAGGATAGTCCGAATTTCATTCGGCCTCAGCTCAGGAAGAACCCAATGGATGTAATTCATGTCGTAGCTTTCCGGAGCAGGAGATGCTCCCAAGAGACTCATGCCTCCTGGAAGTTGATCGGTCAATCTGGCGGCCATAGTGGTCTGGGCGTTATTCTTGACCATAATGGTATAGTGCACCATGGAATGGTCTTGAGAGTCCAGCTGAGCCCTCTTGTCGATAGCGACCTCCGGCTGGCAGCAACCCAGCCAGCCCGGCTCCAGATACGAATAATTCGCCGCGAACACATACTTATCGCCGGCCAATCCTCCACTTCACCTGGACACGTTGAGCTACCTAAAGGCGATCTTTCCGGGCTGAGAGATCCAGGGATTTTTATTCCCGAATTGATGGGCATGAGTTATCTCATTTACTTTGTGTACACGAGCTGTACTTACCAAGTTTTTCGCCCTGACCATTACCTTTATAAATGAATTTCGTTTTAGCATACTCAATTGATAATTGTAATCCATTAATGTCAATACTTCTAGATTTGATAACACGATATCTACCACATAATCTCGCTTTATATGCAAAATCAAAAACTTGGAAACTACAGTACGCGAGGAGAAGTCAAATCTCTGCAGGAGCCAAACGCTCCCTAGTACAGCCCAAAGATCGAACTGCAACTTTCTTGCGAGCCGTTCTGGGAGAATTCGAGAAATGAGAGCGCGAAGAAGCAAAGACCAGATAGTAATCGAGATCCTGAGCCGATGTGAAAATGGTGAAAATATTACCGAGATTGTCTACCAAACCAATACCAACTTCACAACCATCCGCACCTACCTGAATCATCTCACGAAAAACGATCTTCTCGAACGCCAGGCCAGCACCACACCGATATTGTACAAAACAACAGCAAAGGGCATCGAGATGAGGAACCGCCTCAGAACGATCCAGACGGAAGAGGAAAAATTGGCCGTATGAATGTGATGATTCCAGCATTCCGAGATCTAATGCTGGTGTTCTGGAGCAAACCCGCGCCTCGGAATATCTTCAAAAGAGTTAGGAAAAATGAAAAATTGAGGCACCGCCCCAATTCTAGTTTTCTAATAGACCCTCGGGAACTGGGCCTCGGTTGCTGCCTTAAAGCAGGTACAATCAAAGATGCCTGCCGCCGATTTAAAGGGCTTCTTATCGAGGACATTCATATCGGCAAATCCGCCCGAGCAGCAGGGTAACCAGTCATCCATCTCTGCCGTCAACTTGTACTTGATTTCATGCGACATGTTCTTGGTTATGTAGTAGGTCCCTCTGTAATCCTCGTCGATCAATATATTTGCATTCTTCTCGCCCCGGCTCGCATCTATGACGCCCACATGTCCGCTGCCTGAGAATGACGCCTCAAGGTTCAGGTCAGTCTTGGCCTGGCCCTCCAAACTGGTATCCATCTCACCTAAAGAGTTGACGAATTTCCAGTATAATTCTGAGGAGAGATTCTTGCTGAGCGTATCTAAATAATTGAACCTGGCATCCATGGAGACGCCTGAGATATAATTCTTGAGGCAGGTATCCTCGGCGCCCTTCGACTGGAAGGCAATCGGCAGGGAATACTTTCCCATTTGCATGCTTCTTGGTGAATAGGAATAGTCAGTGCTCTCAACAAAGGTCGTGCCCCTATCGCTTGTAGTGGCATATTCGTCACTATTACTATCGAATTTGGCGCCATTACGAGAATCGAGCTTCGACTCATGGTTCAAGCTCCCGCTTCCATGGGCAGTATTGCTCAGACTGAGGTTAGTGACAGCGGTATTCTGATAAGCGCTGAAAAAGCCGTTTCCTTTCACATTTTGATCCATATGATATATAGTTCCTGTATCCAATTTGATCGCAGGTTGAGCGCAAGATAGCCCCGCCAAAATCATAGAAAATAGTATTGCAGCCAGAAACGCGATCCTATAGTTACTTCTCAAGACTCTCCCTCCTTATTTGATGACCTTGGTCAGGTTCTCTCTCCAGCATTTACAATCTATCACTAAGATACTTAAATAATTTTCGGATATGAAATATGGGTTTGTGTAGTCCTGAATGTTTGGACTTTATATACTCCCTTCTGATATTTACATTCTTTTTCTAGCATTTAATTTAGTCTCCATGCGATTCAAGAACATTCCTAACTTGCACCCTTCCGGCAGCCTAGCCCAGAATGCGATATCAGGCGTCTGCAGGTACCACTTTGTATCAAGCGATTCATGGAACCTGACTGTATTATACCAATTCATGAATTTGTCAAAACTATCAAACCTGGATCGATTCTTTTCGTACGTATCATTCCATTTTTCAATTTTGCCATTGACTTGAGGGCGTTTAACTGGGGCTAATATGTGACGGATTTTATTTCTCCGGAGAAAGTCTTCAAATCGACTGTCAGCGTTGCCATTTTTGTCCCGCTTGTTGGCATAGAACTGAGTCCCATGATCGGTCATCACCTCGCGAATCGATGTCAGCCACCCGAAACTATCCAAAGCCTCCTGGAGGAGTTCGATGCTTTTTTCCGTTGTCTCCGCATCGAATTCGCCACCCGCCAGGATGCACCGCGAGCTATCATCGAGGACGACGCAAACCTCTTTGCCATTGCACTTGCTGATGTGCCAATCCAGATGCACAAGGCTTAAGCTGTGATCTCGCTCCCATCGGACCCACGGCTTCCTGCGTTTTGATTTGTTTGGATTTGTCTTTGCCTGACCATGAGCCATTAACACCTTATGGATGGCATTATGCGGTATATGCTTTCCGTGCGTGAATTCTATAATCTTCTCTAGACGCCTTGCGCCGAGATTTTGCTCTTTGTTGATTTTGAGGATCAAATCCTCAGAGGTCTTATCCAATTCCTTTTTCTTTCGCCCAAATTTACTAATGTTTAGCGGCGTCTTGGTTCTGACCCAATACATCCAGACTCGCTTTACAGTTGATTCGCTAATTTTGAGATCCTTGGCGATTGATTTAGTGCTATAGTTATTGGTTTTGTAGCGGATTATGTATCTGATTTTTTGCGGAGTTAGCTTTACGATTTTGTTCCTCTTTCCCATGCACCAGTGATGGGTATATAAAGTCAAGAGTTTCGGGACTACACAGATATGAAATATGGGTCGTGAATCCTTAATAGGTTTTAATTTTGTGATTTGGAAAGGTCAGGTCGCGTACGTGAGCTACTGAGAAGCGCTAACACATTGTGCAATGGATACTTGCAGCCAAAGTGAATCCAAAGCACCTGATTTTCTCGACGATTTTCAGTAACCTTCACCCACGACAAAAAGTCAAGAGTTCTTGCAGGCTCCAGATATGATCAATTTACCCCTCTCCTAAAATCACCAATATGGTATGGCCCTTTTATCAATATTTAGATCATCCAACAAATAGATCAGGGTTTGGGTCAAGAAAATTATTCGGGCAACTCACTTTTCAATGATAACCTTCGTATGAGGATTTCGATTTAGTACCAATTAGCAAGGCTTTAAGTCGCCAGGTTCTTTCTATAGTATCATGCACGTTGCAACTTGTTTTGCCGCATTTCGCACAAGGAAATTTACTGCCTGTTTTGAAATCGACATGGATATCGAGTTGCTTTCCTTCAGCACTAAAATCTATTGTTGTGATATACCAGGGATCTTCAAGATTCAATGCTATTACTATCCGTCCAAATGTCCCCTACATTAAAGTATCTTCGCGTGCAAATTCAAGCTCTGGTGGGACAGATGGTACAAGTAGATGAGACAGATCTGGTTTACAAAGGCCCTTGGGTGAGAAGTGCTC
>Ga0209083_1003249_pt1 | contig 13919 bp, 17 predicted proteins | sample AM7aDNAmetaG_FD_184132 | JGI IMG/M metagenome (GOLD analysis project Ga0209083, IMG submission 184132) | Freshwater microbial communities from Finland to study Microbial Dark Matter (Phase II) - AM7a DNA metaG (SPAdes) (version 3) | ecosystem: Environmental > Aquatic > Freshwater > Lake ...
TGGTTCGCACCTTCAAACTACGAGCTATGGGTGTTTTTTACGCTAACCCTGGGTGATTCTTATTTTCCGTTTTTGGCTTATTCTTGTTTTCCGATCACACTGGTATCCGACATGCTGATGAACGGCTGTCAAGCATCCTTTGTTCAGGTTACGAGATTCGAGTGAGAGTCCCTAAGTGTCCCGCAAGAGGTCATAGCCTCAATGTTCATAAAAACAGGTACTCCCGCCGAATCCCAAGCTTTTCAGCTGTTTGTCAGTTGTTGTTTAGCTGATCATAGGCAAACATCTCTTTTTTCTTCATCAAAGTCCAGGCTATTACCAGCATTTTTGCTGCAAGCTTAACCCGTATTACCGCATAGATCCCTTTCTCGCGTTTTCTGCCCTGTAGTTTTCTGGCAAACTAGCTGCTGAACAGGTTGTTTCTGCATTACGCGACTAAAGCAGCCTGACAAAGAGCAAAACGCAGGTCAGCCTGTCCTTTTTTGGAAATGACCGGTCTTGCTTTAGCTGATGGTTTCCCGCTGCGCGATGCACTCAGGTCAAAACCAGCAAGCTTGATCACTTGTTTGGCATGATCGAACCGGTTTGGATCACTGACATAAGCAAGTATTTTTGAGGCTGTGTCCGGCCCAATCCCCGGAATACTCAGCAGGTATGGGTACTCTTCAATCTTTGAGCACAAGGTCAGGATGACCTTGTGTAGGCGGAAATTTGATTTCCGCACATTTCGGCAATTAACGACCAGCAGTTTGACGTAGTTTAATCTACAAGCATTAGTTCATAAATCGAAGTCTTTTATTCATAAAACGACCTCTTTTTTTAGGACGGTTCCTCCTTTAACCAGATTTTGTTGTTTAAAGATGGTTTTTCGGTGCTCAAGCCGGTAGCTGTTAGCAGCATTGAGTTTGATAACCTCACACCGGTATAGCAGCCGATCAAGTAAGGCGCTTGCCAACACCTCATCACCGAGCATCTCTGCCCACTCCTTTGGATTTTTATTGGTCGTAATAATAAAGGACGTTTGTTCATGTATCTGGTTGACCAGCTGGAACAGACCGACAGCCACTTCCTTTTCGAGCGGGAACATCATGATATCGTCGATAACCAGCAAGTGAGCCGTTTGCAATCGTTTATACTCCTGAGCAGCAGCAGTGGTGATCTCCTTGAGTTTAATGGTCTGGATAATCTGATCCATAGTCCTGAACAGTGCCCGATAACCAAGCTGGAGCGCGTCATAGCAAAGCCCGCCAGCAAGAAAGGACTTGCTTGTACCACTGGGGCCTATGAGCATCATGTTGAAGTGCTGGTCCAGCCAGAGCAGTTGCCGCAGTTGCTTGAGCTGAGCCGGGATTATACCATTGACAAAGGAATGGTCGTATTTGTCCAGGTCATGGAGCAAAGGAAGCTGGGCTGTTTTTGTGCTCCGTTCAAGCTTGGCCTTGCGCCGGCACAGGATTTCGGTATGCAGGAGACTGAGTGTAAAATCGCTATAGGCAGGCAACTGTCTGCGAGCATCTTCGAGTAATGGTTCCAATTCTACAGCCAGGCCACTCAAGCGAAGTTCCCGTGCGTAATCCTTTATGTTTTTGATCGTGGTATCCATGGGTTTCAATTCATAAGTTGTTCATAAGCCGTTATTTTGCTGCTTTCAGGCGTCAGTGCAAAGATGAGGTCAAGATCTCTCAGCGGGGTTATAGGCCGGAACTCTTTAAGGACAACATCCCTCATTTTCTCTTGAGTCTTACCAAACCGCAGCAAGACATCATGGTATTCACCTGAGGAAAAAAGATGGTGTTCTACACAATATTCCAGTGCGTTGTCGATGAGTTCCTTTGGTCTGCCGCTGATCGACTTATGGATATGCTGAAACTGATCGCGAGGATAACGGGGAAATCGATGATGAATCATCTCAAGAAACAGCCCTGCTTTTTGTTGATCGCTGAATTGCCGGCAGAGTTCTTCCTGAAGTGCTTTGATTTTGCTCGTGATATCTCGGCGATGATGGTTATTCATGACAATCTTGCCTTTCGAATGCTCCAGCGTATGCTGTGCCAACAGCCGCTTATCTTGATGATGAAGAAGAAGTTGGCTACCTTCGATACGGAGCAGTACCTTTGTACCAGGACCTTCGTATGAGCCCAGTGGCAGAGAATAAAAATTGCCTCGATAGGAGACCGTATTGTCTTTTCGGACGTTATAAAATTTACCGGCAACTCCCCCGAGGGGGATCGGGGTGTACTGGCGCAAATAGCCTACTTCTGTTTTCCATTCATCGTCAGGAATCAAGCGGGTTGAGGCATGGACCTTGGTGTTGGCGGTGCGATGAAGCCAGTCAACAGCTTGCTGGTTTAAGAGTTCCAGATTTATAAATGCCCGTCCTTCCAGAAAGTTTCTTTTGACATATTTGACGCCGGCTTCGATTTTCCCCTTGCTTTGTGGATCTGATTTTCGGCAGAGATGAACCATAAATTTCCGTTGCAGCACATATCGCTCGAACTCTGCGGTATGGATGACCTCACCTCTGTTTTCATCAACAACCAGGGTGCAGTCCTGATCATAAACAAGGGTTTTTGGCATCCCTTCAAAGAACGCAAATGCCAGTTCATGCGCTTCGAGTACAAACCGAGTTGTGACCGGTTGATCGGTAAACCGAACAAATTTTCTTCGACTGCGTGAAAGCACCATGATCATGAAGTGCACTTTTATTCGATGTTCGTCTTGATCAACGAGCCATAACTCTCCAAAATCAACTTGACCCTGCTGTCCATAGGGCAACTCCTCAACAGGATGACATTGCCGATTCCGCCCTTTTGGTTTCGGGATATTATGGGTCTGGCGAACCCACTGCACAAAAGAATAGATGGTACGGGTGGTAACTTTCGGAAAGTCCGGATAATGCTCTTTGAGCCAGTCTTCAATCTGTGCAGAACTACAGGCGGGATAATGCTTGATCCTCTCTGCTACAAACGACTCATAGGGCATCAGCTTGCGGTTACGCAGTTTCTGTTGCTGGAGAAACAACAAAAAATTATCATCGCCCATCAGTCGGTATTTGCTGACCGTCTCGCGGTGTATACCGGCGATATCGGCGATCTGACTGTCGTTGAATCCTTTTCGGAAAAGTTCCTTAACTTGATTGTGCATTGTTAGGCGTTTTAACGGTGTCCTCATAGTCCTTTCGTTTAGTTTTGGTTCGCACCTTTAAACTACGAAGGACTATGGGTGTTATTTTACGCCAAACTGCCGGTTCTTATTTTCCGAAATGTGCTGGTTCTTAATTTCCGTTTACACCAAGCCCGCGGATACTTTGATAAAAAAAGTTTCGGGTGCGATTGGTGGCGTCTTTGAACCATGGCAAATAAAACGGGTTGCCATGGCGCAAGCTGAAGCAAATCTAATAAAGGCAAAATCAGAAATTCAAATTACTGATTTGCATCATCGAGCAATGCACCGATTTGTCGAAGAAGAGGCAAATCGTCAAGAGAACATGGAACAGATAACCAAGAAGGCACTCCCTCAACTAGCGGAGACGTCAGATCCCAGCAAGATGGATGATGATTGGGTCACTAACTTTTTCGACAAGTCACGAATCGTTTCCGACACTGAAATGCAAGACCTATGGGCAAGTGTTTTAGCTGGGGAATCAAATTCACCAGGAACCTACTCGAAGCGAACAGTAAACTTTCTTGGAGATTTAGACAAAAAAGATGCAGAGCTATTCGTGGCATTATGCCGTTTTGGATGGATCTTTGGTGACTTTACTCCTTTAATTTTTGATGCACAAGCTCCTATCTACAATGATAAGGGAATCAACTTTTCTACTTTGAGTCATTTCGACAGCATTGGTCTTATTCAGTTTAATAGCCTTACTGGTTTTAGGCGACAAGGTATTCCAAAGACATTTACTGTTTCATATTGTGGGCAGCCTATATCCTTGGTTATGGAAAATGAAAAAGATAATAACCTCCTAATCGGAATGGTGATACTTACTCAAGTTGGCCGTGAATTAGCTTCTGTGTGCCAAGCCCAAGGAGTAGATGGATTCGTTGAGTATGTTAAAGAACAGTGGAAACAATATCTACCAGAAAAAGAAAATACATAACAAATAGCCGCATTGCATTTTTACTCCGCTGCGCTACGTAAAAATCAGTGAAATCAAACGTTATGCGACTAGAAAAGTATCATATATGACTGAAAGTGAGTGGATGACAATTCAAGCTGGTACCGTCAAGGCGATGATTGAGCATGTAGCTAAATTTTCTACACCAATCTCCAAAGTAATTGACGCTAAATATGGGCAGCATTGCGGCACCGGTTCATTTGTCGAGACGAATGGTTCAATTTTTTTAGTTACAAATGAGCATGTGGTTAAAGAAATGGAAAAGCAGCCGCTCGCATACCAAACCAACGTCGAAGGGGCTTATTTAAAGTTGAATAAACCGGTTATTGTAGAGCCAGAGCCTGTAGAGTTCGCGTCAAGTGAAATACCTTCGTTACTATGGAAAAACGAAGAACGTGAAAAAGAAGCCATTAAAATTGAGCGGTTTGCCAAGTCACATAGCCCTGTTGATGGAGAACTCCTATTCTTGGCTGGCTACAGCGGAGAGAGATCTAAATTCGTTTTTGGTGAACTGCATAGCAAAGGTACTCCTTATTTAACTCAAGAAAAGCCTTTTCCAGCAAATGAACCAAGGGGCGTCTTTGAGTATCATTTCGCTTTGCACTATCAGCCAGATTTGGCAACAAGTATTGATGGAACATCAAGTTTGCCTGATGCTCATGGTTTTAGCGGTTCATTAGTTTGGAACACTAGAAGAATCGAGTGCTTGCAGAATGACAAGCCCTGGACACCAGAGTCGGCTCAAGTAACTGGCATTCTCTGGGCTTGGCCATCGCAATCATCATGCTTACTGGCTACACGGGTAGAGAAATTGCCTCTCCATATCCTCGCCGCCATATCTACAGTCGCATAACAATGCCATACAAGGGACAAAAAAGGAGTGCAGAAAATATCCAATGTTAGAAGACTCACAATAGAGGAAATTGTTGATGGACCATTACCAATAACTCTTAGGATTTCCAGCGGTCAGGAAGGTAGATGATGTTAATCTTTCGGTCTCTGGCCTGAAGATAGAGGTTCACTTCAAATTTAACGGCAATGTCGGTGTATGTCCTGAGCGTGGTGTTGGCGCTACGCGATCTATGACAAGGCACCGGCGCAGCGGCGACGGCTTCTTGATACCATGCGGCCCGATCAGATCATAAAGGGTGCGGTAACCCGAGGGCTTTCACGCCTTCAAACCTCGGCAAGGTAAGCCAGTTTTTCTGAAAATATTTACGGGCATTCTGAAAAGAAAAGTTTTCGCCTCATTTGTCCACCAGTTGGGTGTAAGCATGATTATCGCTAATCGATGAACAATAATTCTGGAATAGCATAATGGCTGAAAAGTTAAAACCAGCTCTAATCATTGGTAGCGGCTTCCACCGCCATGTGTTTGGTGATGTTGATCGTTTAGCGATTCGACCACTCTATAATTGGAACGCTCTTGTGGATGAGGTAGCAGTTCAAATGGGTGTTGCAGTTCCTCTACAAGTGCTTTCACCTGTTCAGCGTTGGGAGACCACGATTACCCGTGCGGTGAGGGAAGGGTATAAAAGTCATAAGCAAAAAAAAGTTTTACCTCTTGAATCTGCTGCTCATGTGGTCGAGGACGAGGCACGAAAAGTCGTAGCATCTATTTTAATAAAGGCTTCCCAAAATTATCTAGGCTCAACCCGTTCAGCATTTCCATTATTGGATCAATGGGGCTCAATTATCTCTCTCAATTTTGATGCTGCATGGCTGGCAGAAAGCAAGATGATTGATAGCGGCCCGGTTGATGGGCCATTAATTATGCCAAAGGGTAAAATCACTTCCCAAGAGCTAAACCGGCTGACGTTCAGTAAACGGATAAGTGCAGTGGATGGTGGAGCTTGTCGCCGTATTTGGTTTCCCAATGGTAGTTGTTTCAGGCCTGTTACCATTCGTATGGGGTTGCATGATTATGGCAGTGCGGCTCATTCTATTCAGTTGGCGTTTTCGCTCATCAAGAAGTGGGAACGCCAGACTGGTATAGACATGAAAAATGATGATTTAAGATACGCGGTAGCAATACCGGCCTTTCGCAAAGCGAGTGAAGGAGTAAATAATTTTTCAGGTCTTAATGGGGCTCCACCTTTTCCATTATCATGGGTGGCCGATTTTCTTTATCGTCCCTTGGTATTTGCTGGCGTTGGCTTATCTGACCAAGAGAGTGGGTTGTGGTGGTTGCTTGCTCAACGGGCTCGGAATCTATCAAGAATAAACGAACATCAACGGTCGTATATTCTTGTTAGCGATACCGATCGTCCAGAATTTTGGCGATCTTGCCCATTTGGTATTGAACCAATTTTTTGCTCAAACTGGGAAGAAGGATGGGAAAAGCTATCTCAAATGAATTATTAAAGCAGATACTTTTCTGCTTGTTATGAGCTACTTTGAACTGAAGAAGCAAGCTGCTCGGCAATGAAATTGATTTCTTTCATGTGACTTCCATCCAGAATCCCCAGTCAATCGATTACCCTGTGCGTGTTGTTGCGTTCATAGATATCTTGGGCTTTTCACATCTTATTGGCGGAATTGGTGAGGATCCTGCACTCCACGCAAAAGTGAAGCATGCGCTCACTTGGTTCAACTTTATGCGGGAGTCTTCTCTGAGGCCTTTTACGGCTCAGTCTACTCTTGAGTTTGCGGTCTTCTCTGACTCAGTGGTCATTTCGGCTGAGGTTCATGAGCTTCGTTCCATTATCTGGAGTAGCCTTCATCTTCAAGCTGAATTATTGGGTATCGGCGTTCTGCTACGTGGTGGGATTGCCAAGGGGAGGTTGGTCCATACTGGCAATCTGATTTATGGGGAAGGGATGCTACGTGCTCATGAGTTGGAGTCTCGAGTCGCGGTGTATCCGAGGGTCATCATTGAAGATGATCTTGTGGCATCTCTTTCGGATAAATATAGGAGTACCTTTCTTCGGCAGGACAGTGATGCAATGTGGTTTATAGATCCCTTTTCCATCGGAATTCGTGGGATAGATGGTGAGGCACTGGCTGCAGATGGCTATGACCCTTATCAAATTGCGTTAAAAGAACTCGGTGCTGAAATTGATCGTCAGATAGCTCAGACAGCCGAGTTGCATCATCGGGTTAAGTGGACTTGGCTAAAGTGCCAGCATGAGTTGGCGGTGGGGGAGTTGAAGAGGGATGGGGTGACAAGGTGGGAGCTCATGCGAGGGTGATTAGCGACAATTATTTTTGCCAGGCAGGAATTTATTCAGTCGCTAATCAGCGGTCACCGCAGAAACGGTGCCCAGGTTTGTGCGCATGCGCAAAACCCTTATGAAGATTGCCCGTGTGGGGATTACGTTTATGCTTTCGCTCTCTCTGTTTATGCATTTGATTGCCTCCTCGGCAGAATGAAAAGGGGAGCCTCGCTTCTTATAAATCGTATATTCGCGATGAACGATATAATGGGTTTATCAACCATTCTTTCCATGCACCAGCGCAAAGCTGCCTGATAGCCCAAACCCCGTCAAGCCGCCCGGTACCTGAAAAACCCCGCCGATCCAAAACGAACCCATTCCGCTCAAAGCGCTCCCTTTGGCATATCGCCATGACGAGGATGCAGGGCGACGAGTTACGGTTGATTTTTTTTGTTTACCGGTTTGGAATTATGGCAGGAAGTTGTATTATGGAAGTATTAGTTCATGTAACGGCAACACCCTGTGAAGCCGGAGATTTTGTATCGTGAACCACCTGGTTGAACCTCCGCAACTTGACCCCTGAGCGGAGAGCACAAGCCCGAGCGCCACGGATAATTGTTTTTTGTGCCCGTCACCTGCTGTCACTCTCCGGCAGAGGGTACGGTTTATCAATTTTTGCTCTTGCTTCCTATGAGTCAGCAACCCCTTTCCGATTCCGGCCAAACCAGCTCTATCGAAACTCCTGTTGCGCCCTCTCTCACCAGTGTTATGGGAGTGGCACCGGTATTGCCCGGTGAGCCTGCCGATTTTTACCAGAGAAGTCTTAATGCGCTCATCAAAGAGCTGGGCGCTCGCTCCGTGCTACAGGTCTACCTCGCCGAAAAGATCCACGAGTGCCTGTGGTGGATGCGACGCTACGAAGAGCAAAAACGGAAGACCGTCATTGTCCAGATGGCCTACCTGACCGATGAAACTTCCGCGTATCGGATTGGCGACTCTACCATACAAATGCAGGTTCGTAGCGCGCTCTTGGCCAATATGGTCGACAACGCAACCCTCAAAGCCGCCAAGAATAAGGATCACACCATTGAGTCTCTCCGGCAAAAGGCTATGGAAGATAAGCAAACGGAACTCCTGCAACTCGACCAGCAAATCGCCCTGCAATCCAAAATCCTCTCCGGCCTGCAGCTCTCCTACGAAGTTGCGTTTAACCGCAAGACCAATACAGAACGCTTGCAACTCCAAAACGCCTTGCTGCATCGCGATTTGCAGGGCATCGAAGTGCTTTCCGTAGATAGCCCCAAAGATGACCAGCGCTAAACGCCAAGCCGCAAATCAGAAGAACGCCCACCGCTCAACAGGCCCCAAAACAGAGCAAGGCAAACGGCGATCCTCCATTAACGCCATCCGGCACGGACTCACCACACCCGTCCAAACCACCCTCTGGGCTCCTCTCCTCCAACCAATCGAAACCCTGCTTGAGTCCGAAGGCATCATGCAACCCCAAGCCCGAACCCTCGCCCTAAGCATCCTCAACTACGAACGCAACCTCCAACACCAGCGCCAACGCTACCTCGCCTCACCGCAACATCCCCAACCCAAACCCCGTCAAGCCACCCGCTACCTCAAAAACGCCGCCTTCCAACTCATCACCCAATGCAAAGCCCTAAAAACCTAACCCCCTAAAACCCCCGCCACCCCTACACCCAGTCACCTTTCCCCACCGCTGGGAGACCAAGCTAATACCCTGAACACTTGCTCTTTTACGTTTTGTTTTGTATCCTTGATTGGTTGTTTCCTCTCTTTTCGGACTATCGCGTTGAGCCGCAAATTCTACCGGTGTTAACCCACCCAATGAGATATGAGTGCTTGCACATTTGTTGTAAAATGCTTTCATTGCTGTTGTGAATAATAAACATCGTAAAACTCTCGATAAGATATTCTCGGATCCGATAGCTGGCAATCTGCCCTGGAATCATATCGAAGCGCTACTGGTAGCTGTTGGTTGCAATGTTGTGGAAGGGAGTGGCTCGTCGGTGACTTTCGAGAAGGATGGCCGCCGTGCCTATTTTCATCGACCGCATCCGCAACGCGAGGCGCTTAAATACCGCGTCAAGGTGGCGCGTGAGTTCTTGATAAAACTGGAGATTATCCCATGAAAAACACGATGACCTACTGTGGCTATATGGCTAGCCTTGAATTTGATCCTGATGATAATATTCTGGTCGGGCGGGTACTTGGTATAGACGACCTGATAAGCTTTCATGGAGATTCAGTGGCTGAGTTTACCGAAGCATTCCATGAAGCGGTGGATGATTACGTATCAGCCTGTAAGAAATTGGGTCAGGCGCCCGAAAAACCCGCCTCCGGACGTCTCATGTTGCGCGTTAATCCTGTGGTTCATGCAGCAGCGCTCAAAGCAGCCGCGCATACCGGACAAAGTCTTAATCGATGGGCCGAGCAGGTGCTGCGACAAGCAACCCATGCATAATGAAATACTCCCCAAAATAGGACAGCAGGTTAAGATTTGAAAAAACATCTCTTGAAGAGTTGGGGACGTTGTGAAGTAAGTGAAGAAACTTCACTTACTTCACAACCAACCCTCCCCATAAAGGTTGTCGTCCCCGGCAGGGTAGCCGTCATTCATACCCCTTCCCCCTTCAAAAAAAACAACCCCGCGCCTGTGTTGGGACGGTAAAGGCGCATGAGCCCGTCCCAACCACAACCAAGGGGACGTTGGTGACTAACTGTACTTAAGTTATCGAGATAGTGTGTATGTCCAGCGAAGGCTAGCGCTGCGGGGTCGGGATGAAAGCGTCGATTAAAACCGGTAGAAAATCGAAAATACAAGACTCTTATATGCAAGGCTTAGCCAACCATCATAACCCCGGGTCATGCCTAGATGACCAGCAATGTGATTGTGAAGCGTTGACAGGATCAACCCGAAACTGATAGGAAGAGCAAAAAACCATGAGCGAGTAACCCACCCCAGAATCCGTCCTAACAAACTCCATCGCAGTTGCCGCAGCCCCCTCCATCTCCAAGCCGAACTCTATCAGGCAAGTCTTGATACACTCATCGAAGAGTTAGGCGCTCGTTCCTTAGTCCTCTGCTCTTTCTTCCCCTTGTTTTCCCTTGCCGACTGCCAACTATTTTCGCTTTCGCTCAGCACTCAGCACTTTCTTTCTCAGTCGAGAATGACTTGATTACGTGAATAATATTGCGTACAATTGTACATATGAGAATTATTGCAGACACAAACATTTTTCTTGCAGCGGCTCTGGATGAACCCGAAAAAGCTTGGATTATCAGGCTTACTGCTGGGCATGAACTTACAGCACCTGACGTTTTGCCGTATGAAATAGGGAATGCTTTGACGGCTCTTTTTAAGAGAAAAGTATTGAATGCTGATGAAGTGTCTTTGGCATGGGAAGCTGTTCAATCCATTCCTGTTCAATTGTGCAGCATTGAGATTGGTTCTGCAATAAGAATTGCAACGGATGCCGGAATTTATGCCTATGATGCTTATTTTCTTGAATGCGCCTTGCGTATGCGATCTCCTCTCTTAACGTTGGATCGTCGCATGAAAACTGTTGCCAAAGAGATTGGTATTCAAATTATTGAGTAACCGTTATGAAAGTGTATACTTATTCAGAAGCTCGCCAAAAACTGTCAAAAGTGCTTGATCTGGCTCGTCGTGAGGACGTGATTATTAAAAAACGGAGTGGTGAAATATTTACCATCGTTTATAAACAATCTTCAAGCTCTCCTTTTGATATTAAGGGAGTCAAAACGAAAGCAAAAACGAGAGATATTATGGAGGCGGTAAAAACATCTCGCTCCATTCAGGGTGACGGTAAAGGCGCATGAAACCGTCCCCATAGGGGGGCGACATGAAAGATCCGGCCAACCATCATAGCCCCGAGCGCCCTCCCTCTCCAAGCCGATCTCTACCAGGCTCTTGAGACACTCATCGAAGAGTTAGGCGCTCGTTCCGAACTATTCAGCACTCGGCCCTTTCTTCCCCTTGTTTTCCCTTGCCGACTGCCAACTGCCAACTGATTTCGCTTTCGCTCAGCACTCGGCCCTCAGCACTCCTGCTCTTATTGCTGAAAAAATAGGTCAAAAGTAGTAAAATAATACTTTAATCTGCATGTATTCAAAGATTGAAAGGGAAGTATACTCCGCCTTTTTCGCGATTAGACGTAAAATAAAAGAATTAATTATTTTGTTATGAGTGACCTGATAAAAATCGAGAATTTAAAAGAACTTATCATCGAGATAAGAGATGAAAAAGTTTTGCTCGATTCAGATCTAGCTCAAATCTATGGAGTTGAAACAAGAGATATTAATAAGGCCGTTGCCAATAACCGCTAAGTTTCCTTCGGGATATATCATTGAACTTTCAAAGCTTGAGAAAAATGAACTGGTGGAAAATTTCCACCGGTTCGGAAAGCTTAAGCACTCCACGGTAAATCCAAAAGCGTTTACCGAAAAAGGGTTGTACATGATTGCCACCATACTTAAGAGCCCACAGGCAATAGAGGCAACCATATCAATAATAGAAACATTCTCAAAAATCAGAGAACTGTCCAGAAGCATAAAACAGTTGTCAGTGACCCAAGACAAAGCCGAGCAAAAATCACTCATGCAAAAAAGTGGTGAGCTCATTGCCGACATCGTTGACGACGACCTACAGACAAGCGACACCGAAACCTCAATCGAGCTAAATTTTGCACTCCTGAAGTTCAAGCACACAATAAAAAAGAAAAAACATTGAGCACTCAAAACTATCTTCACTCAGCAATGCATTGCACTGCTAACTGATTTGAATTGCCAACTGCCCACTGCCGACTGTTCTGCCTCGGCCCTCGGCCCTCTTTTCCCACCCATGACCAGCGATAAACGTACCGCCGTAAATCAGCGTAACGCAAAACTCTCACCTGGCCCCAAAAAACAGCCAAAGGTAAAAGGCGTTCCTCAGTTAATGCCATGCGGCACGGCCTCACAACATCCATCGAAAGCTCAGCATGGGCCCCTCATCAGCAAGCCCTCCAGGCACTGCTTGAGTTCGACGGCCTGAATCCACCAGATGCCAGCTTGCACTATGCATTCTCAACTACGAGCGCAACGTCCAGCATCATCGTAAGCTCCGTCATGCCCTCAGGCACCTAAGACGCGCTGCCAACCAGTTAATCAAGCAATGCAAAAGCTTGACAACCTGAGCCGCCCTAATAAAATTTACAAAACGAACCCATTCAAGAGTCAATGCAGTTTTCAGGTTGCTAATTTTTTGGAAACATCCCGGGCATCGTTGTAACTTGTTTAATGGTCTTGAACTTATTGTGTATATGGCTGATATCAATTGTTTTGTCACTTTTAATATCGCCGTTTCTCAAGTGTTTTTAGACCGTCTTTATTTTTTTTCCAGACACAACTAATGATTAACATCTCTTCCTCTGTTATGAGTTCTCCTCTTATTGCTGTTATAGGTCTTGGCTATGTCGGGTTGCCGCTTGCTGTTGAGTTTGCCAGAAAGTATCGGGTAGTGGGGTTTGATATCAAGCAGGAGCGTGTTGCCGAGCTTCTCGGTGGCAATGATGCTACGCTTGAGATTAGCAGTGAAGTGTTGCATGAGGTGCTCGGGAGTGGTGAGGGCTCTCCCAGTGGGCTTGTTGTAACCTCCAACCCTGCAGAGCTTGCCGGGGCAACCTATTATATTGTTACTGTTCCCACCCCTACAGACAAAAACAACCGTCCGGTTCTCACGCCTCTTCTTAAAGCGAGCGAAACTATAGGCCGCGTCCTTAAACCGGGCGATATCGTCATATACGAATCAACCGTCTACCCAGGAGCCACCGAAGAGGATTGTGTACCCGTTCTTGAACGCGTCTCAGGCCTAACCTTTAACCGTGACTTTTTTGCCGGGTACTCTCCCGAGCGCATTAATCCTGGCGACAAGGAGCATACGGTTACCAGAATCAAAAAGATTACCTCCGGTTCAACGCCTGAAGCTGCCAGAAAGGTTGATGATCTTTACCGCTCCATCATAACTGCCGGAACGCACCTTGCCTCATCCATCAAAGTTGCCGAAGCCGCGAAGGTGATTGAAAACTCCCAGCGTGATATCAATATTGCGTTTGTCAATGAACTGGCAATGATATTCAACCGCATGGGGATTGATACCCGTGAGGTTCTTGAGGCGGCAGGTACCAAGTGGAATTTTCTGCCTTTCAAGCCGGGTCTTGTCGGCGGGCATTGCATTGGTGTTGACCCTTATTACCTCGCGCAGAAAGCTCAGGAGTACGGCTACCATCCTGAAATCATTCTGGCAGGTCGACGCCTGAATGATAATATGGGACGCTATGTTGCATCCCAGGTGGTGAAGCTTATGATTGCGCGGGACCTTAAGGTTAAGGGGGCAAAGGTGTTGGTGCTCGGTATCACCTTTAAAGAGAACTGCCCCGATATCCGCAACACCAAGGTGGTTGACATTGTCCACGAACTCATACAGTACGGTGCTGAGGTTGACATCTATGACCCTTGGGCAAATCCTCATGAAGTAACGCATGAATATGGGTTAGAGAGTCTTTCCGAGCTAAACGGTAATCATTACGAGGCTATAATACTTGCCGTCGCCCATA
>Ga0209083_1003250_pt1 | contig 13915 bp, 13 predicted proteins | sample AM7aDNAmetaG_FD_184132 | JGI IMG/M metagenome (GOLD analysis project Ga0209083, IMG submission 184132) | Freshwater microbial communities from Finland to study Microbial Dark Matter (Phase II) - AM7a DNA metaG (SPAdes) (version 3) | ecosystem: Environmental > Aquatic > Freshwater > Lake ...
GTCATCGTTGAGTTGCGGCAGAAGCGCGCGTCGTATCGCTCCATCGCCGACTTGCTCTCGCAGCACTTCCTGCCCACCAGCAAGACGGCCATCGCCATGTTTTGTCATCAAGTCCTTGGTGAAAACATCCGGCCCCGCAGACGGATGGTGCGGAAACGTCCACCGGTTTTCACGTTGCCAAGTGGCGCGACACCCGTCCCTGATTCACCGGTGCCAGACGAAACTGGCATACCGACCGAAGCGCACGGCACTCCCAACGGCAACGGTGCTCCGCTGGCACAACCGCGCGGCCCACGCATCGCGCAAATCCGCAAACTCAACCCACAAAATAATGAAAAGACTGATTCTCATCCTTAACGGCAAAGGCGGCGTCGGCAAAAGTTTCTTTGCCGTCAATTTCGTCCAGTTTCTAAAAGACAAGGGCATCGTCCATGTCGCGATTGACAGTGACAACGAAAATTCGACGTTGAAACGGTTTCATCCCGACACGCGGTTTCTTGATTTGAGCAACCGGCGTGAACTCGACAACCTTTTTAACGCACTGGCAAAAACCAATCTGGTGATCATGGATTGCCGCGCCGCCTCCACCGACCTGTTCATTGATTATTTTACCGAGATTGATTTGCCGGCCATGCTTTCGGCGTTCGGGGCACGCCTCACACTGGTCATGCCGGTGAACCACGAATCCGACAGCGTGGATCAAATCCAACGGCTGACGGAACAATTCGGTGAACAATGCAACTACGTCGTGGTTCGCAACGCCGCGCACAGTGACAGCTTCGCGATTTTTGAATCCAGCGAAGTCAGGACATTGCTGGCCGACAAACTGGGCGGGCGTGAAATCACCATGACCCGGATGCAGGACTGGCTGGTCGAGGCGCTCAACGCGGAAAATCTGACCATCGCGGCGGCAACGAAACATCCTTCATTCAGCCTGCTGGACCGGCAACGCCTTCAAACCTGGCAGCGGAAATTATTCGCTGAAATCGAATCGGCCGCCGAACTGCTTTTGCCTTCAAAATAATGTCCGCACCCAAAACAGAGCAACCCGACTTCGACGAGGATTTCGCCAAGGCCGTTGCCGAGTGGCGCGATAAACATCGGCTGCGAGAAGACGACGCGGTGACAATGCTTGTCGAATTGTTCCGCATCCACCAGCGGCATTGGGATGAACTCCGCCGCCGGGAGATCCCCGCATTTGGCGAATTTCGGGCGGACATTGGCAAGCTCGCGGAAGCGGCGCGGACTTTCCAGCTTCAATCGGCGGCCCTGTTGGAAGCATTTCGTCAGCAGCCGGCGGGTGACCGGCTGGTTCGGATAACCCGCGCCGCCGCAATTTTCGCAGCCCTCGCCTGTCTGCTCGGCGGTTATCTCATCGGAAGATTCTGGCCATGACACACAATTTTTTACCATTCAACCCATTCGACTGTGTTCCGATTTTTCCAGTTGCCGGGAGATCGGCGATGGTCGGCCTGGGAATTCTGCTGGTGATTCTGGCCATTTGCTTGTTGCTAAAACCACGTTGCAAACCCCACGTTGCCAAACTCGGTGGGCTCATTTGGAGGCGGAATCAATTCTGTCGCGGCTGGCTTATCACCGGCGACACCGGCTCTGGCAAGACGAGTTCCGGCATCAACCAACTGGCGCATCAAGTTTTTCAGAATGAGCCGACTTGGGGCGGGCTGTGCGTTGATGAAAAAGGCGTTTATTGGGAAACGCTGGCCGCTATGGCTCGTCACTACCACCGCGAACACGATTTGATTCATCTACAAATCATCCCGGCTGGCACCGACTCGCAGACGACGACACATCGCTACAACCTTACTGGCGACCGCAGTATTCCGTTCTCCACCTACGCCAAGTTCATCGTGGACACCGCCACGAGTCTGGGCCAGGGCGGCGACAAAGGTTTTTTCAAAAGCCAGGCGCAGACGCATATTGCCCACGCGCTCGAAATGCTCTTTGAATTGGGCCGACCCGTGACCTTGCTCGACGCCTATGAATTGCTGTCCAATGCCGATCTGCTCGAAGAAGAAATGGGAAATCTCGAAAATCTTCTCGAAACCCCACGGCGAGCCGCCGTCCACGCACACTTTTTCGACCGTTTCCTCACCCAGCCGGCTGAACAATTTGGCGGCGTCCGTGAAACCATCGGCAACTACCTGCAATACTTCCTGACCCCGGAAGTTGCCGAGGTGTTTTGCACCGGCGAAAGCACTTTCGATTTTTCGGCGATTGACCGGGGCAAAATCATCCTCACGACGATGCCTCAGAAGTTCCAGACCGAGCGGCGTTATGTGAACACATTTCTGAAGCTGCTTTACTACAATCATGCACTCCGCCGATTTGATAAATCGAAATCTGACCGTGCCAAAGATAATGTGCTCATCCTTTGGGCCGACGAGGCGCAGCGGTTCATGACGGCCAGCGAGGACGGCACGAGTGATTACAATTGCGTGGACGTAATCCGTGAGGCCGGTGCCACCGTCGTCGCCGCCGCGCAAAGCACCACTTCGCTGGTGCCACCGCTCGGCATGGACAAATCAAAAGTCCTGACCCTGAATCTTCGTAACCGGATGATTTTTCGCTCCGCCGATGAAGCCGATGCCGTTCAAGCCGCTGATTTCATCGGCAAAAAACGGGTGATAAAACGCTCATGGGGTAACAGCGCCGGCAAACGCAACGTGAACTACAACGAAACCGAGGAACACAAAATCAAGCCGCACAAACTCCGCAATCTCCGCGACCACGAGTGCGTGCTGGTTCACTGTGAGCGCGGTTTTCGCCGGGTGACACTGCCACCACTGGAGTCAGACGGCACGGTGGCGAAATGGTTTCCGTGGTGGCGCAAACTCCTTTGAATTTGAGTTTGTCGGGAGCAACTGCACGGGAAGATTGATGTTGGAAAAGTTTTCTGATCGTCGGTGCGGGCAAAACTGATCAAGATTTTGATTGGCAGTAAGCCAATGCGAACTGCATTCTCTTGACGTCAAACGTGAGCCGTGCAAAACAGAATTGAATTTGGATCGTATGAGTGAACCCTTGCCCGCCCCCGCTGCCAGCAACACGTTCGAGCGCATCAAGCGCGTCAATTCCGCCGGTGCGGATTTCTGGTCGGCACGCGAACTTGCCCGTGTGCTGGAATACACGGACTTCCGCAACTTTATCGCCGTCATCACCAAGGCCCGCGAAGCCTGCGCGAACAGCGGCCATTCGGTCGCCGACCATTTTGTTGAAATCACCGAAATGGTTAGCATCGGTTCGGGCGCGCAGCGACCCGTTGAGGACTGGACGCTTTCCCGCTACGCCTGTTATCTGGTGATTCAGAACGCCGACCCCGGGAAACCGCTGGTGGCGCTGGGGCAAAGTTATTTTGCCGTGCAGACGCGGCGGCAGGAACTGGCCGACGACGAGGCGTTGAAGGAGGACAAGACGCGACTGTTGCTGCGCAGCGAGATGAAGAAGCACAATAAGAATCTGGCGGGCGTGGCGAAGCAGGCCGGCGTCATTCAGCCGTTGGATTACGCCATTTTCATGGATCACGGGTATCGCGGGCTTTACGGCGGATTGACGGCCAAGGGCGTCCACCAGCGCAAGCGGCTTAAGCCGAAAGAACCGTTGCTGGACTACATGGGCAGCACGGAACTGGCGGCGAATTTGTTCCGCGCCACGCAGACGGAGGAAAAGTTGCGCCGCGAAAATGTGCGAAACAAGGACCAGGCCAACCGGATTCACGAGGCCGTGGGCCGGACGGTGCGCCGGACGATTCACGAACTGGGCGGAACGATGCCGGAAAATCTGCCGCTGGCCGAGAACATCAAGAAGGTCGAGAGCCGCGAGAAAAAACGCATCAAGGCCGAGCAGAAGAAATTGGCGGGCGGGTAAAACCACCGGATGATTCTTGAACAAAATTAAATTCCTTGCGCCAATGCAGTTGAACGATTGCACGAGTTGATTAACACAATTCCGCCGTGACCAACGCGCGGTTTGCTCCGTTGCACGGGCTGCCCGTCGCCCTGTTTCCCTTCGACGACGCCCGTTTCACTACGCAAATCCGCGCGCTCGTCACGAGCGGCATCCACAATAAACCGCCATTGCGGTGGGCTTCCGTCTGCGGCTCGGCGGCGGGACGTTCCGCTCCGGCTGCGATTCGCCAGGCGCTCTTCTCCGCCTCCGCTCCACTTTCCCCGCTCGCCGACCCCAGACCGAAACCGACGCTAATTTAAGGGCGGCAATTTGGTGACGGACTGTTCAGCGCCTATGCGAAAGTAATCCGAGGCTCTAAACCCAAGGCATGATGGCAAAATTCTGCGTTTCAAGCGGGTTGTCTAATAAGTTGACTTACGGTTGTCTGATAAGATAAGGTTGCGGGGTGAGCTATTCGCCACAATTCACCATCACACCCGTGTTGCTGGCGAGGGTGGAGCAGATTGCCGCCCTGCGCGAGCGCATCCAGGCCGCTACCGTGGAAGTGCCTTGGATTCCTGCCTTGCAGAAGGACACGCGAACGCGCAACACCCATTCCTCGACGGCCATTGAGGGCAATCCGCTCACACTGGAACAAGTCCGCGCCGTGGAGGAGGGCCGGGAAATTCCCGCCATTGCTGCCCGCGCCAAACGGGAAGTGGTGAATTATTTTGCCGGGCTTCGCTTCGTCGAAAAACAGGCGGGTAAAACACCCATCACGCACGAGGAAATCTTGCACCTGCATAAAATCATTGCGGGCGACGTGATGGATCAGGGAACGGCGGGACGCTATCGCACCATTGCCGTGCGGGTCGGAAAGTATGTGCCGCCGCCGCCACAGGACGTTTCGGGCTTGATGTTTGAATTGCTGACCTGGTGGAACAAGGAATCGGCCAAGCTGTCACCGGTATTGAGTTCGGCCATCGTGCATTATCGTTTTGAGTCCATCCATCCATTTGCCGACGGCAACGGGCGCACCGGCCGCGCGCTGGCATTGTGGGAACTTTACCGGCGTGGTTTCGACACGCACCACATTTTTTCCGTGGACGAATTTTATTGGGAGAACCGTCCGCGCTACTATTCGGCGCTGGATGCCGTGCGGCGCGAGGGTGAAGATTTGACCGGCTGGCTGGAATACGCCGCCGAAGGTTTGCAACTCACGCTGGAGCGCGTCTGGACGCGGGTGCAAAAATTCTCGGCGGGTTCAACGCGAACGAAACTGGTGTTGCGCCCCAAACAAGAGCAGTTGTTGCAACTATTGCGTGACCACAAAAGCATGACCCCGCAGGAAATTTGGGACGCGCTGGGCGTGACCAAGCAAGGCACAATCAAGTTGATGCAACCGCTGCTCGATGCCGGGCTGGTGCAGCGCGTCGGCACGAGAAAATCTGGTCGTTACATTCTGGCATGAAGCGTTCTTTATTGTCCCACCGACTGTGAAGTCTGGTTGGTGGTGTCTTTCGCAAAGTGGCGGGTTGCCGTGACCAGCGCGCGGTTTGCTCCGCTCCACGGGCTGCGGTCGGCCCCTTTACCCGCCCGACCATGCCCGTTCCGCTCCACAAACCGTGCGCTCGTCACGAGCTGCATTCGCAAAATACCGCAGGCGCGGCGGGCTTCCGTCTGCGGTTCCGCGACGGTCGTTGCACTTCGGCTCCGTTCCTTCGTCTCTCCGCCTGCGCTCCACTTTCCCGTTCGCCGAACCGCAGACCGAAGCGAATACGGCTTCATTTCTTTGTATCATCAGGCATGGCAGGTTGGCTTATCAGACTGTTCGGTTGTGAATTTCGCCGCTGCAAGCGCAAGGTAACGGAACGGCGGCGGAAGTAATTCATAAGGAAAACGTTCAAGGGCAAGTGCGAGTCTGCAAGGCATTCAAGCAGTGAAACGGAGAGAGTGACCGCCGTCTCGCACGGCGGGGGGATTCAAACAAAAAAAGCGGCTGAACCGGTCAAGGTCCAGCCGCTTTCAAGTGACTTTCCGTGCGGGAAGGATTCGATTCGTTTCGGACCTAGTCTGAAACGAATCAAACCCGAAAGTCGAGGTTAAGTTTAAGTGGCATTGACAGCGTGTCAAGGGGTTGTGAGCGTCATCAAGATCGGCATAGATGTAGAACCATCTGTTCATTGTATTCCGATCAGTCATGCTGCCTGAAATAAAAAAGCTGGAGTCGGTTAAAACTCCAGCTAACACAAAAAACGAATTGGCGATTATTTCTTTTCAGCCTTGATTTTCGCCCACCTTGCTTTGGCCGCAGCACTGATCTTGGACTTGGCGGCGGCGCTCATCGTAAATTTCTTTTTGGCGGGCTTGGCTGCCGTGACTGCCGGCTTCGCACCTTTGATCTTGGCCCATCTCGCTTTTTGGGCGGCGGCAACTTTGGCCTTGCCGGCAGCACTCATTCCGCCTTTTTTCTTCGGGGCTTTGGCCGCAACCGGTTTGGCAGTTGAACCCAGCAACTGGCTCAACTCTTTTTCCAAGACTTCAATTTGTTCTTTAAGATTGGCAGCCTGGCGTAATTGTTGGACGGATAGACTGTTGATTGAACTCATAATGGCGATAATCAAGCAGTTTTTGATGGGGAAAGTCAATGCCTTAACAAGGTTGGCTCCGCCTTTCACATCATCACGGGTCGCCGTGACCAGCGCGCGTTCCGGTCGGCGAACAGGCCTCCGCTCATTTCGCTTCGCCTGCCACGCCTCCCTGCACGCGCCCTCGTCACGAGCGGGCATCCGCAGACAGCCACATCGGCGGGCTTCCGTCTGTGGCTCGGCGGCGGGACGTTGCACTCCGGCTGCGATTCGCTAAACGCTCCTCTCCGCCCTCCGCTCCACTTTCCCCGCTCGCCGACCACAGACCGAAGCCGGACGTTTATTGACCAGTGCAACCGCAAAAACCGGGCGCAATGCGGCCACCGCAAAGGAAATGTCTCCGTGCTGACGCGCATCCACTAGATCGCTTCGTCGCCTTGAAATTTCCGCAATGCCGTTGCGGATTTCCTGGCGGAGCCAAAGGTGTGATGGTTTTTTGCGCCCGCCATTTATTGCCGGATTACCATACGCTAGGCGAGCCATTCGGCTCGTCGCCGTGTCAGCGATGAAAACCTCCGGGGATGGTATGGCGGCGGCGGGCGCGTCAAGGATCTACGGGTCGCTCGCTTAGACGCTCGCGCTTCCGTTCCTCCAGTTGACCCGCCCGCCGCCGCCGGGGCCTTTGCTCTTAGGTTTTCATCGCCGGGAACTGTCGCTGGGCGACGGGAATTCTGCGGAACGGCGCGTGAGTGTTGCAGCCGCCGGCAAAATTTGTTAAAAATGTTCACGGTAATCAAATTTACAGCAAACGATGACATAACCACAAATCCATAACTTTTGCGTCGCATCGGCTTAGTCCCACGAGAAAACCACGAACTTTCACTGGACGAGAGAGCCGCCGAAGCACGCGCCCCATCGGGCGCGGCTTGGCGTGTCTCTCTCATAGGCGCTTCGTGGTGCCTCTCGTGGGGGCGCGTCGAGTCCGCGCCTCTGCTGTTTCCGCCGCCGGTGAATAATTCTGGTTTGGCTTTCCAAATATTCGGGTGTTGAATGGAGGCGAGCATTGAGTCCGACCGTTGACCAAGGATGCACTGATCATGAAATCCACCATCCAGAAAGACTTCCATCGGAATGGACAGCTCCGCACGGCGGTGCCTTGGCGAAAGGGGCAGCGTCATGGGATCTGCCGCACCTGGCACAAAAACGGTGTGCTCGCCTCCGAGGAACCCTATCAAGCCGGATTGCTGCACGGAATCTGCCGGCAATGGGATGAGGCCGGGCGTCTGCTCGGCAAATATAAAATGGTTCACGGCACTGGCGTTCAGCGGTCGTGGCACGAAAATGGCCGGCTGCAAATGGAGTTTTCCACTCTTTGCGGCGAATTCATCGGCCACAGCCGCATCTGGCTTGGGGACGGCACCTTGCTTTCGGAACATATCAGTCTTCACGGTCAACATGTCAGCATTGCCGAATATCGGGTGGCCGCCGCCAAGGACAAATCGTTCCCGAAACTTCGCGGGCAGTCGTCGAAACGGCTGCCGGATTCTCCCGCCCGGGAAAAACATATTTTCCGCGTCTTCGTGGCTTCGATGCTGGCCAGACCAAACCGCAGCGAAGCGCGGAAATGGTTGCGAAAGAAAGCCGGGGACCAGACTGCGCGTTCGCTGGGACGCTTCAAACGCGAGCGGGATGCAGAAAAATTCGTGGAGTCGTTTTATGATGCGGGTGCCCTCACCGTGATCCTGCCCGATGTTTATCGAAATCAAACCGGCGACCAGTTCGCAGATTGTTTGCTCGTGCGATTGCCCAAAAACTTGGCGCAACGGAAATCCATCCGTCAGGTCTGTGCGCGATTGCAGCAGCGTAATCTCGGCGCGATGCAACCGGACGAGGACATCGGCGAAAGTCATCTGTATTTCTATCTTGGCTGATTCAGCGGATCACCAGACAACCCCGCTCCTCATTCACGTCCAGCACTCCGCACGCCGGGCGTGACAACAACAGACATTCCGCGACGGCATCGCCAACCAGCTTTTCCACCGCATCCCGCATTGGTCGGGCGCCGAGTTTCGGATGAAATCCTTTCCGCACCAGAAACGGCAGCACCGGCTTGGCCAGTTCCAGCTTGTGACCACAGCCGCCGATAAATTCAATCTCGCGTGATAAAAACTTTTCTGCGATCTCCAACTGGTGTTCGTAGCTCAGGCGGTTGAACACGAGCTTCTCGTTGATGCGGGCGAAAATTTCCGGGCGCAGCGCCTGTTGCGCGCGCGAGAGGACGTGGCGTTCCAACGTCGCGTCGTTGGAATGTTGCAAGGTCATCAATTCCGCCGAGCCGATGTTCGATGTCATCCACACATAGAAGCCGCTGAAATCCAGCGTCTGGCCGGTGGCGATGGTGATGCGCGCGGCGTCCAGCAGTTGCAATAATATATCCAGCACGCGTGGATGCGCCTTCTCCGCTTCGTCAAATAAAATGGATCCTTCAGCGGCGCGTTCCCGCATCGCCCCCAGATACCCGGTCTCGCCCAGCTTCGCGCCCAGCAAAAGCCCGAGCGATTCCTGCGTTTGAAATTCCGACATGTCGTAACGAAATAATTTTCCCGCGCCAAACACTTGATTGGTCAGCACGACGACGGTTTCGGTTTTGCCCACGCCCGTGGGGCCGAGCAGCAGAAAACTGCCGCGCGGGCGGCCGGGCTTCGTGAGGCCGAGTTCGCCCCGCCGCACGGCGGAGGCGATGCGCGGCAGGATTTGGGACTGGCCGCGAATTTCACGCGGCAGCAGCGCGTCCAGTTCGTGGAGTTTGGTGAGCTTGGCCGGGTCGGTGATTTTGTTCATGCCACATCTCTACCCGGGACTTCCTTGCATGTGGTGTATGTCATACACCACCACTTCGTGCGCTTGTGAGAAAGTCATCACGTGTCCGGCGGAATAAGTCGCCGGGCCGAGATAAAAAATAAAAACAACATGCGTATGAAAATCATCAAACACCTCCATCCAAAAATCCGCACGCGGCTGCCGTCGCTCCTCCTGGCCGCCGCCATCGTCGCCCTCAACGCCCTCCCGGCCATGGCCCAATCCACCACCTTCAGTTCCACCGACCTGAAAACCGGCATCAGCAACAGTCTGGCCGTGATCATGATGTTCGGTTTCGTCCTCGGCATCTCCGCCGTCATCTATGGCGGCTTCGCCATCCGGCGCGGTGATGTGGACCAGGGCAAGATGTCCATCATCGGCGGCGCGATCATCGCGGCGGCCCCGGCGGTGGTCTATGCCTTCTACAAAATCTTCGGCCTCGATTCCAACAGCGCCGTCGGCGTCGGCACCTTCTAAGCAGGCGAAGCCTGCACCCAATTATTAAAAACCATTGCCTGCGACCACGCCGACCATGAGCACCAAAAGCGAACTTCGTCTTACTGACACCAACGCGGCGTCCGACTCCAAGGGCCGGACCTGGGGTTTGGAAGGCGGTCTCTTTTGGTGGCTCATCGGCGGCATCGGCGCGGGCATCACCTTGTTCTTTGTGCTGCTGGTCGTGTTGGGCAAATCATTCCTGACCTCGTTCCTGGTCGCCCTTGTGCCGGTGGTCCTCTGCCTCGCCTACATCTTCGGGTTGCGGCAGGGCAAACCGCCCGGCTACGACCGCGACATATTTGAATACCTGACCACCGGTCGCGGTTTCGGGCCGCAGTCCGAAAACAATTTTAATCATCCGCTCCATGAGCCTTAAAAAGAAACTGCATCCCTTGTCCCACCGGCCGTTCACCGGGTCGGTCGAACTGATTCCGCCGACACCGGCGTGCATCGAATTCATAGACGCCCACCGGCTTTGGGGCTTTCCCATTGCCCAGCTTGAACGGTTCGTGCTGGAGGGCAACCCGGAGCATCAGGACAAACGGACACCGCCGCCACATCAACTGGTTCTCACCTATCCCGATGCGACGGTGACACTGCGCGGCTGGCGGCTGGAACTGATGGTCGGACCGCTAATCACCGGACGCATCGCCCGCGTCCACGCCGAAAAACATCTCGGTTCGCTCATCATCGAGGAGGCATGGGTTTCCCAAATCCTTGTCGTTCCTCTGGACCAAAACCGCCGACCGGCCAATTCGCCGGCGGCACCCCAAATACCTTCATGAACACTGGTGAAATACAGGCCATTGAAGCCAGACGGCAGGGGTTGCTCGGCCAGCTTCGCACCGCCGAGGCCGCCGTGCGCGCCGGCCTGCACGCGCACGGTTTCGGCAACGCGGCCCGCGCCCATCTGGAACGGGCGATGGCGCACATCAACGAAGCCTACATCGCCATCAACGAAGCCAAGGCGATTCGCACCGTCCCGCAACTCGTGGATGACCTGAACCGCATCCAGCAGGTGATGGACGACGTGCAGCGGCGAAAATCAAAACCAATCTCCCAAGGCATCTGACCTATGTTTGAACGCCCACCCAACGGTTTCTTTGTCCGTGATTTGATCCTGTTCAATCATCTCCGGCGCGGCGGCTACGTCGCCAAAGGCTTTGTCTTTGAAGCGCCCGACCTGACCAACAGCCCGATTGCGGATCTGAACGACTTTCAGGAGCAACTTTGTTTGTTGCTGGCATCGTTGCACGAGAACCAGCGGTTGCAGGTGCAATATTTTTCCGACTCGGACTACAAAGCGGAATTGCTCCGCTATCAGCAGGAGACCGAACGGTTTGAAAATGTCTGGACGAAGCGTTCGCGCAACGAGCGGTTTGCGCGCTACTGGCAGGCGATGGTGGACCGCAAGCTCCGGCGGCAGCGCGTGGTTTTCTATATCTCCCGCTCGCTGGAAAATGTTCCCCGGACGCTCACCACCAATGCGGCGCTGCGCGAGTATTATCTGGCGCTGCTCGACCAGTTGGAGACCGAGTTCACCCAGGTGCATCATCTGCTCAAGGAAATCTTCGCCAGCGCCGGGTCGCGCGTGCTGCCCATGAACGACCTTGATCATTTCAAGCACTACAAAACATTTCTGAATCCGTCCCTGGCCGACCGGTTTGATTTTGATCCCACCGGTGATTTTCAACCGGAACTTTCCATCCAGGAAAATTGCTGGCACAGCGAAGGCAACGGCCAGAGTGATTTCGGCTTCTACCTCGACGGTCATTATCATTCTGTCATCGCATTGACCCGCTGGCCGCGCACGACGTATCCGGGAATCATTCAGCGGCTCACCAATCTGCGGCTGCTGGACTACGCCATCACGGTCAATGTTGATCCGCTGCCCATCACCCAGGAAATCAACAAGGAGGAAAAAGAACACGACCGCGTGGCCGGCGATTACGCCAGTGAAAAGAAAATCTCGCTGCTAACCGTGATGGAGAAGAAGCAGAAAAAAATCCACGCGCTCATGCAGGGCCAGACCATTCCGTTCAAGGCTTTCTTCGCCATCCGCGTCTGGGACAAATCGAAAGACGGCTTGAACGCGAAAGCCGGGGCCATCAAGAACGCCATCAACTCCATGAATTCGGCGCAGTATTTCGAGAGCAACCTGCCGAGCACCTCGAAGAATTTGTTTTTCCAGACCTGGCCAGGCTGGACGTGGGGACGTTACGAACATCGCAAATTATATTCCGAACACCGCTATCTGGCCGACATGCTGCCCGTCACCAGCACGTTCACCGGCCATCTCGCCACCGCCGAGGCCATCTACGACGGCCCGGCCAACAATCTAGTCGGCATTGAAACCTTCTCCGGCTCGAAAGATAATCAGTCGCCGCAGCACGCCGTGTTGTTGGGAATGTCGGGTGCCGGCAAGTCTGTCACCGTTTGCGACCTGCTGTCGCAGACCGAGGGTTATTTCGCCTACACCGTCATCATCGAGGAGGGTTTGTCCTACGGCATCTACACGCAGACCGTCGAGGAGGGCGCGCGGCCCATCATCATTCATCCTGACGGCGACCTGACCATCAATTATCTCGATACCAAAGGTCTGCCGCTGACGCCGGATCATTTGTCGGCGGCGACCGCACTCGTCGCGCGGATGATCGGCACCTCGTCGCAGGAGGACAAACAGATGCTCCGGCAGGCGCAGATTGCCAAATACCTGAATCTGCTTTACGAGGATTCGTTTCAAGACTGGCAGAAGAAACGGCATGACCAGTTGCTCGACATCGCGCGGCACGCGCTGGCCTTGCAGAAATTCCGCGCCGAACGGATGCCGCCGGGCGCGACGGGCCTCGAAACCTTTGCGGACTTCCGCGACCAGGCGCAGCCTGGACCCAATGGGGGAAATGCAGGACAGACGTCGTCCAATACAGCGATAGCCTTCAATGAATGGGGCCAAAATTATCTCGCCCAATTCGATGAAGCCACCGTTCTGAAATTCCTGAAAGAACCCAAAACCTCGCGCGAAGTCCGCAATCTCGCCTTCGCCTATTTCACGCCGGAGGAATTTCCCACGCACCGGATGCTTCAGGAATTGATGATGCTGGATCCGGTCGGTTCGGAACGCGACCAGATCATCGAAATCGCCACGCTCATTCTGCCGTGGTGTCGCGACGGCAACTACGGCTGCCTGTTCGACGGCACGAGCAATCTTTCGCTTACCGGCAAAATCGCCCACTTCGAGCTGGGCTATATCCCGGAATCCGCCAAGGAGCTGAAGGCGGCGGCCGGCTTCCTCATCACGAACCATGCGCGCAAGCACATCATCACGCTGCCCCGTGCGCTGCGCAAACGCAACGTGTATGAGGAAGTCGCCCGCTTCCTCGACATCCCCGGCGGTCAGGAAATCGTTCAGGAATCCTATGCCCAATTGCGCAAGTTCAATTGCTGGAACATCTCCATCGTCCAGCAGTATGCGCGCTTCAAGCAGTCCCGCATCCGCTCCGCCGTGTTCGGCAACAGTCGCCAGTTTTTCATCATGCGCCAGAACGACCGCGCGGATCTGGACGACATGGGCAAGGACATCGCGCTGCCCGAGGTGACCCAGCACGCGATCATGAATTATCCGCTGCCCGACCATCAGTCCGGCCAGAAGTATTCGCCGTTCACGTATTTTCACACCGACTCCGGCCGGAACCTCTGCGGCACGGTTCACAATGTTTCATCGCGCGAGATGCTCTATTGCAGTTCGTCCAGCGGCGAGCACTTCGACAAGCGCGCCCGCGAATTGCGCCAGAGCGCCAACATCGTCGAGGGCATCATCGCCCACGCCAATTCACCTGCCCAATGAATGTCACACGCGAAATCAAGCGGCTGGATACCGGCATACTGGTCGCATCGCTGACGCCGGAAGAGCAGGCGAAAATGGCCGAACTCACGGCCCGGCGTGAACGGTTGGATGCGGCGTTGTGGCAGGCCAGTGGCGCCGCCAGGCAGGCGCGCCAAAAAGTGAACCGGCTCAAAAAACAGTTGAAAACCATCACGACTGAACTCTGGCCGCTCCAAAAAAT
>Ga0209083_1003252_pt1 | contig 13904 bp, 16 predicted proteins | sample AM7aDNAmetaG_FD_184132 | JGI IMG/M metagenome (GOLD analysis project Ga0209083, IMG submission 184132) | Freshwater microbial communities from Finland to study Microbial Dark Matter (Phase II) - AM7a DNA metaG (SPAdes) (version 3) | ecosystem: Environmental > Aquatic > Freshwater > Lake ...
GTTTTTGAATGTCGGCCTGCATAGCGAGTTTGGCTTTCTCAATACCCTCGGACACATTCTTATTCATTGCCTCTGTGATATTGATATCAAAACCGCATTTAGGACATTTTATTGTGTCTGCCATTTTGGTCTCCTTTACTTCATATCCTTTTCTTCTTCACGCCTCTTCTCATAACCCACATAAACGCCCATTCCATTCATACCATAGGGCTCGCTGATTTCAAAAATAACTGTATTGTCGAAATCATAGCCGTTCGTGTAATTGGTCACTAGTTTGCATCTGGCAATTGAAAGCGAGCTATTAAAGTCAACTTTGAACAGCTTATTCTTGAGATCCGGGCGGCACCAGTCCAACCCGGCCTCATTGTTCGCAATAAATAGCAAATGCTCGCAGACATTCTTTTCGGTTATCTCACTTTGAGTCAAAGTCGCATGCCCGCAGAAAGGACAGAACAATGGATGGTCAATGCCCATTGAAACACTCGTTATTTTCATAGTCCCCCCTATATACTAGATAATATTATATCTAAACATAAAGCCTGTCAATCTACTTTCCATCCCTTACCAAAGCGCAACCCGCCTAAACCTCCGCTTAAATACGCGGTCATTACTATTGGGATTGCTGATTGGTCTAACAGGAAAGAGCGGCTCATCAGGTATTGCCATATACCTTTAGGCCTATTATAGCCTCCGGTAAGGTATACGACTACTCAAGGCCGGAAGTTGCAACTTTTCAGATTATTTTACAGATTTTTCACTCTTAGCTGAAACAGTTGCGAATTCCTTCAATACTTGATAGGCATTCACTATAGCCCCCGGATGCGCGAACTCCTTGGCAGTATGATAGTTCCAGATGGGAATGCCAAGATACGCAAACCTCATAGTTCTATGCAGAGTAGCATTGTCCAGGCTTAGTGTCGCGCAGTAGGTATTTAGCGCCATTCCGAGCTGATTTATCATCCATTCGCCGTCCTTGGCTACATGCTTTATGCCAAGCTTATTCGCAGCTGACCTCAACTCGCCTATTAGTTCCTTATTATAGGGTAAATAATTATCGCGGTTCCTTATTGAAACCGCGCCTGAGAAGATATCTCTCTCGGCATTATCTGTTACATCTATATCCAGATCAATGAGACTTTGTTTTGGAAAAGCCAACAGATAGTTTAGAATTTGGTATTGATTCGTGCAGCATTCCTCCCTGGTCGTGATTACCCAGTTTAGGGGAGTGTTCTGTTCAATAAGGCGCATCATAACAGCAATTGACACTGCATTGTCCAATTGGGATTCAAGGTACAAATCTCCGCTCACAGTAATAATATCCGTTCCTGCCTTTATACCGGTCTTCACTCTGTCGGCATGAGTAAAAACTGTAGTGTCCGAACCACGCCTGCAGAAAACGCGTATAGTCTGATCGACCAATGCGATGCTGTAATTCTTTTGAATATCAGCTTTTGACAATCTTTCGGTCAAAGAGGCAATAAATATTTCCTCACTCCGAGAAAGTGAAGGAATCTTTAAGTAGGCGGCAATCTTTGCCCGGATGTCCTCAAAGAGAGCGCTATTTATTATCTTTTCATTTTTCACTATTCACCTTTATATACTTCGGCAATTTTCTTCCTTTATACATTGAATCGTAAGCCTCGACTTCAAGCGGATTGGCATCATACAGCTCCCCTATTTTCTTTCCCAGAAGAAGCCCTTTCCCGTAGTACCATCCGAGAAACACAGCAACAACCAAAGGAGAGTACTTTTTCATCTGGTCTTGATGCTTGAATTCATGCAATAAAGTTTGGCTCTTATCTTCATCGACTCTCTTGATTACAACTATTCCTGGAAACGGTGCCGCACCTTTGGCAATGCCGGGCAACCAATTCACAAACACAACCAGCACAGGCACCACCCACACCCAGCCCCAGAGAAACAAATTTACACCAACAAATATCAATAATACGATCATCATTTTTTTCTCCTTGGCTCTTATGTTTCGCTTTTGCCTTGTTCTTGCTCTTACCTTATAAACTTTATAAACCTTACTAACCTTACAAACTTCTGATCTTAGCTCACTTTATTCCAACTAACATCCCCATGCCCACTCCAACTCTCGCTCGGTACCGTCCTAAACTCCTTTAACCCAAACTGATCTTTTTGCCCTAACTTCGGATAGATTGAGACCACCTTCTCTCTTTCTTCCTTGCCTTCTTCTACATTCCTCGCCATGTCATCGGCAACAAAGACCTCACAGCCCAGTCGTTTTAGCACATTTCTGACCCAAAGCCCTCTTGTTCCGGCGCCGCCAAGCCCGCCTCCATACCTTACCTGTATAATGTGGCTTAACTTAGCCTTTTGTGGCAGTAATACCTTCGCGGCAAACGCTTCGTTCTCAACGAAGGCATAGATAACCGGCCATACTAATTCACCCAGAGTTTTCGATGTCACTTTCATCTCCAGAAAGACAACCTTACCTGTTACTTTGCTCTTTTCCGGAAAATCTACCAATCCTTTGTCCAGCGGCAAATCAAGGTCAGGCAGCTGTTCTATGTTAAGCACTTCAACCTTGGTTCTTGGGTCATAGTGAACCAAAAACGAATCAAGAAACCTAGAATCAGTCCAAGGGCAATAATCCGTGTAAAGAAACAACTCCGGTGCTGCCGGCTCTTTTACCCCGCTTTTCGCCGGTTTCTTCTTTGAATACTCCTTGCTGAGAAGCATCAATGGCCTAAAATCTTCCCCTCCGGACGGATACCAGGCAATCCTCGGCGTTCCTTCAAGACCCTGCAAATACCGGTAAAAAGCCCCTCTTTTGTTTCCGTTCAGTTTCTTCAGCAGTTCTATTGACATAGGCGCCTCCTTTGGCGTATTTTCTTAGCGGAATACATAATTTTGTAATTATATTATATGCTTTTCTTGTAAATTTTTTTCCCGCTCATACAAATAGTAATTCCTTACATCACATATACGGGAAAAATAGGAGAAAAGTTGCAGCAAAAATGTCTGACGCGAGGATGGGGAGTGGGATGTGATATATTATATCAAATCTAAGTGTACTCTTACTCAAAGTACAAAACTTATTTCAAATGCCAAAACTCACCTAGGAGCAAGTCTGATTTTCAATTTATCAATTTTCCTTTGCAATTCATTTGAAACTGGCAATATCTCATCGTATTCATTAGAAAAAAGGTACTCTTTTTTTGACTGTTTTTGCCCTAGCATCAAATCCTGCCATTTTTCTCTCTGTTTCAGTCTATTATATATATGTTGATCTATTTGCATATTCCGACGATTCCGCCACCCTATTCCATTTCATTCCGCCACCCCGTTCTGAACCATTCCGCCATGCTAACAAGCTGAAAGACTTAAATAGTATAGCATTTGCTTTCCAACGAATCAAATTAATAGACGCGGTCTAATTCCCATAAACTGTTATTTTCTTAAACAATATTGTTGTCGGCCAGATCAAAATTAGCACCATTCCAAACGCACAGACGATCGCCGCTCCTGTCGGGAAATCATAGGTTGCTGACAAATACAGGCCTATTAGGCTTGTTACTGTACCTATAGCCCAACCAATGAACAATCTGGCCTTTAAATTATCCGTGATCATTATGGCGCATACGGCAGGTACAATCAAATACGAGAACACCAGGAGTACGCCTGCAATTTCCACAGATGAAGTAACTACTACTCCGAGCGAGGCGTAAAAAAGAAAATCCCACCATCTCACGTTGATCTTCTGTTTTACAGCCTTGTCCCGGCCGTCTGAGACGGCAAAAAAGTTTTTCCTGTAAATATAATGAAAGATCCCGATTATGCTGTACAACACCAGCATTTTTAGTATATGAGATTCTTTAACAAACAGGATATTTCCCACGAGCATATCTTTCAGATGTTCTGACTCCATGGGTGCTTTTGAAAGAACAAGTATCGAGGCTGCTGCCGTTACTGCGTACACAATACCGATGATGGCTTCCTGCGGGACCTCTTTCTTCTTTAGCCTGGTCAAGGCAAATATCGTTGCACCAAAGAATGTAAAAACCATCGAAAAGATATAGGCATTCATCGTGTGCAGTTCGATGCCGAACAAAAAAGCTACCACGGCCCCTAACGCCGCGATTTGAGCCAACGCAAGGTCCACAAATATGACTTCACGTTTTATTATATGCATACCAAGGTAGGCATGTATCCCTGTCAATACAAGACACGCCAGGAACGGCAGAATCATCAATTGGAGCATTTATTCCTCCTTTTCAACAGAAAAACCGGGACAGGTTCTGTATCCGGCTTTAAAGACCCAGAACCCGCCCGCTCCATCTAATTTTTCAAAGCATCCGCTATCTTGCTTATATCGTAATCCAGCATTTCGAGATACGTTCCCGTACCGCTCAATCCGCCAACTGATGACGCGACAACAACATTCTTTATGCCGGTGTCTTTGGCTATTTTCTCGGCTTCGCGGATGTCATAGAAAGGCTCGACCAATATCAATTTTACGCCGTCGGACTTGATCTTTTCTTCCAGCGACAAAACATGAGAAGGTGATGGAGATATCCCGGGTTTTGGCTCGATAAACCCATCAATCTTTAGGTCGAATTCTTCCGCGAAGTAAGGCCAGCTCTCGTGATACGTAATTATCTTCGTACCGGAGAACGGCTTTAGCATCTCCTTCCATTTCTTAATGCTCTGGTCGAGCTTTGAGACATAATCATCATAATTCTTCTTGAAGTACCCGGCATTTTCCGGCTGTAATTCAATTAGTTTATCGCATATCTCCTTAACGATTATTCTGCCGTTAGCGGGGCTGATCCAGTAATGGGGATTCCCGTAAATATGTATATCTCCCATACTGGCATCAACTTTCGCAGGCACATCGAGTTTGACAATATTTGCCGAAGCATCCACATATCCACGGCTCCCGATCATCACTTTCGAATTCCTTGCCGCGTCCGCAAGGCTTTTTGCCCACATATCCAGGTCCATTCCGACTACGATAAGCATATCGGCATTCTTGATGTTTATAACCATCGAAGGCCTTGGCTCTATGGTATGCAGATCCTGATTCCCTTTTGAAAGGCTTACGACATTAACCTTATCTCCGCCGATATTTCTGGCAAGATCGGCCAGGTCGCTTGTGGTTGCAACAACATTAACTTTCTGCTCGCAGAATGAATACTGCGATGCTGCCAGTAAAATCAATAGAGTAAGAGCAAAGACTTTTAATGATCCTTTCATTGTTTTGCCTCCTTTAATTTAACGGATGGGTATGAGGTCCCATTCCGAAGACCAATTGAACATACACTTCGTGCGCTCCCGACTGCATGTTGTAATCATACTGCAGCCTGAGCTTGGTCATCTCCGTTATCTTATCAGTAAGTATGAACGCTATCGCTGAGGTCCGGTCGTTATCAGCGAGAGCATTGTCTGAAACATCAAATCTGGTGCCGAACTCCCAGTATTTATCAGGCTGGTAGCCAAGATAACTGTAGAAGCCATATCTTTGAAGGGTACCGTCGGGAATTGTCCTCACAAGATTCAAGAACTCGTTCTGAAAAATCAATCTTTGACCGCTTGAAGGCCAAAGCAGATAGGTAAGGTCAAGGCCGTAAATATTCGAGTCATCCTGATATTCATTGTAATGGGAGCCGTTGCCTGTTACAGCGCTTGCACCAAATTCAAGTTCGGAATCCTCTGAAGGCGCAAAAGAGGTATAAAGCCTTCCGGAAAACACTATATTTGCCATGGCAAAATCATCCGGGCCCTGAGCGGGATCAACAAGCATTCTCCAGGCGCCAAAATCCAGCTGCAAAAAGAATGGCAGGGGCAGAAGATAAGAGAGGTTGCCCCCCTCTCCAGTCAGACCTTCCGGGCCAAAGAATTTATTTAAAACCATCGGCTGGTTTGCATAGGCCCATTCGTGAGAGTGGACTCTGTTTACTTTTCCGAAATCCAGATGGAACTTTCCTGCTTTTAAACTCAGCCCGTCCACTAAACGCTGAAAAACAACATCTGCCTCCTCAATGGCTCCCTGGAAACTGCCTCCTCCTCTACCAAAAGAGATAAACGTATCGGCTTTTATCTCGGGGGCGACGTATCCCTGGATGGCGAGTTCGACCTCGTCAATATAAACAGTATTATTATCCGGTGCATTCCTGTCCGTGGACGAAAAACCTATCATGTTGCTGATAAGGCTTATATCCGGCAGATTGCTCGCCGCAGTTTTAACGGGATTATTTACGTTCTGTTCCTGAGCATAGAGTGAAAACGATAATATCAGGATAAATATAAAAGCCGTTTTATTATGCATTCAGACACCTCCTGTTTTATTTTATTAATCTAACCTAGGCAGCAACAGGAGGAGCGAGGGACGGTGGAAGGAAAACAGATCTTTTTGCTGGTGAAAGCACTTTTTTGATGACTTGTTCTTTCAATGCAGTAAAAACTAACAGGAAAACAAAAACAATCACTATTGCATTACTGATCGTGAAGACAAAAGAACAGATAGAGCAATGGTTCTTATCATTATGCTCGATTTCGCCTTCAAAGTGAATATGGCATAGAGCAATTGTCCCTATAACCAGGAAAAAGACTACAAAAAACAATATGAGAATTCTTCGAAGGTTTGTCATATCTCCTTGAGATTATATAGTTCTAAATTAAACAGGTCAAAAGCCAGGTTCCCAATACAATTGACTTATTTCCACCAACCAGCTATTGACATAGATCTTTCTTACTTTTTTGGGGCTCCCGGCATAGCATCCTCAAGACTGATAATACCGGTCTCAGGCCACTTATTCTTGTTCTTATTTGTGTGCAGAATCCCTGTGAATATGCTGGTTTCCTGCCATTCATTCGGGAGCTTTTCGCCTTTTTTCAGGACCACAACTATTGCGTTAAAAAATGACGGCGGCGTTCCCTGGCAGCAGCCGTCCCACCAGTACTTCCCGATCACGAACTTCTGCGGATTATCAGTTCTTGCCACAATATAACCTTCTACTGTAACCGGTTTGCCTTCAGCTTTTGACAAACTCTCCGGGAAGGCCTTGATATCTGGCATGTCCTTCACGCTATTAACCTTAGCAAGCTGTTCATCTGTCGGGCTCATAGCCTCAAGTGCCTTAAAATCAAAGACCATATTCTGGAGCTCCGCGCCTGAAGCTGACAATTTATCATCCGGTTTTTGTTCCGGGGCTATTTCAACCTTTGTTCCTTCAAGCCTGTAGATATATCCATCCTCAGGCTTGGGATCGATGAAGAATTTTCCTGTTACGATGACGGGTTTATTTCTCTCCAGCTTTACAGGATCCTTCATTTCCACGAACACATATTGATTGAACTGCGGTTTTGGCCCATAACAGCATGTTTGCGTGCTTCTGAGCAGGCAGAACACCTTAATAGCTTGGCCTTCTTCGAGCGGATACATAAAGCCCGTTATTTTCACATCCTTGTCGCTCATCTTCTGAAGCGGAAGGGGCGGCGGCAGCGCGCCGGTTCCGCCATAATTCCAGGCGCCGAGCGAAGAAAAACGCAGGACCACCGCTTTTGACGGGTCGCTTAAGAAGTTCCTGATAGATTTCACTATCGAGCTGCTGCCTTTAGCAGTATTGCCGGTATCAGCAGCCTGAGGAAACGCCTCCCGGGTTTGGATCAGAATAAACACAAGAGCTATCAATACCAATATCCTTAAAGTATTTCGCATAGTCATCCTCGCTGTATTTTTGTAAGCCGGTCTTTAATCCCGGTCATATCCTTCCGGGTATTGAATTATTAAGGGCTGCCACTTGCCCTTAAAATTTATTTTGCCCGTTGCCTGGAACGTTTTAATATCAGAAAGCCAGGGAGCAGCCGCCGTAAAGTGCGAACAATCGCCGTTTTTTTCACCGGCAAGGTTTAAAGGCGAGGCAGTAAGCAAAAGCTCCTTGTTTGTGCCGTCAGGCAGAAAAACGGTGAGCTCGATCTTGTCCGAAGATACCCGGACCGCCCTGTTCGTATCCTGGCCTCCGCCGACAAACCAGCCTTCAAGGCTGTCATCAACAACTTTGATCTCAAAATGTCCATTCTCGCATTGGGTTATCGCGTTCAGGGATCCTTCATGATATGCTTTGTGTTTTCCTTCAGGCTCACAGTTCTTTTGGTTCTGCTGCTTTGGCACCAGCAACAAAATACCAAGCACAACGACTGCAAGACTGAGTAAAACAATCGCAATATTATTCTTCATTTCATCCTCCACGATCAAGAGATCGGCAATAAATTTCTGAGAACTCCCATGCGATATGCCTGTATCGCAGGAATCAAGCCTGTCAGAATTCCTATAACAAAGAGCGCCGGAAGCAGGAGATAATCAATGATGCAGATATAAAACCCGGAGAATTGTATCCCTGTCTCCGCTTTCATCTGCTCCGCGCCTATTCCGACAAGAATATGCCCGAAGACAAGGCCCAGCAAACCACCGATTATGCAGATGATCAGGGCCTCAGAAAGTACCAGGCCGAATACTGTCCGCCTCGTTGCTCCAAGGCAGCGCATTATAGCCATGTCCCTCCGTCTCTGTCTGAGCGCTGACAACAGGGCAACGAAAAGGAACATACCCGCCAGCGCCAGTACCATAAAAGAAACAGCGATAAACACGTAGTCAACCCAGCCGATGATCGAAAAGAGCCTTGGAAGCACCTCGCGCGGGATCACCAGCTGCGCCTCTGTAGATTGGTCTATGCCGAACTTCAGGTCCTGCACCCCGGGATGCATCGCTCCGCCTCTGATGCGCTTGATCTTCAGGTAAGCTCCGCTTATCTCCCTGTACTTTTCGTCCGTGGCCATTTTTGCCGTCGCCGCTCCGTGGCCTTCCAGCCCGTAGAAAGTGGTGAGCGGGAAATAGATAGCACGGTCATGAGGCGTTCCGGTCGGCGCCAGTATCCCGACAAAGATTATAAAATCATTCACATGAATAGGATCGCCTGACTTTACTCCGCATACCGGGTTAAATGTCTGGCCAAGTTTGATGTGGAGTTTTTTCGCGACCTCCCAGCCTGCTACCGCTTCTTTGGCCTCATTAAAAGGGCGCCCCTGCCCGCCTTCTTTTTCAGCGAATGAGAACTTATGGCCGGGCATATACTCAAAGTCCGTCAGGAAGCGCCTGTCAATGGCATTGACCCTGTAACCGGCATAAGAATGCCCTGTGCAGAACGGGATCGCCTCGACAACGATGGGGCTCTTTTCCACCTCTTTCATATACGTCCACTTGAGTTTCCCTGGCATCTCTTCAAGATGATACACAGCGTTCAAAACTATCTGAAGAGGCGAACCTTTCGGCCCAAGGACCGCGTCGATTCCTGTCCCTATCTCGGTAAATGTTTTGTGCGTCTGCTCGCGAAGAGAGAAGACAGCAATAAGCAGGGCAACTCCAAGCCAGATACTAACCACAGCAAGTATCGAAGACCCGATATGCTGTCTTATACTGTTAAATATTATTCTCCAGAAGCTCATATTACGGCCTCCTTTGTATCAAGAGCCCGATTTAGTTTTTTGAAATCCACCGTGCGTTCAAAATAGGAAATCATATCCATGTTATGGCTTACTATCACAAGGGAGCATTCGTGCTCTTTGCAGATCGCCTTCAGCAGTTTGATTATTTCCACCGAGTTGTGTGGGTCAAGGGATCCTGTTGGCTCATCCGCGAGGATCAATTTCGGTTTATTAGCGACCGCGCGGGCGACGGAAACTCTCTGCTGTTCCCCGAAAGAAAGCTGGTACGGCCGGCGTTTCATCTTTTCACCCAGTCCCACCTGCTCAAGTAGTTTATTGGCTGATGCTCTGTCAGCCTTGCCGGGAGAGAACGTCATTCCAAGGAGGACGTTCTCAAGGGCAGTATATCCCTGGAGCAGGTTGAAGGTCTGAAAAATATACCCAATATTCCTGGACCTGAAATGGTCCCTTTGAGCCTCACCTAATTCATGGACCTTCTCTCCGCAAACTTCAATGCTTCCGCGGGTCGGCAGCAGCAGGCCGGAAATTATGTGAAGCAGAGTGGACTTCCCGGAGCCGGAGGGACCAAAGACAGCAACTTGTTCGCCTTTATCCACCTCGAACTTCGGAATGTCCAAGACCTTCGTCTTTTCGGACCATGTTTCATAGATCATTTCAACATCTTTAATTTGTACGATCATATTACCATCCTTGTATTCTTAAAATAACCAAAAAGGGAATATCAATTTGAACACGGATATTGAACAGAGTTCTTCTTGACTATTCAACCAATGGGCTTATATCAGGCAAGAACAGGAGGAGCAAGGGATGGAGGAAGGTAGATGCATTTCCTTACAAAAGATAACTCATTTTTCAAGCTATTGGAAAACACAGAAGTAAATATTAGAAGGAAAACGAAAACAGATATGGCCGCATTACTGATGGTGGACAAGAAGGCACAGATCGAGCAATTATGTTTATCTTTGCCTTGGAATACATGCTCCGAATGGAAATGGTTTAAAGCAACAATTCCGGACAATAGGAAGAAAACAGAGAATAATATAATCAGGGTCTTTTTGAAGTTGCTCATACTTGCCTCGCTTTGTTACATTAGGATTATAAATAACTTCCTCTGCTTTGTCAATGCTTTGTTTAGGGCTGTTTTTTCCGCATAGATGCACCCTTCATTTCAATGATATGTGCCGCATGAAAAAGTCTGTCGCATACGGCATCGGCAATGGTCGGATCACCTATGAAACCATGCCACTGTTTTGCTGGTAGCTGGCTGGTAATGACCGTTGAGCCGGTGCTGTATCGGTCCTCGATAACTTCCATGAGATCTTTTCTGTCTGTGTCGTTCATGGCATTCATGCCAAAGTCATCAATGACCAAGAGCTTTACCTTGCAGAGTTTATTGAGATATTTGAGGTATGTTCCGTCTCCACGGGCAGCGTGAATATTACTGAGCAGCCGTGACCACCTAAAATAGAACGTGCTATGACCGTTCCTGCAGGCTTTGTTGCCGAAGGCACAGCCAATGTAGCTCTTGCCTATCCCGGTAGGACCGGTGATTATGACGTTCTGGTGGGCCAGAAACCATTCTTCACTCTGGAGCGAGACCATCTTGGCCTTGTTGATCCCTCTACTGGTTCTGTAATCGATGTCCTCAAAGCAAGCAGCAGGATACTTTAGCTTTGCTAAGTGCAAGAGGCGAGCTTGTTTTTGATTTCGCCTGTAAAGATGTTCGTCGTCTACAAGTAGTGACAGAAACTCTTCAAAAGAGAGATCCCTGTAGTCTGGTTTGCCGGACTTTTCCTCGTAGCTTTTTGCCATTCCGATTAGTTTCATTTCATACAGCTTACTCACGATTTGCTCTTTCATCTGGTTCCTCCTGTTAGTTCATGCTAGGTTCGTAATATTCTGAACCTCGAATATTTTCGTGATGTATTTTCTTGGATGCTTCCGGTTTATCTTCTATTTGGTCCAGATTATGCTCCAAGATGCTTCTGATTGAAGTATAGCTGCAGCTATGATGTTCCAATGCTCGCTTGCAGGCCAAATCCAACCTTGTAGCACTATATTTCTTTTCAAGACTGATAACTCCTAGACAGGATCGGTAAGCCTGTTCCGGGAAATATTTCCGCTCTATTATGATTTTGACGACAGCTTTCACCGATGGGCCATACTTTTCTGCCCACTGCATTATCCGCTCTGGTGTCCACTCTAAATATTCTCTATGAGCTTTTAGCATATGCTCCTTATCCGTTGTGAAGCCATTCTTTACATAGCTTCTTTTATGCATACAGATTCTTACGTCCTTTCGGTATACTTCTATCACCCGGCTTGTTGCCTTAATCTCCAGCTCTTGTCTGGCATATGTGTATGGGATTGAGTAGGAATGATTATCGTAGTGAACATGGTAATCTATCCCTGCTTTTGCTTTCTTCCATTCAGCGAACTGGTAAGGCTGGCCGGGAAGAGGCAGGGCATTGGGCTTGTCGAGTTCAAGAAAGAGCTGCATCCTGCTTTTGCCTCTGCTCTTAATTACTTTGTTATCCAGTATTACAAGCAGTTCCATGATTGCCTGATTTATCTCTGCCAACGAGAAGAATTGCCTGTTTCTTAATCTTACGAATATCCAGCGTTTTACAATCTTTACTCCGATCTCAGCCAAAGACTTATCTTTAGGCTTTCTTACCCTAGCGGGTATTATGGCGGTGTTGTAGTACTCCGCCCAGGCCGCATATGACCTATTCAGAACTGGCTCATATCTGCAGGCTTTGCTTACGCCGGATCTTAGATTGTCCGGTACTATTGTCTTCGAACAGCAACCGAAGTATTCAACCGCAGAGGTATGGGCACTGATCCAGCTATGGATCTTCTCATCAGGAGTGCAACAGGCAAACATACGCAACGAAGCTCCCCAGACAAAGACGAAAGCTCTGGTTTTTACTTCTTGCCCGGAGATCATATCCGTATACGAGAGACCTTCACCAAAGTCCACAAAAACCTTCTCGCCAGCCTTGTGAATCTGTCTCATGCTGTATTTACGGGCGTCAATGTATTCGCTAAATAGCCGGCAGAATTGGCTATACTGGTATCCGTCAGGATTATCTTGTTTGTATTCTTCCCACAGGACCATGAAGTTCATGTTTGGTTTTGCCATTTCAATAGCTAAATCCTTGAAGTCTGGAAGAGGCTTGGAGTCTACGTTGTTTTTGGAAGGAAAAAGCTTTTTATCTAACTCGTCATCAGTTAACTCTGGAGGCAACGGCCAGGATAAGCCGCTTTCCTCGAATAGACGCAGGTAATCACGGACTGTAGTTCTGCCAAGACCGCAGGATTCCGCTATCTTGCCCGGAGAAAGCCCCATTTGCTTTCTTAGACGCAGTATTTCTCTCAAATGCCGCATGCTTATTCGCTCCTTTGCCATTTAAAGCCTCCTTTGAAATATTAAAGGCTCTATTATGGCTTATTTACTGGAGTCTTTCAGCAAGCTTTGTCAGGCCTAATACATCATGGCCGGGTGGCGGAATGGTTCGGAATGAGGTGGCGCTTTGAATCGGAACGGGGTGGCGGAATCATCGGAATCTGTAATATTTCTTGATCCTATTTACCGTTCGCATTCCTGCTTTACGGTGGACCATTCATAATTCCATGCCTTATTCAACACCATTACTCTTACAGAATTCTTCTCTACCTGTCGACAACTCCCCTGTTGGGTTACAAGATCTGGTATTCCTTGTATGATTTTCTGGCTTTTCTAGGCATAGTTTAATTGAGCATTTATCTGGTTTTGATATTCTAAACAGCGCTGTCACCTTAAAAAACGCATGGACAACAAAATAAATGATTATTTTGCAGTGTATTTTCCATTTTCATTCTTGAATATCTTACCTTCTTTCATGAGAATACCTAAAACACTGTAAGTTAAATAGTCGCTTTGCCTTCCTTGATTTGACGATTGAAGTCCTAAAGATTTAGCTAGTTCTGCATTTTTAACCCCTGTGCTATTTGCATTTATCACTTCATAAATAGAATCTTTCAAAAATTCTAGTCCAAATAATGACTTTTCCAAAATTCCTTCCGGAATGTTTAGCTCTGTCTTAGTTACTTGTCTCACTTTTGGCAGCACACTGTTTTTTAAGATTCCGCCATTCTTTTCAGTGCCAAGAGTCGCAATTAATTCTGCTTCAATAACAATCGCTTGATTTTCTGTCAAATTCCTAGCAATATCTGACACAATTACTTTTCCACCATGTTTTAATATTTCCTGGATATACTTTCCTTTTGGCGTTTCGTCTGAGGAGATCAAGTGACTATCTGAATCTCCCCCGATTATGTGGACGCTTTGTTAAGTTGGTAATAGTTTTTCTCAGCCTGCTCGGGAGATTTATACCCGTTGTACGAGTGCCGGCGCTCCGTATTGTAGTACCCTTCCACATAACCGA
>Ga0209083_1003256_pt1 | contig 13890 bp, 19 predicted proteins | sample AM7aDNAmetaG_FD_184132 | JGI IMG/M metagenome (GOLD analysis project Ga0209083, IMG submission 184132) | Freshwater microbial communities from Finland to study Microbial Dark Matter (Phase II) - AM7a DNA metaG (SPAdes) (version 3) | ecosystem: Environmental > Aquatic > Freshwater > Lake ...
AAATGAAAATATTAATTGGAATTACCGGGGGTATAGCCGCATATAAAACATTGGATGTTATATCTATTCTTCAAAGGAAAGGACATGAAGTTCATGTTATAATGACTAAAAATGCTAAACATTTTGTAACTAAACATTCTGTAAATGTTATTAGTAAGGAAAATTTGAAAACTGAAACACCATCCGAAACTATTCATATCAAAGAAGCAAAATGGTGTGATGTATTTGTTTTGATTCCGGGAACTGCTAATACCATAGCAAAAATTGCAAATGGAATTGCAGATAGTTTTTTATTATCTACTATTCTTGCGTTACCGGATAAAATTAGAATATTTTGTCCAGCGATGAATACTAACATGTGGGAAAATCCAATAACTCAACATAATATTGATACATTGAAAAAGTATGGTTGGAAAATCATATTTCCAGTTTCTGGTATGTTGGCTTGTAATGATATTGGAATGGGAAAACTTCCGAAACCAAAAGATATTGTGGATGGAATTACAGATATTATCAATCCTTTACCTTTATGGTTATTTCCTTTAGATTTACCAAAAAAAGGAACTACAATCGATTCGTTTTCTTTTTTAGATTATGATTGGAGAAAAGAAGTTGAAATTAATTTGTTTCCTCATGTTGGTTCTTTTGGTGTTCGTCGCAGACATGATGTTCATAAAGGGATCGATTTATATGCAGAAGTTGGTAGTAAAGTTTCGGCGGTAGAGCCGGGAGAAATAGTTGAAATCTGTTGGTTCACTGGTGAACCAATTGGAATGCCTTGGTGGGAAGATACAAAAGCTGTTTATGTAAAAGGTGAAAGTGGAATTGTTGTTTATGGTGAAATTGAACCAAATTCAGAATTGAAAATTGGTGATAAAATAGATGTTGGTGATTATATTGGAAATGTTAAAAGAGTTCTAAAAAAAGACAATCACAGACCTTTGAGTATGTTACATTTGGAATTACATCACCCATTACATATTCATACACCACAATGGGAAATTGGACAAACAAAACCTGAAGGTATTTTTGATCCGACTCCTTATTTAATTAAATCTAAATATTATTTTTAAAATGGAAAAAGCTAAAATTCTTAAAAAAGTTAAAGGATATCAAAAAGAAGGATATGATCCTACTATAGATAGTGGAACGAGAGGATGGGGTGCAACAGGTGGGTTCGAATGTGGTGTTTGTGAAGAACATAAAGAAGAATGGGCTAATTGTTTATACAATAAAAAACGTGATAGGATTATAGTCTGTAACAGTTGTTTCGGATTATTCTTTCCACCTTATAAAGTAAAAAAGATTTTAATTACCAGTGGTGGAACGAGGGAAGCAATCGATGAAATTCGATATATTACAAACATTTCTACTGGTAAGTTGGGTGCTTTAATTCAAAGACAATTTGATGATTGTAATAATCATCTCAGTCGTATGAGATTAAATCCAGTGCCTTTATATGAAATATTTTTTGTTTATGTGAAAGGTTCAGAAAAACCTATAACTTGGGATGGAAGATATTGTCATTTTTATGAGGTGACTGATGTTAAATCAGTTTATAAAGTAATGGATAAACTTGTTCCTAAAATGGATATTGTTATTCATCCTATGGCAGTATCAGATTTTGGTTTTAAACCTATCAATACAAAATTGAAAAGTAATGATCCAGAAGCTTTTATTCAAAGTTTAAAAGAAAGAATTTATCAGACTCCAAAAATTCTTTCTCATATAAAGAAATGGAATCCAAATTGTTTTCTTATTTCTTTTAAATTTGAAAATGGTTTAGAACATGATGAATTAATTAGAATTGCTAGTGATTCAATGATTAAAAACGGTTCTGATATTGTTGTTGCTAACGATAAAGCAGAAATGAAAAAATTAGGAGAACACAAAGCTTACTTTCTTATAAAAGATACTGTAAAAGAAGTTAATGGAAAAGAAGAAATAGCAAAAGAAATTTTAAATATTATTAACGATGGAAAAACCGAATTGTAAAAACTGTAATCAACTCGTATTTGACGAGAATGGAAATCCTACACATAGATGTGTATTAAAAGAATATGTTGAAAACAATGAATCTTGGTGTGTATATTATACACCAAAATTTGTTAAGAATAAAGAAGATAAAAAGAAAAATGATTGATTAGTTTAATATGAATTTTATACATTCTAATAAAATTTGATTTTTATTTTTCAAATAATCAGATTCCCAAATTATTTTAACATCAAATCCATTAGATATTGCTTTTTCTATTTTTATTTTATCTAATAACCATATTTCTTCTGATGTTTTTTTTAAAAATTTTAATGGTATATCTGATGATTTAAATTTGTTTGGATTAGCATGAAATTTATCACCATTAAATTCTATAATTTTTTTATTATCTAACACTACAAAATCATAATTGTTATTTGCAACACCACAGGAATATTCATGATTCAATTCACCAAAATATATTGTGGTGAATGATTTTTTAATAATATTATATATTTCCCAAAATAATAATTGTGAAATTTTTGACCAATTTTCTTTATTTTGTTTATTATATTTTCTAAAATGTGATATTTTTGAAACATTAATAGATCTTTCTTCATATTTTATTTTTCCAATTTCATCACCATATTTTTTTATGAACCAATCTAATGTATATACACCCTTCATTGATTTTCTAAATTTTTCATATTGATCATCATTTAACATATCTTTAAATGATTTTCCTGTTCTATCCGAACTTCTTTTTAATAAACCTGAAATTTTTTTATTTTTATTTATATCTTTATTTATTTCCAATTCTGATCTATATTTGTCGTTCAATTTTTTTATATCTATATCATAATATATGATTAGATATTGAAAGTATGATAAACCATCATGTTGATTTTTAATATGAGAAGCCAATCCAGATAAACTTTTAATTTCTTTATCACAAATTTTACAATTACAAGGAGTCTGAATATTTATTTTTATTTGACTCTTGATTTTTTCTTTACTTTTTATTCTATTTCCGGGTGAATTTGTTTTCATACTTGTCCTTCTTTTTTATTATATATAAAAAATGAAAAATGATTTTTTTATTAAAAATATTTTGTTTATATTCACATTATGATTACAAAAGATGAAATAATAAAAATTATAAATCCGGAAACAGATTTGGAAAAAAGAATTTTAAACGATTCTGTGTTTATTTCTGGTGTTAATTATGGTAAGGTTAGAAATGGTCATCCAGAAGGAGAGATCATATATCATATACGAGATATTTTCAGAAATATCGATAATGAAAATCATATTTTATCGGTAAGATCAAAATTAAGATTGATAGCACTTTTCCATGATACTTTTAAATTTAAAGTTAATTACGATCTTCCAAGAGTTGGTGAAAATCATCACGGATATAAAGCTCGTAAATTTGCCGAAAGATATATTTCAGATAAAGATATACTTCAGATAATAGAATGTCATGATGATGCTTATAATATTTGGAAAAGATCCAGTAGAAGAAATGAATGGGAAAAAGGAGAAAAAGATTTATTAAAATTTATTGATAAAATTAATGATATTGATTTATATTCTTACTTTTATTATTGTGATAATAGTACGGGTAGTAAAAAAAATGATGATTACGAATGGTTTTTAGAAATAAGTGGATTATGAAAAAAATAATCATATTACTAGTTTTAGGTTTATTTATATTTACATCTTGTTCCACAAATAAAACATGTGCGGCATATGGTGGTGAAAAATCAAAGTGGCAGAAAAATTACAAATAATTAGAATTCTAATTTGTATTTGTTAAATACATATTTTTTGAAATAATCTAAATTTGTTTTTACTTTAGGTAAAGTCTTTAAAAAAGATGGAATAGTTAAATTTTTATGATAAATTCCTAATCTGTCGTGCATATCTTTATCTTCCTTATCTGGATGTCCATATAAAGCATCTTGAAGTTTATCGAAGAAAGTATCAAATTTTTTATCATCAATTTCTATCAATTCATCTTCACCACATTTAGTACAAGGAGATTCCTCTTTTTTCATCATATCTCCGAACGATTTACTAACTTCTTTATCTGTATCTGTTTGTTTTCCAAATGGATTTCCTAAACTAACTGATGGATCTGATGGTCTCAAACCACAAGTAAATAAAATATAAATTTTTCCTTTTTTATAATCTAAATATTTATCACCTTTTGTATGATAGTATATCCAAATTTCTGATTCTGCATTAAATCTTGTTCCTTGAAGTTTTACTTCTTTTTTCAAATGTAATCCGATTTTACCTTCATAAAGATCACCATATACACTATCGTATTTACCTAATTCATAATCTTTAAAATCTGGTACAGCTTTTCTTAATTCAGATAATAAATATTCTGAAATACCATACATAGACCCATATCCTTTTTCTTTGGCATTATCAATAGAAACATTCAAATCGTAAGATGCCGGACCGGCGAATAAACCGTATTGAAATTTTCTTGGTTTATCTTTTGCATATGGATCATCAGCAAATGTCATTTTTCTAATATCATCTTTTGAAAATTTACCTACCAATTCTGGGGAATCTGCTTGTTCGAAATATTTTATCCAACTTTTTAAATGTTTCATAATACATATATATTAATTTTTTTCTTTAATAAATAATTACTATATTTGCTTATTCAAACATAAAAAACAATAAATTTATATGAATTACGAAAAGACAATTAAGAAGATTCGAGAAAATCTTAAAAACTATTTGATTAAGAATAATCTTAAATCATTGGTTATTGGTGTTAGTGGTGGGGCAGATTCTGCCCTTATTTGTGCTTTATCATATCCTGTTTGTAAAGAACTTGGTGTTGAAATGATTGGTAGATTCATTACTATTGAATCAAACAAACCGGAAGAAAAAGAAAGAGCAAAAAACATAGGAAAACACTTCTGTACAAATTTTCGTGCTATTAATTTGACAGAAGAATATATCGAAAGTATGTTTTGGATAACATCTTTTGAGGGTGATGATGTTGTAATTCCATATGAATCTGAAACTGAGAAAGATAAAAAAATAAGAATGGGGAATGTTAAGGCTCGTATGAGGATGATTTATCTTTACGATCTGGCACAAAAAAATAAAGGTCTTGTTCTTTCAACAGATAATTATACAGAACTGATGGTTGGTTTCTGGACTCTTCATGGTGATGTTGGTGATTTTGGTTTGATTCAGGAACTTTGGAAAACAGAAGTTTATGAAATGATTGAATGGCTTTCAGATAATGAACTATCTGGTAAAGCATCTGATTCCCTTAGATGTATGTTGGATGCTGTAGCTACAGATGGTTTAGGTATTACTTCTTCTGATTTGGATCAATTACTTCCAGATTGGAAAGAACGTTATACAACAACAAGAGAGGGATACAAAGAAGTTGATAATATTCTAGAAGATTGGCTTTATGGATTTGATGAAAATCATCCCGCACGTCTTGAAGAAAGTCATCCTGTTATTAGCAGACACCTTAGAACTCAATTTAAACGAGATAATCCATTGAATTTAAAGAGGTATCAAATAGTTGTTCAGAAATGAAAAAGCTAAAAATATTTGATGATATCATAGATATACTTGAGAAAGAAATATCCAAACTCGAAAAGGAAATAGATAAAACAGAGGAACGGGATATTAAGAAAAAATCAATAAAATTCTATGTATCTGGTTATAAGAAAGATATAAAGATACTCGAAATAAAAATTGATGATCTCAAAGAATTTAAGAAAGATTTGAAAGATTATTACAAAAAGAAAAAACAAAATTAATTTTTTTATCTAACAATTTGTAGTATCTTTATAAAAATAAGAAAAATTATATGAATATAGAATTTGATGATAACGAAAAAGTTCAGGTTGTAAAAAATAAAACTGTTTCACATAATGTTGATCCAGAAAAAGGTTTTACACCACTTTGTCCAAATGAATTACCTGTTCCGGGTGGGGATGAAATTGTTGAAGAATTAAATGGTCAAAATACAAAGACTGATTATATATCCCTTTCTATGGATGTTCATCCCCCAGATGCTGATTGGGAGGCAACACCAAATAAACCACAATTATCAATTGTTGGTCTTCCTAACGTAGATGTTCGTTGGAATAGACATTGTGTATCTGGCACCTATGGTTGTCAATTACTTGATGGATTACCATCAATATCAGAATATAATTATTTTGTAGCCAAAGGTTTTGTTCATGACATGCATCCTTATTCATCTTGTTATCATGATTTGGATAAGAAAATATCTACAGGACTTATTGAATGGTATAATCAACATAATATAACAACCGTTATTGTCGGTGGTCTCGCACTTAATGTTGAAGATAATCCTCTTTGTGTTGGTCATACTGTTATTGATCTTTCAAATGCTGGTTTTCAGGTGATTTTGAATATGGGAGCTGTTCGTGGACTTGGTTCAAAAGAAGGTCAGGAAAAATTTATCGAAATGTTGAAAGAAAAATATGGTATCCTTGTGGTAGATTCATATAATGATATCGAAGTAATAGAATAATATGTGGAACGGATTTTATGACTTATCACATCTCAACAATACTCAATTAAAGAGATTCTTCAAAGAATGTATTTTTCTTTCTTATAAGATTCATATTGATAAATTGGGTGATAGATGGAGTAGAGAAGAAGATAGAAATATGTCATTAAAAGAATATATTGACAAATTTATTTATAAACAACATCACCATGTATGTATAGATCGTTGGGAATATAATCAGGGTAAAATTAAAGATTCTGATTACATTGAAGTTGTAAATTCTTTTATAAGTGGAAATAATTTTTTGTTCATTTATATTAACAGAGAAAAATTTCAACCAATGATCGAAAAATATAAATTAAAGAAAAAAGAAGTATGAAAGGACCAATACAAGGTGAATTAAAATGTGATTTTATCACTCATAATTTAGATGAAATTACTAATTTTTGGAGAGATAAAAATTTGGGAACTAATCTAGATAAAAATTTATGTTGGCCTATTCCCGTATTTCAATTTTCAACAACTCAGCAAATCAAACCCGGTTATTATTGGTTTATTCTTGATGGGTGGTTGTTTACTCATTGTTGGATTGAAATTGTTGGTTGGAGTGAAAATGTAATTTGTCAATCTGGATCTTATATAATTACAAAAATATAATGTTCGATATAGAAGAATTCTTACAACAATATGATTATCTTGTAGATAAGATGTTCAAAATATTTGAACTGAAAAAGAAATATGCTGTCAAAGTATTACTAAATTTGGATTTTAAAGATGGATTCATTACATTTGATAAACATCCTAATGGAAAAACAGAAATAAATTTAAGGAATAAAAAATTTAATGGTGTTGCTGTTTGTGGTGTGTTTTCAGATGAAATACATGAATCTTTAGAACACTTTGAAGAAAATTTAAAAGCTTTTCAAGAAGATTTTTTAAAAAAGAAAGAAGAAGAAGAAAAAGATATTGTTAATAAAGGATTTACAGAATTAAGTGAAATGAAAGTAGGATTACGAATGTATCCTAAAATTAATATTACAAAAAGTACTGGGGTAATAGATTGGTATCAACAACAAATGATAAAATGTTCATGGGATAAACCAATTGAAAAATCAACTGCTGATAAATTATTGAAATTGAAAAAAAGAGATATTATTTTATCTAGCGGAACTCAAAATTTTATTTGTCATAAAATAAATAAAATAGAACTTCTTACAAATAAAACAAGTAGTGGTTTGAATGTTTGTTTCGGTATGATACTTGAATTTAGAAATGGAGAAATAGTGAAATGAAAACAGGTGAAAAACAATATAAAGGTAAAAAACAAGATCTACTTGATTGTTTATTATCAATTTTAGATTCTTTGAAATTATATGATACTAACTCATTAGAACTTGGTGATGAAACATTATCAGAAATGATGTTCAGAAAAATGAAAGCATATGGAATTGATTTAAACAAAGAATTGGGATTTACACATTTAAAACCAATAAGTAAAAATAAAAAATAAAAACAACTATATGAAAGATGAATTTAAGAATTTTGCAACCCGTCACATGGGTATTAACAGTTTAACATTAGATAAATATAAATCAATTACTTCTAATTATATTTCTCCAACTATCATTGAAGAAAGACAGTTAAATATTGCCACAATGGATGTATTTAGTAGGCTAATGATGGACCGCATCATATTCCTTGGTGTACCCATCGATGATTATGTCGCTAACATCATTCAAGCTCAACTCCTGTTTCTGGAATCTGTTGATTCTGGTAAGGATATTCAAATATATTTAAATACCCCGGGTGGTTCTGTATATGCAGGATTGGGTATATATGACACAATGCAGTATATTAGTTCTAACATCGCAACAATCTGTACAGGAATGGCTGCTTCTATGGGTGCTATTCTTCTTTGTGCTGGTGAAAAAGGAAAACGTACTGCTTTAAAACATAGTAGAATAATGATTCACCAGCCTATGGGTGGAACTGAAGGTCAGGTATCAGATATTGAAATCAATACAAAACAAATCGTTCTTTTGAAGAATGAATTGTACGAAATCATAGCCAAACACACCGGACAAGATATTAAAAAGGTAATCAAAAATGCAGATAGAGATTTTTGGATGACATCAGAAGAAGCCAAAGAATATGGAATGATTGATGAAATTCTTTTTAAAAAAGATTAATTTTTTATCATTGATAAAAGTTCAGAATAATTTTTATCAATTATAAAAATAAATTTATACCCTTTATCTAAACACACTTGTTTTTTCATTAAGTTCAAATTCAAGTTCAAATTTAAATAATATTTACTTTTTATTTCTATAATAGAATTATATTCTGGAAGATAAAAATCTGGATGATATATTTTATTTTTTGTTTGATATTTATATGCAATAAGAAAAGAATTTTCTATTTTAATTTTATTATAAAATTTTTCTAGAAAATCCAATTCGTAATTTCCTTGATAATATAATTCTTTATAAGATTTTATTTTAAAACTTGATTGTAATTGTTTTTTATGAATTTTTGAATTTTGTTGTGGATATTCACAACCATTATTTTTAAGACAGGTATTTATTTTCTTTTGTTTAATTTGATCATTTTGAGATGGATTTTCACAACCAAATTTTTTCAAATTATATTCTTTAATATTCTGTTTAAATTTTTCGGATTGAAATATGTATTCGTAACCATTATTTTTAAGACAGGTATTTATTTTCTTTTGTTTAATTTGATCGTTTTGAGATGGATTTTCGCAACCAAATTTTTTCAAATTAGTTATTGGATTTTTTAATTTCGTTGCACATACATGACAATAATATGACTCTTGAAAATTTTTAGTAACTTTTAAATAATCTCGATATATAATATTTGATTCACAATTACAATTATCACACTTGACATTAATTTTATAATTACAACCTTTTGATAAATCTTTTATTTTTACTAATATTTTATCATGATTTTTTCCATTATAACCAATATTATTATAATATTTAATCATTTTACCAGATAAAGTTATTTTAATTTCTTTATCAATTATCATTTTTGTTTATTATTTTTATCATTTAGGATTAATTTGGTGATATATCCAGATATTGTAGTAAATTCTTCAATAGAACATGATTTAATATAATCATATAATTTTTTATGAAGTCTTAAACTCACCATAATTTTATCATCTTTTTTCATACTTTTGAATTGTTTTGTAATACTATATATTAAATCTAAAAAGTCATTTTTATTCTAATTTAATTTTTTTATTTCATTAATTTATTTTATATTTGAATATATTGTAATATGAACAAAATGAAAAAAACTAAAACTGGTTTTGAAAATGCAGCAAAGTGTCATAAAGTTTGGCATAAATTTTATGAGTGGTTGATCAAAAAATACGGAATGGATCTATATAGTGATTGGACATATCTTGAAGTAAAAGATCAGAATGGTAAAAAGAAAAAATTGAAATATAAAAATTTCAATGATAAAATTTTAAGTGAAAGACTTGTTGGTTATGAAGTAATGAAATCTGTAAAAAAATACATTAAAAGATATTGTCCTGAAATAAAAATTGTTCATTGTGATGATGCTTATTATGCTGGTTCTTATATTTTACTTATTCCACATCCAGAACACGGAATAACAATTCTTTATATTCCTCAGTGTACAGGAATTCAAAATCAATTTTTTCTTTATGAAAATTATTACAAAAATCTTTTAGATGAATTGAAAAAAATGAAATACGTTTATAAAAATACTTTGAAATGAAAAAGTTAATTACATTACTATTTTTATTTGGTGTTATTGGTGTTATTGGTGTTTTTGCTCAAAAAAATGATACTACAACAAAAGGATATCATTTAACAAAGGACACTATCAAATTGAATGAAATTACTATTAGTGCTTTTAGTCCATATCAAGCATCTAACGTAATGCCAATTACTTTTAAAAACTTAACTAAAGATGATTTGGGTTTAAAGAATTACGGGCAAGAGCCATCCAGAATTCTTAGTACAACACCATCTATAACTACTTATTCAGAATCTGGTGGTGATTGGGGTTATTCATACATTAGATTAAGAGGTATTGATAATACAAGAATAAATGTCACTCTTAACGGTGTTCCAATGAATGAGCCAGAAGATCAAGGATGTTATTTTAATAACTATCCTGATTTTCTTCAGTCTGTTGAAATGTTGCAAATTCAAAGAGGAACAGGTATGACAAAAAACGGTTCAGCAAGTTATATTGGTAGTATGAATTTTGAATCATATAAACCTACTAGTTCAAATGTAGGTGCTTATTTTGGTTATGGATCTTGGAATTCTAATAAAATATCTGTTAATACAGAGCAAAATTGGAAAAGGGGTGGATTATATGTTTCATTATCAAATCTTCAAACTGATGGATATAAATACCATTCAGGTAATCAATCTAAAAGTGCATTTGTTGTAGGAAATTATACCATTGGAAATAATCAATTTAAAATTGTTGCTTTTGCTGGTGAACAACAAAATCGTTTAGCTTGGTTGGGTGCTCCGGTAGATAGTATTAATGTTGATAGAAGATATAACGCCGCTACAGATCGTGAAATTGATCATTTCAATCAATATCATATTCAATTTCATCACATATATAATATAAATAGTATATCTAAATTCAATTATTGTATTTTCTATAATTATCTTAATGGTTGGTATACTTATGATGGTTATCACAATGGAACATGGGATACTATATCAAATGGTGTATATAATTTATATGGTTATCATCTTTATTCTAATTTTTTAGGTGCAAATGCTAATTACACTATTAAACTAGGTCATTTCAATTTGTATGCTGGTGTTGATGGATATAAATATAGTAGAAAACATGTTGGTTCAACTAATGATATTTATACATATACAAATACTGGATATAGAGATAATTTAAGTGGTTATTTGAAAGGTGTTGTAAATTTTGGAAATTTCAACATATACGGTGATATACAATATCGTTATACAACATTCGTTTATAATGGTGATGTATATTTACATCCTTTTATTTGGAATTTTTTTAATTGGAGTAGTGGGATTGAATATAAAGTAAAACATAATATACTTTATTATTCTATTGGTAAAACACATCGTGAACCTATAAGAAATGATATGTTTGGTGGATATGATAATTTAATGGTTAATAATTATTGTGATTCATTAAAACCAGAAGAAGTATTAGATCAAGAATTTGGTTATCGTTATATCATTAAAAATATGTCATTAAATATAAATTTATTTTATATGATGTTTCATAATGAATTGGTTCTTACCGGTGCATATGGACCAACAGGATTACCTCTTCATGTGAATGTAGATGAAAGTTTCAGATCTGGTTTTGAATTTGATTTCAAATATAAATGGAATTTTGGATTAAGTATTACACAAAACATATCATATAATTATAGTCAAATAACTTGTACAAACAATAAAACAACACCTGTTTTAACACCATCTTGGTTATCAAATACAGAAGTAAATTATAATTATAAATGGTTTATTATAGGATTAAGTGGTAGGTATCAGAGTTTTTCTTATATCGATTTGCAGAATAATTATTCTATACCAAGTTTCTATACTTTAAATACGATGATTGGATTAAAATGGAAATGGGGAGAATGGGATTTGTATTTAAATAATATAACTGATCAAAAATATTTAAGTAGTGGAATGATGTCAACTGATGCTATTGGTAATCCACTTCCTTTATATTATGTTAGTTCACCAATTAATTTTTTTACAGCTATTAAATTTAAAATAAAATAAAAACCAAATACATTATTACAATATATTTGGTTTTTATTTAATTCAAATTAGATTAATAAGCGTGCCAATTTATTAAAAATGTTTCTATTTCTGATTGTGTCGTTGGTATTGTAAGACCTGATTGATCTGTCCAATCAACTACATTATCAAAGAAAGAATCAAAGCTCCAAAAATGATTATCTGAATCTAACGCACAAATTATTAATGGAGAGTACCATCCCGGTCTGTATTCTGTGCTTCCACTATATTCACTTTCATAAAAATGATCAAATTCTGTCATATTAGTATAATAATCAGTGACATTTATAATTGTTTTAAATGCCATTTTTTTTGACCAAAAATCAGCAAGTGTAAAAGTAGGGTAATCTCCATAATAATAGACTTCTGATATAGCTGGCTTAACAACCCAATTCATTAATTTTGATTTTCTCATTTTGTTATATTATTATTTTTTTTTATGGATTTCCATAATTAAACCAACTCTCTGTTATAAATGTATGAATAGCATTGTAATTATCAGCAGGTAGTGGTGTTCCATCCCAATCTGTCCAATTAATAAGATTGTTCCAGAAAGAATCAAACGTCCAAAAATTACCATCTGAATCTAAAGCTAGAATAATCAAAGGTGAGAACCAAGGATAATAGTTTGTTTGTGGATACGGTGTTCCATCATAATTTGTGGTATAATAAGCTTGAAAATCTTCGGAGGTTGTCATATCCATATAATCTGGAAGATTAACAACCTTTTTGAAAACGAACTTTTTTTCATAGAATTCGGTAATGGTCAATCCTGTTGAATAATGACCAAATCCGTGATCCATAGCTGGCTTAACAACCCAATTCATTAATTTTGATTTTCTCATTGTATTGTTATTATTTTTTAATCAAAATTTTTTTTCAAAAATTTCTACCATATATATTAATTTAAAAAAGTAATTTTTTTCTTTGGTTAATTTTGATTAACTTTACTAACAATGGAAACTGTATTAACTATATTCGGATATAATATTTCTTATCTAGAACTGATAGGTTCTATATTTAATCTGGCTGCTGTCATTTTGGCAACCAAAGCAAATATTTGGAATTGGATATCAAGTTTTATTGCTCAGTTATGCTTTTTCTTTTTATTTTGGTATAATGGGTTGTATGGCAATGCTATACTTCAAATATATTTCACTTATATTTGTATTATATCCATTATCAGATGGAGGAAAACAGATAACATGGAAGATAAGGGATTGATATGGATGTCAACTAAACTTCGAATAAAAACAACAATTTTAAATATTGGGTTTATAATATTGGGTTGGTTGTTGTTAAGTAATATCGGTGTTATATTTCCATCGTTAAAATCATTGAATCCGTTAATGGATGTTACTATTATGGTAATGAGTATAACTGGTGTTAATTTAATATCAAGGAAATACATCGAGTCTTGGATAGTTTGGATGATTAATGATATTATTTGCATTGGATTATTTTTTGCAACCGGTGTTTATATTGTAGGTATTGAATATATTATTATTACTGGTATTACAGTATATGGTTTAATGAATTGGATAAAAATAAAAAAT
>Ga0209083_1003260_pt1 | contig 13881 bp, 17 predicted proteins | sample AM7aDNAmetaG_FD_184132 | JGI IMG/M metagenome (GOLD analysis project Ga0209083, IMG submission 184132) | Freshwater microbial communities from Finland to study Microbial Dark Matter (Phase II) - AM7a DNA metaG (SPAdes) (version 3) | ecosystem: Environmental > Aquatic > Freshwater > Lake ...
TTGCCGCTCGAACACTGGTGGATTCTATGACTGCAGCGCAGAGGAGTCAACAATAAAGGCGCAATAAAGACGGTGTGTGTTCTTTTACTTTTTCAGCACCTCTTCCGAAAGATCAAGAACATAGAGATTCTCCGCCTGGTAGAATGCCTGATCAGCAACATAGTTTTTTGACGCATCAAGATCAAGAACAATCCGCAGCATTCGGGTTGCCGGATTAAATGATGAACGAATCCGCTTGATCAGACGTCCGTCAACGGCAATGTTTTGCAGCCCTGCTTTCACTGATGCTACATTTTTAAAATCAGCGATAACCCGTGGCGATGTATCCTGCACGCTTGACAAGGCAGGCGACGCCTGCCGGTTTAACGCAATAAAAACTTTTTCGTGCCCGTCGGGTCGAAGCTTGAAGGTGATGTTTCTCAGAATGATTTCTTCGTTGTTCTTATCCGGCGCTTCAGTCACCGCTGCGGCCTTTTCTTCGGATTTTTTTGGCTGTGGCGGCGAGGGTTGGCCAACGGCTTTGAGGCGCTGCGCTAAAACATATCCCAGGGCTTTTTTTTCATTGCGTTCTTTTTCATCGAGCCGGAAAACCGCATACCAGCCGCCATCCGAAAAATCAGCCCTGACCTTTTTCCCGGCTTCAAGCTTACCATTAATTTTTGCCGTGGTGCGGCGATCAGCGCGGATATTGGTTGCTTCGGTAACGGTCATAATTTCTCCCCAGTCCTGAGACAAAGCCGCAGAAGGGAAAAAACAGCACGCGAACATAATGCCTGATACTATTTTAAGAAAAACAGTTTTCATATGTGCCTGCAATTTTTTTCCGGCAGGTTATAGTTTACCGGCAGCGTCCCGTCATGTGCGTCTAATGATAACCATGGGTGGCCGCCGAACCGGAGTCGCCAAGGGCGCGGTTGAGATCACGGGCAATCAGGCTCACGGCTTGTTGTGCCTGCACGAGATAATCAACAAGCGCTGTGGTGAAGGCGTGTATGACACCGCCGCAGCGGTAGTGCTTTACCGGCACCCCCGCCTCTGAAAGCCGCCGCGCATAGGCCTCGCCGTCGTCTCGCAGCACATCGTACCCGGCTGTGATGATGAGCGCGGGAGGCAGGCCCGCAAGGCTTTGGCTCAGCAGCGGCGAGACACGGGTGTCGGACCAGTCACTGCTCTCGGGCAGATAGTAGCCGCGAAATGCCTCCATCCATTCTTTGGTCAGCATGTATCCAGTTGCAAACTGGCTGTAGGAACCGGTGCTCATGTCGGATACATTCGTAACAGGGCACAGCAGCACTTGGAAACGCACATCAGGCCCGCCCTGGTCACGGGCCATGCGGCATACCACGGCGGCCATATTGCCCCCGGCGCTCTCACCCATCACCGCCAGGCGAGCGGGGTCGCCGCCCAGCTGGCCCGCATTATCAGCCGCCCACTCCAGAGCGGCATAAGCATCATCAAGAGCTGCTGGAAAAACGTGCTCCGGGGCGAGCCGGTAGTCAACCGACAGCACCAAGGCAGTGGCCTTGCTGGCAAGGAGCCTGCAGAAATGATCGAACTGCCGCACCCGGCCCAGGACCCAACCCCCGCCGTGATAAAAAACCACGACTGGGAACGGGCCCGCGCCATGCGGTGTGTACACGCGCACGGGAATGCGGCCGCCGGGGCCGGGGATGTAGATATTTTTTATCGAGGCGACCGGCGCCGCCGGAAACAAAAACGACAGGGCGTTCGAGCGCGCCATGTAACGGCGCATCTGGCCCGGGGTTCGCTCTCCCAGCGGCTGTATTGATTCAGAGAGATTGACTACCATCAGCATTTTTTCAACCATGGGGTCAAGGCCGGTATGCTTGGTGAACGTGCAGGTATGCGTGGCATTATCCTGCCGGGAAAGCTGAAGGGACGATGCATTATCGACGGTGCCGATCATAACATAGGCTTCACCGGCTGCGCCCGAACCGGCGCAGTTCAGCGTCAGAAATGGGCCGCTCAGAGTTCCGCTGCACGAGAGGTCCGGACCGGCTGTTGATGCCAAGGATACGCTGCCTGCATGCTGCTCGATGATCAGGGTGTAGGGAGTATCGGGAAAGCAGCTGTCAAAGGTATTCCAGACGCCCGTGAGATCTGTCGCGTTATCGGTGCTCTGTCCGGCAAAGGCGCATGATTTATGTGCCCCATAAAAAAAAACAGCGCACACGAATACCGCGGCAATGAGCGCATGTTTGAGCATTTTTACCATTAGCAGCTTATGTGACATCATCTATTGCTTCCCTCGGTTGGGTACAGGTCATTCTCATTGCAGCCGGGTATTGGACATGTGCGGGTATGCCCCTCAGCTCCGCTCTGCTCCTGTGTGCAAAAAAAGCGACTAAAGATATACACCCTTCAGCCGCTTAAAGCTTTAGTGATGCACGTTAATCGTTTCCCAGCGGGCTTTCGGCATGGCCGATGCGAAAGTGATAGCCCTTGCCCCAGCCGCCTTTTCCTTTATACCACATTTCAAACTGCACGCCGACGAAAAGGACTGCCGGCAGAACCCCCGCCATGCTATTTATCAAACCCGGGCTGTTTCCGAAAAAGCAGACCTTTCATTCGCATCTGGTAAAAAAAATTTTCACCTTTTATTCAGAAGGAATATAAAAGCATGCCTGCTCGTTTCGACCGTCAATCTCCTGAGAAAAAGTTCCACCCAGCATTTCCATTATATAGGCATAATAGCGTGCTTTCCGGTCGCTGAGCGAAAAAGCGCCCGGGGGCCGCTCAAAACAGACCATAACGGCCTTTTTTGCCTCATGCGGCTTTATGATAATCACTACTCGACCGGTGTTCATGCAGGACAGCTGCTCGATAATATCAGCAAAAAGAAGGATGATCCGCTCGGGATCAGTCTTGACAGGCGGGACAGGGAGCACCGGCAGCCTGATTTCAAAATCGCACAATTCAGGCAGCGGATACAGCCTTCGGCTGAGAAATGCGCCAAACAGCACAGGGTCGTCGGCCGCCTCATCAAGCTCGGATTCCTCTATCACGGCGGGCTTACATGCATGCAAGGCTTGCTGCACAAGGGATTGAGCATCAGCGTCCTGAAGAAAATCAAGAAGGTCAAGGCCGGCAACGATATTGATGTAATCCCGCAACAACAGCTCGATGCCCCGCACTGCCATTGTCGCAATTCCCTCCGGCAGCTGTATCCGGGAAAACATACTTCTTATCTTCTCCATGATTATAACCCCGCGCAGGGGTACAGAAAATTGCAGCGCGTCTAATGCGTGCTTTTCCGCAAAATCCCGAAACTGCTCAAGATACGTCTCAATGCCGTCAAGGTCAATGTCGCGCATAATGGCCTGCGCCAGCTCTTCTTCACCAAGCGTATCCAGACGATGAGCAAGCAGGTGCAGCTTCCCGCCCAGCACTGCAAACTGCAGCGCAGCTTCGCGAGCCAGAACTACAGCGCAGGTCTTTAAAAACTCCAGGCGCTGCGCGTCAAAACACACCAGCCGGTTAAGATGCTCAGCATGCGCACGGGCAGACTTCAGCATGTCCAGCACGGCGACAGCGGAAAGAAGGCGACCGTGGCCCGGGCAGCAGGTGTGTATGGCCCTGGTGGCCAGAAGCCATTCAAGAAAGCCAAGCGTTTCCAGCAGCTGCGGCTGAGACCATCCCGGAATGCCCGCAACTCCCGGCTTGTCGGCAAGCAAAACATCTCCGGTGAAAAGATACCCTCCCAGACAAAAGCAGAGGCTGTCCGGGCTGTGCCCCGGAGTTTGAAACATCTCCAAAAACACATCCTCGGCAAGCCGCAGATGGTGGTGTTTCACGGAAAAACCTACATCCGCGACCTGAAAATCAGCAATGCGGGAAAGCCCGATCTCATCTGCGGCCGGGTTTTCAGGCCGGCTGCCGCTGAACCCGATTGGCACATCAATGTCTATGGACGGAAAAGTCTGGCTGAAAAGATATGCCAGGGTAAGACTGCTGTCTCCGTTTAAAAGCACGGCGGCCCCTTCCTCATGGGCCAGCAGAATGACGGGCAGAGCAGTCTGCTGGCGCCAGTACTCAAGAGAGCGGCTGTGATCATGATGACAGTGCGTAAGAAGTATGACAACGGGCCGCTGCCTGGCGGCGAGCTCCTCTTCAAGCACCTTCCGGATGAAATCCGTCTGCTCAGGATGGGCTCCGGGATCAATTACCAGCAGCAGCGAGCCGGACCGGATAATATAGCTGTTGCAGCACAGGGCATCGGCAGACCTGAGAACAGGCAGCACCTGCACAGCACTTGATGCCTCGACAGAGAGCCACTGCAGCGATTCCGGAGAGTCATGCTTTGTTAATGCCTGCGCTGTCACCTTATGACCTGTAATTGAAACAAAAGAATAAAAGGAACAGCCAGCGTATTCAGCTCTGGCATGTGTTTGCTTTTCCGCTTTACAGCAGGCAGAAAGGCCTCTGCAGCGGAAATTATTTTTTCTCTAAGCACGCATGCACCCCCGCTGCGCTCAAGCAACAAAAGGGGAATTCACCTTTCGTTTATTTTGACCTTATATGACAAAACCGGAGAGTATAATTGCAATCATAATTCAGCATTGCATGCGATTGTGAGGGCCGCATCTATTTTCTAAAATTTCAACAACGCCATTAGCCCCCGTGCATGAGGATTATGGTTCAAACCGTTTGATTTGTCCAACTCGCAGAATATGCTTTTTATCAAACGAATACATATCGGATATGCCCGCGCTTTCCATAAAAGCGGCGATATAGGCGTCAACAAAATCAATATTCACCCCTGCATTCATCGGCAGTGCTTTAGCGACGATGGCTTTATTGCAGTGATGCACGTTAATCGTTTCCCAGCGGGCTTTCGGCATGGCCGATGCGGCTGTGATACATTTTGCCCCAGTTGCCTTCACCCGTGTACCACATTTTAAATTGCGTGCCGTCGATAATGACCGCCGGATACATCACGCTGCGGCCTTCCCAGCTCGTAAACAGCCGCGGCGATTTTTTCAGAACCGGATTGTCATCGGATTTTTCCCACGTGATGCCGTCGCTGCTTTCGGCATAGCCTAGAGCATACAGCCCGAACACCGAGGGGATCAGGATGCGGTATCCCGTATACCACATATGATAGGTTGTGCCGTCATACACCACGGCGGCCCCCAGGACGGCTATCCCCTCCCAGCTGCCGCGCCTGCCGGTCTCAAGCACCGGGTTTGCCGCCGATTTGGTCCACATGATTCCGTCGCTGCTTTCGGCATAGCAGATCCTGCCGATATGGGAAGCATCAAATCCGGTGTACCACATTTTATACATGCCGCCATCGCGGATAACGCACGGGTACTCGGCTGATGAGTTATCAAAATCCTGCGGCAAGGAGCCGGGAGCCAGCACGGGATTTCCGGCATATTTGGTCCAGGTGATGCCGTCGGGACTGGTGGCATAGCCGATTCCGGACCGCGTTTGGCTTGCGCCGAGGTACCACATATGGAAGGTGCCGTTGTCCAATACTACTGTCTGCGTAGTCACGAGTCTGTCATCCCAAGCGCCTGCAGGCCCGTTCTCAAGCACCGGCTCGGGATGTCGCACCCAGGTGTAGCCGCCATCGGTGCTGGAGGCATAGCCGATTGCGGAATGCGTGCCGTTATCGCCGACATACCACATATGATAGGTCGTATTGTCGTGAACAATTGCTGGCATCTTCACCTTTGTGTTGTCCCACGAGCCCGCCGGGCCCACATCAAACACCGGATTGCTGTTTGATTTTTCCCAGTCTGTCTGCGCAGCTGCGCTGCCCTGGTGCAGCATGCAGATGGCGAACAGCGCGAGAACCCGTATCAGAATTATTTTAATGCTCATATCTGTTTCCTTTTGAGAAGGTTAATTCTATATGCAGGAGGGTATCACAAAACCGGGTTATTGAAAATGATGAACCAGGCAAAAGGGCATTTTTATCTCTTCATTGACATCACGTTCTGCTTTAAATTCCTGTACATACAACCGTCACCGTTAATGCATTAAAAAATTGAAACTGGAGAATGAATAATTCAGTCCCAATCAATAAAAATGGATTCGAATTGCTCCTGCTCTTGATGATGGCACTGGCTGAATGCGGCTTTGCAGCCAGCAAATCAGATATATGGCTAAGGCAGATGTAGTTTTTGACTTTGTATGGATTTTCAAAAACGCGGTTGATCTTGCTGATCGATCGTGCTATGGTAAAACATAAAACTATCGATTGAGGTTTTCGTATGCAAACCGTTACATTATCACCCAAATTTCAGGTCGTAATACCCCGGGTTGTTCGAGAATCACTCAAGCTGCTGCCCGGCCAGAAACTTCAGGTCGTTGAATATGATGGCCGGATCGAATTAATCCCTGAAAGGGACATTACCGAACTGCGCGGCTTTCTCAAGGGAATCAACACGGATTTTGTCCGGGAGAAAGACAGGCGATGAATCTGGTTGATTCTTCAGCATGGCTTGAATATTTTTCCGGCGGCACAGCGGCCAAACATTTTGAGCCCCCGCTCCAGGACACTGCATCACTGCTGGTGCCATCCATTGTGATCTATGAAGTCTTCAAAGTAGTCATGCGCGAATCCGGTGAAAAGAAAGCCTTGCAGGCTCTTGCAGCACTGCAAAAAGGCATGGTTGTCGAGGTAACCGCCAGGATCGCAATCGCTGCGGCAAAATTCGGCCTGCAGCATAAACTTCCGATGGCTGACAGTATTATTCTTGCTACTGCCCATGAATATGGCGCCGCCATATGGACTCAGGATGCCGATTTCAAACACCTGCCCGATGTAAAATATTTTCCCAAAAAACAAAAAAACTGAACCGTGCTGCCGCGCTGCATAGATGAGTCTGGGCGAACAGGCATGGCGATCCAGTTAAGGGCGCTGTCTGCTTTGCCCCCTTAATGAAAAACCCTTGATCAATACAATGCATTCAGCTATGTACTGTCTTGCCGACCGGGTTTAACTGCTCAATAGAACGAACAATGCTGAGAATTAGCAAAACACTCTATCTGCCCCTGCAGCAGAACAGCCACTGGATAGTGCTGGCCTATGGATTGTTCGCCTCGGGGCTTACGTACTTTAAAAGCATCTTCGGCGAGCTGCCTGATGCGCTCATGTTTTATCTTGCCCTGCCTGTGCTGATCATAGTCACGCTGAAGGGGAGGATCAAGGATCATGGCATAGGTCCTGGAGACTGGAAGCAGGGGGTGCTGTGGACTTTCACATTTGTCGCACTATCAATCGCAACAACTTATTTTTCCGTTCAGAAAATACCGGGTATCAGGCAGTATTATCTTGATGAAGTCTTCGGCCCGGCTTTAATATGGAATACTCTTGCCTATATGGCGGCCTGGGAATTTTTTTTCAGAGGCTTTCTGCTCTTCGGCCTCAGGAAGCTCGGATTTGCTACCGCGAATATCACTCAGACCGTTATCTTTTTCCTCATGCATATCGGAAAACCCGCCCCGGAATTATATTCAACCCTCGTCACCGGGCTGATCTTCGGCTATCTCACCTGGAGATGCAGGTCGGTGCTGCCGATGATACTCATACATTCTTCAATCCTGCTCTCCGTCGTCTACTTTGCGAAAATGTAAAGCTGCGCTTGCGCGGGATCGTTGCTGGCAATTTATGCGACACGTTGGCCGATGCCGGCGGTGAGAAGCTTTGCCTGAAATGCTTTGACCTGCGCAGAATCTTCTTCCGGCGACCAGGGCGCAAACACGAGCGAAACCGCGGGATCGTAAGGCCCATGCTTCACCTCGAAAAATACGGATTGTTCCGCCATGGGTATCCAGGTGTGGCAGGCGCCGGGTGGTATTTCCAAAGCAAATATGTCCGTATCTGCGCCTGCGGAAATTCTCTCTGTGACAACGCCTGCATCATCAAAAACAAGCACATCAAAAAGGCCGCGGATCACGATGGCAAATTCGCTTTTCCCCAAATGCCGGTGCGGTCGAAAATAGGTTGAAAGCCCGGCCGCAATGAACAACCGCTGAACAGTGTCGGATAAGGACTCGTGTATATTGTAATTAGCCCGAAGCCTCTTCGTTTCGCCTGCCTGTGAGATCAACTCATCAATCATAAGGGTGGTTATCAGTTTCATTGTGCCTGCTCCGTTCTAAACAACCGTGTAATTGAAATGTTGTATGATTTTTATCAGAATAAACGGCAATGTCAATAAGCGGAATCCTCTGGAGATACATACCTTGAAAATAAACTGTGCAGCAGCCGGTGATTTTTTTCGAACACTGCAGAAGGCATAAAGCGGAGAATTGCTTTTGCTGACAATCAAGAGTATCAAAAAGCGAACATATTTCTGCCCGAGTCCCTGCAAATGTATTTCCGATGGTTGCGAAGGCCGATGACTTAATCATTCATGGACGGAACGCAGTTGTTTCTTTATTTGTTATGGGCACCCTATGATTATTTAATTGACTATTAAAGATGCGCCCTCAACCTCACCCCCAACCTCACCAACCTCACCTGTGTATGTTTCAAGTTCAATCCACCATGGCGGACGCATCACGAGTTTAAGGCCCTAAAGACAGAAGCCAGTCGTCATAATTTAAAAATAAGCACCACTCACCCCGATCATTCCCCCCCGAATACGGCGGCGAGGGAGAAAAACCAGAAGTCTGCAGTTTTATTGTCTCTGCAGCCAGTGAATTTTAATTTCACCCTCAACCTGCCTGAACTCATAATCTCCGGTAAGCACTTCACCGCCCCGTTCTTTGGCAAGAGCTGCAGCAAAGCAATCGGCAAAAGACATTTTATGCTTTGATTTGAAAAGCGCTGCCTGGCGGGCAAGTTTCCAGTCAACAGATATAAACTCAATGCCCAGCTGTTTCAGCTCGGCTATGCTGCTGTCAGCCTCTTTTTCCGAGGCAGCGCGGGCGATGATGTACCAGACCTCACCGGCATTCACGAGGGTCATCATGAGTGCGATGCCCTTCTCATATGCATCGGCAATTAGATCGGCAACATTTTCACCTGCAGGCTCGTCCTCAAGATAGGCCAGCACCGCCCATGAATCGAGCACCAGGGCTTTTGGTTTGCGCGCCATTTACAGCTCCCTCTCAAGCTTTTTTTCAGCCATAAGCGATTTAAGCAGCCCCCTGCCCTTGTATTTGCCGCGAAGACTGTGGACAAATTCGCGCGTAATCGGGGTAAGGATAATACGGCTGTTTGCTTCATCCACATCTATTTGAATACGCGTGCTTTCATTAATTCCGAACTTGCGGCGTATTGAAGACGGGATGACGATTTGGCCTTTGACCGTTGCATAAGTTTCCATGGTTCACTCCTACATTTTCCTAAAAGGATAACACGGATTTATTGTAAGTCAATATGTTAAATGTACTACTTTAAAAAAAAGTAGCCCTATCTATTCAATGTTTAATTAAATCATGGGGTGTACCAACTCTTCAGCATCGCGTAATACCCTGAGCGGTGTTCTTGTGCAACAAAGCCAATTTTTAGCCGCAGGCGCGCTTCAACCTTCAAGAGTTGGTCTAGCGTTTCAAAGACAATCTAAAAACGGTCGTCGATTGTCCTTTTCATCTCTTCAAGCTCTCTGCGCAGGCCCTTGTTATCAAACAGCATCTGCCGCAGTTTTACAAACGCCCGCATGATTGCAATATTTACCTCGACAGCCCTTTTACTCCGCAAAACACTTGAAAGCATTGCAATGCCTTCTTGAGTGAAAGCGGAAACACTTTTTAAAAACTTGATGACAGATAATTTCACAAATTGTGATATCCTCACGCATTAAAGAAATCATAAAATCATCGGGCAATAAAAGCTGTTAAGCCCCGGCATGACATGTGCGTTTTCATTCCCCTTTGCTGAAAATAAAAACAGGCCTGACCGCTGGGTTACCCGTCGGTCAGGCCTGACATGCCATTCCAGAAAAAAACTACCGCGTGATGCTCCGCTGCAGCACGGGCAGCAGCAGGTCGATACTGCTTCTGGTTTTCTGCCCCAGGGCGGGGCTGACGTCAAGCATCGTGTCGACCATGGGGGCCAGACTGTAATAAAGAGTGATCGCGAGCCTGCCTGCAACGGTTTGCGCCAGCACCCTGTCGCGATACGCGCGCAGCAGCATGACCTCCGCGGACCCTTCGCCGTAGAGCTTCACTGCAGGGCATAGCTTTTTTCTACCCACCATAATGGTAACCGTAACCGGTTCGCTGACCCTGCCGCCGGCATTGGCCGTATAGACGAAGACATCCTCACCGGTAAAACCCCTGTTGGACTCATAGGTAAACGAGCCGTTGTCGCTCAGGCTGACCGTGCCGTTTGCCGCCGCGCTTACCAGCGCCGCCGTTATGGTGGCGTTGTCGGGGCTGATGTCGTTTGCCAGCACGCCGGGCGCTGCAACCGTGAGCGTCTTGTTGCGCCGCGTTTTGTAGTTATCGGGAACCGCCACGGGCTGGGTATTGGTTAGAAAAAACGGATAGGTTTTCGTGTCGACAATGCCCCAGACAGTTGCAAAGTTCCACCCCGCATCGGTGAAGGTCGCTCGAGCCTTCATCCCCGCGGTGTTTCTGCCCGTGCCTCCGGCCGATGCTGTTTGTCCCGAGGTCTGGTTATCCCAGAAACAGGCGATCACCGAGCCGTTGTCACTATATCCCATCAGGCCGCCGGCTTTGGTCGAACCGGTCACCGCGCCCGCGCTGTAGCTGTTGCTGATAGCGCTCATCGCACTGCTGCCCACCAGGCCGCCCACGGCGTGGATCCCGGTCACCGCGCCCGTGCTGTAGCTGTTGCTGACGGAGCAACCCTGCAAAACATTGCCGACCAGGCCTCCGGTGTCATTGTCGCCGGTCACCGCTCCCGTATTGTAGCTGCTGTTGATGGAGCTCATCAGATCGTAGCCGACCAGGCCGCCTGTCTCATTGTCGCCGGTCACCGCGCCCGTGTTGTAGCAGTTGTTGATGGAGCTGGTCGAATTAAATCCGACCAGGCCGCCTGTCTTATTGTCGCCGGTTACCGTGCCCGTGTTGTAGCTGCTGTTGATATAGCCAAGCGTATTTAATCCCGCCAGCCCGCCGACATAATCGCTGCCGGTCACCGCGCCCGTACAGTAGCTGTTACCGATATTACCCATCGTTACAAGCCCGATCAGACCGCCGGTATAGACATCGCTGCCGGTCACCGAGCCCGTGCAATAGCTGTTGATGAGGTTGCTGTTCACAAGCTCCCCCGCCAGGCCGCCGACCATCGTTTTCCCGTACACGATGGCGGTGCAGGAGGAGTTCGCCATGCTGCCTACGGCAAGCACCCCCGCAAGGCCCCCGACAATACCATCCGTTCCGGTTACCGAGCCCGCGATAGTGCAGTTGGTAATATTGCCTTCCGAAAGTACCCCCACCAGGCCGCCGACTTCATCTCCCCCTGTCACCGAGCCCCTGATGGAGCAGTTGATGATGCTGCCGATCTCATTTGTCCCCACGAGGCCGCCGACTGCATCTCTCCCGGTCACCGTGGCATTATCAAGCCCGATATTTGCAATGAACCCACCCACCACAACGCCGAACAATCCGACAGTGTCGGTATCCGGGCGATTAATGTAGAGACCGCGTATGACATGTCCCTTTCCGTCGAAGCTGCCGGTAAACGGGGTGCTTGAATTATCATTGCAGATAGGAATAAAGCCCGCCCCGCTGTTCCATGAGCTCGTGGCCGAGGCGTCGATATCGCCTCCGAGCTCGTAGGCACCGTCAAGCGGGTAGGAGGGGTCATTGCCGATCTTCTGCAGCTCATCGACGGTCGTGATGGTTATTGCCGCGGCGGCAGCCCTGCAGGGCAAGCCCGCAACAAGCGCCAGGGCCAGGCAACAGGCGGCGCAAAGCAGAATGCGGTAACGGTGTACGCTCATAAAATTCTCCCTTCGTTGTATGGTGTTAAATTCTCTTGTTGCGATACTGCCGGGCGGCTGCCCCGCAACCGGCTAAAGAAATTAATAGCACACTTCCGGTCTGTTTCAAAAAAGCCAGATATGGTCAAGCTCATCGCCGGTGTGGCCTTCGGTTTTGCGATCGCGAATGATCCGGGCGGGCATGCCCGCCACCACCATATTTGGCGGCACATCGTGGTTCACCATGGCGCCTGCTGCCACGATGGCCTGGCTGCCGATGGTCACGCCGGGCATAATGGTGGCCCCGGCATAAATTTTCGCGTAATCTTCGACAACAACTTTTCCGTAGCTGCGCTCAATGTGTGAGGCCTCAGAGTGCGAGTGCGTAAAAATCCGCACATCTTCGGCCAGGGCCACAGAATTCCCCAGTGTGATGCCTCCCTTGGAGTCGAGAAAAACTCCCCGGTTAAAAAAAACCCCGTCGCCAAGCTCGAGAAAATGGCCAAAATTAAACCTGACATTTTCTTCGGCGATCAAAGCCTTGCCGCAGACCTTGAAAAGATATTTCCCGATGAGGCGGCGAAACGGAATGGAAAAGGGCACGATGAGGCTTAAGGCTGTTTTGTCAAAAGCATCCCAGAGAAAATGCAGGTAGCGCTGTTGCGGCGTATAGGGAAATTCGGCGGCGCGGGGCAGCGTTTCGTTGTAGAGCATGAGCCGTTCGAGCACGGCCAGAGGCAGCACCGGACCCTCGATGAGCTGCAGGATCTCGCCGGTTGCCGCGGCATCAAGGCCTGCGCTGATCAGACTCTCGGCCCGGGCAAGTTTTTGTTCAAAGAGATCGGGCATGACGTTCTCCAGGTGTTCTGTGTTAAGGTTCAAGGTTCAAGGTTCAAGTTTTAGAAGGTTCAGGGTCAAACATCTTTTTCTGCTGCGGCTTGTTTTTAAAAAGGTCGGCCCATTTATTTTCAAACTCCGCGTCCAGAAGTTTTTGATACGCCAGAATAGAGCTGTCGACCTGTTGAATGCCCTTCATTTTGAGCAGTCCGGACAATATCTGAAGAGACACCAATGACAGCGGAATGCTGGAATCGATAACTTTTTTTGCGCGGCATGCGCTGCAGAGAATAGCGGCGCTGTGCTCGGGCTGTTTTATTTCCACAACATGCAGGTTGGCTACCGAAGAGCAGGCCGAGCAGCAGGGGAACAGGCTTTCGGGTTCGGGGTCATCAGGAAAATCGAGTTTCAGCTGAAGCTTCTGCGGTTTTGTACCGGCATCGCCAGCCGGGCCTTTATGCGTATAGGCATCCCCTGAACGGTATAAATCCAGAAGCAGCGCCCGAGGGAATGTAGCGCCCATTTTAATGCCCGCATTAGCCAGTTTCCTGTAGCCTTCGCTTTTTAAATGAAAGGTCGCTACGGCCTTACCGATCATGGTGAGGATATAATATTCATTTTTGTTTTTGTACTTATGGAGCACTGGCATGAGTATCACCCCATAAAACAGAAGGCGGAATTCAGGGTTCAGGTTTAAGATTTAAAACCAACGATAAACAATCAACAATCCGGGAGTCAACAATCAGTAGCCGGAAGCTGAAATTAAACCAACTCTACTAATTCAACGGATCAAAAAACTTTGTCTCTTTTTCGCAACATACCCCAAAAGGTGTTCTTTTACAATAAAGCCCGGAATATCTGGCAGACACGGGGGTCTGCCCCTACGGGCATTCGTTGAAAATGGCAGGTCCTGCAAGGCCGCTCGGGCCGGTCTAATTCCATACCTCCTTGCTCTTGGGCACGCTCCCCAGCACGGCCTTTAAAACAGCTTCACATTTGTCTTTTCGCTCCTCGCACTCTGCCATGCCGACAACCATGCTGTTGATAAACCGGATCAGGGCTTTTGAGAGGTCAAGCTTGTAGAATGCAGGCAGGTTTGTAAGCGCTTCATAGACGCGCCTCTCTTCTTCAACATCAAGATCAAAATTCAGAGTAATTTCTTTCTGCTGCA
>Ga0209083_1003262_pt1 | contig 13857 bp, 8 predicted proteins | sample AM7aDNAmetaG_FD_184132 | JGI IMG/M metagenome (GOLD analysis project Ga0209083, IMG submission 184132) | Freshwater microbial communities from Finland to study Microbial Dark Matter (Phase II) - AM7a DNA metaG (SPAdes) (version 3) | ecosystem: Environmental > Aquatic > Freshwater > Lake ...
CGGTCATTTGTCCCGAAGGCAGGGGCCGGTGCCGGGTCCGCAGCATTTGAAGATCCAGATGGCGTTCCTGAATCTGGTTGAGGGCGGCGGCTCCACAGGCGAGCAGATACGTGCCGAGGACCGGCCAGACAAACTGCCAGCCGATGGCGGACGACGCCAGCAAGGCGCCGGCCACAGCCGCGACGGCGCTCAGGAGCGCGATCCGCCATTTCACTAATGTCAGGATCTGTTTCACTTCAGTTGTTTCAAGGTGGTAATGAGGATCTGCAAATCCTCATCGGTTAGACCGGGAACCGGCGGCATGACGTCGGCGTAGCCTTTGACAATCTCCGCGCTCGGTTCTTTGAGCGCGCGGCGCAAATAGGCTTCATCGACGACGACCGACTTCTCCTTGCCATTTTCAAGGACGATTTCGGTGCGGCCAAAAATTCCGAGCAAACTCGGGCCGGCGCCGCGGGTGCCGTCGAGGCGGTGGCAGACGAGGCAGCCTTTTGACTGTAACAACGGCAGCCCGGGGAGGCTGTTAAGATCAAGCACGCCGGCGACGGTGGTGTTCGTGGAGATGTACCACGCGGTAAAATCCGCTTCACTGAGAACTTCCACACGCGAAAGCATATAGGCATGTTTAAGGCCGCAGAATTGCGAACAATAAATGTCAGCCGCGCCCATCCCCTGCGGCTGGAACCAGAGGTAGTTATCCTTGCCGGGCACCACATCCTCCTTGATTCGGAACGCGGGGATATAGAACCCGTGAATGACATCCACCGATTTCAGATTGAGCCGAATGGATTTATTCAGCGGAACAAACAGGACTTCCGATTTCTTGCCGTTGGGATATTCAAATCCCCATTTCCACATCATGCCGGTGACTTTGACGACGAGCGCGTCCGCGGGCACGGCGCGAATTGTCAGAAACGCCCGGTAGCCATACCAGAACATGACCATGACCAGGGCGGTGGGGATCAGCGTCCACAAAACTTCCAGCAGCGGGCTTTCGTGGGTTTCCTTGGCCTGCGGATGCCGGGACCGGTGGTATTTGATGGCGAAAAACACCATCAATCCGGTCACCAGCAAGAGCAATAGCACGGCCGATCCGGCGATAAACCAAAAGACGGAATCGACGGCGGCGGTTGAGCTGGCGTAGGCGCGGTTCATCGGAGGAGCACATCCACAAAGGTTAGCAGCATAATCACCGCCAGGGTAAACAAAGCCAGCAGCAGCATGATCTTGAACACGCGATCTTCATACCGGAGATGCATGAAATACATGAGCACCAGGGTACCTTTGATGGTCGCAATAATAATGGCCGCCAAGACGCTCCACCGGCCGAAGTGCAGGCTCGCCGCAGTGATCGTCAGTGCCGTCAACGCCAGCAGGGCCAGCCACACCATCAAATAGGTGCCCAGCGAAATCGGCGGATGTTTTTCAGAGCTCATCGGGTTATGAAATCAGGTAGAACAACGGGAATAGAAAAATCCAGATCACGTCGACCAGATGCCAGTACAACCCGGCGTTCTCAAGGCGGATCAATTTTTGCTCGTCCAGTTTGGGGTCCACGCCGTATTCGACGGTGACAGACACGGCATTCGGGCGCGCCTCCGCGGACAAGGCGGAGATCGGCAGGGATCGCTGGTGGGGGCGGGCGACCATCCAGGCCATGAACCCGAGGACGATCAGGCCGGCAATGACGTGAATGCCGTGCAGGCCGGTCATGAGGAAGTACAAGCTATAAAATAGATTCTCGCCAGCGGTCCGCCCGATGAGCTCCTCGGAGCCGGGGTAGATGCCGTGGTGAATTTTGTGGGACCACTCGATGTATTTGTTGATCAGAAACCAGACGCCGAACGCAATGGTAATGACCAGCAACCAGAAACTCGCCTTGCGGTTGCGCCGTTCCAACATCCCGATGGCGAGCACCATGGTCAAACTGCTCGTCAGCAGGATCCCGGTATTGATCGCGCCCACTTTCGTGTCGAGGTTCAGCGAAGCATAATGAAAGTCGGCCGGGTTCTTGGCGCGGTAAACGGCGTAGAGCAGGAACATGCCGCCGAAGAGCAATAATTCCGTAAACAGAAACAGCCACATGGCGATCTTCGAGCCGGTCGAATCCGGATGATATTCGTGAGTGGTGTGCGTCGGTGTGCTCACGCCGGGTGGCCTCCCTTATATTCGTAGGGTCCGCCGGTTACAGTGGGAATATCATGGAAGTTTTCCGTGGGCGGCGGGGAGGGGGTCTGCCATTCCAGCGTGGCGGACTCCCACGGATTGGCGGTGGCCGGCTGGCCCTTGCGTAGCGCTGCAATGAATGCGCCCAAGAACATAAAAACCCCAATCGCCAGCAGCCACGAGCCGATGGTGGCGACGACGTGATAGGTGTGGAACTCCGGCGGATAGCTGTAGTACCGGCGCGGCATCCCCATCCAGCCCATGATCATCATCGTGAAATAGAGCATATTAAATCCGACGAAGATGTGCGCCCAGGCGACGACGATCGTGCGTTTGTTGTACATCTTGCCGGTCATTTTCGGGAACCAGTAGAGCAGGGCTGCGAAGAATCCCATGCCAGTTCCGCCAAACATCGTGTAGTGGAAGTGGCCGACCACGTAATAGGTTTCGTGAACATTGATGTCCGTTGCCAGCGCGCCGTTGAGGAGCCCGGTCAGGCCGCCAATGGAGAACAGAAACAGAAAGGTCATTGCGAACAGCATGGGCGGCTCGATCTTGATCGAGCCTTTGTACATTGTGGCAATCCAGTTGAACACTTTGACACCGCTGGGAATCGCCACGAGAAACGTGAGCAGGGAGAACACCATCCGGGCCGTATCGCTCATGCCGCTGGTGAACATATGATGCGCCCAGACCAGATAACCGACAAAGGCAATGGCGAGACTGGAGAAGGCGATGGCCTTGTAGCCGTAGATATTCTTCCGGCAAAAAGTGGGGATCACCTCCGAGATGACGCCCATGGCCGGCAGAATCATGATGTAGACGGCCGGGTGCGAATAGATCCAAAATAAATGCTGGTACAAGAGCGGATCGCCGCCGCGGGCCGGGTCGAACAACCCGAGATTCAGGATCCGTTCCGCCATGACCAGGATCAGCGTGATGGCGAGGATCGGAGTGGCCAGAATCTGGATCCACGCCGTGGCATACAACGACCAGGTGAACAATGGCATTCGGAACCAGGACATCCCCGGACAACGCATCCGGTGAATCGTCGTGATGAAATTCAAGCCCGTCAGGATCGAGGAGAACCCGAGAATGAATGCCGCAAAAACTGCCAGCGTGACATTCGTGTTCGTCCGCAAACTATACGGCACATAAAAGCTCCAGCCAGTATCCGGCGGCCCGTTGCCGGACAGCAGCGCGGTCAACGCCAGGATGGCGCCGACGACGTACACCCACCACGACAGCAGATTTAAGCGGGGGAACGCCACATCTTTCGCGCCGATCTGGAGCGGGAGGATAAAATTGCCAAACGCCGCGGGAATGCCGGGGATGATAAACAGGAAAATCTGGATCACACCGTGGACGGTGAAAAACGCGTTATAGGCGGCGGCGCTGTAAAGGTGTTCGCCCGGCCAGAGCATTTTCAGGCGCATGACCACGCCAATCAATACGCCGACACTGAAGAAAGTGAGAATGGACCAGAGATAGAGGACGCCGATGCGTTTGTGGTCGGTTGAGAAAATCCAGCCGGCCAGCCCCTTGTGGCGTCTCTGGTCGGCGAGATAACTGGGTGCTGCGTCAGTCACTAGGTCGTTAACTCCTTTCGATAGCGGCGCGATGAAATCACAAGCCAGATGACAAAGAGCCCCAGCGTGAACACCATGACGCTGCCGGAGACCTTTAATGTGCTGAAAACGTATTTGCGGCCCTGTGGGTCGTAAGAATAGCAAAACGCCAATGCGCGATTGATTGAGGGCATCGGCTGACCCCGGGACGCTTCGATGACGGCCATCTTGATGTCAAAGGGCATGAAATTGACACCGTATAAATAGCGCATCACCTTTCCGTCGGGCGACAGGATGGTCAGAACACCGGGATGATTGAAATCTTTGCCCGCCGCCATGTAGCGGAAGCCGACGACCTCGGTAATCTTATCAATCGCAGCCTGATCGCCGGTCAGGAAGCGAAAGGCTTCTGCCGGGATTGGTTTGTGGAATTGTTTGAGATAATTCGCTTTCTTTTTCGCGGCGAGGGCGGGGGTATCCTTGGGATCGAACGAGATGGTGATGACTTGATAATCTTTTCCCAGGACGAGTTCCGAGCGGTCGAGGGTATCGACCAGATTATTCAACAGCGGGGTGCAGATGCCGGGGCACTCGTAATACACCAGGGCGAGAATGGTAGGCTTTCCCAGCAAGGACTGGAGCTCAAGCGTGTGGCCGGCTTCGTCTGCGAATGACACTGCTGCCGGGATTTTTCGTGATAAATGTTCTTCAATCCCCACGCTGCCCGGTGCGCCGCTGGCCGGTTGCAATACGCCACAGGTCAGCCAAATCGTGAGCGAGGGAATTGCGAACGTGCGACCTAAAGTGTTCACAATATTTCCGTGACTTTTACACACAAAAAGGCAAATGCAAGTGAAAGTTTTTAAGGGGCTAGGGGAATTGGCGTCACAGTCGTTCCGAATAGGATAACGAGCGGGACGCTCTTTTATTAGTAAGACAGGCGAAACGCACTGTCCGACTACCGAGCCCTGCCGGGGACTGGAGCCATTGATTAGTCGGACCGGCGTCTCGCCTGTCCGAACTATTCGGCAAGCGGGCTCAAGCTCTTCGCAGCGACCTCAAACCGCAGGAGATGCCAGGCAATATCATTCGCGATCGCGGCCCCGAGATGCGCGCGCGCCGCGACGAATAAATGGTCGAGGTCGCTTCCCCCGAGCAGTTGTAACGGCACGCGCAGAATAATTTGCGCGCCAACGTTGGTGATGGTGACTCCCGAATCTTCCACGGCTTCCAGGTTGACCAAGACGGACGGATGCCCGGCGGGGTTGATGGTAATCTGGACTTTCGGAAGTTCGGCGAAATCAACGCCTTGTTTGTACCCAAATAAATAAAGTCGGACGCCGGCGGGTTGGCCGACGATATTTATTAATTCCACCTGAGCAATCAGCGCCTCGTCCTGCTGGAGGAAATGAAGGCACTTCAAGTCTCGGGCGGCCGCTGCGGCCGGCAAGGCGGCGATGCCGGTGGGATCATGGCCGCACTCGGAAGGCAGGACTGACAGCGCGCGCAAGTGGGTGGCTTTGGTCCAATCCAATTCCGCTTGCGCAGTGAGCTGGGGGATCACGGGTTCGCGACTGGCGGCGAACACCTCATTGGCACGGGTAAACGCCTCCAAAAAATGGGCTTCGGTCGCGATCTGCGTCAAGTTGGAGAGTGTTGCCTGATGTTTGCGATGGACTTGTTGGCGGGTGAGCGGCAAGGAGCTCCAGTCGTTGTCGGCACGGAGCGAGGCCGGCGGTTCCAGTCTGACGGTGGGACAGAATTGGAACGGGGTTGGCCAGTTGCCAAAATGGACGATGAAAAAATCCAGGGTGGGGCGGATCTTTTCCGGGTCGAGCTGGAGCAAAGCCAATTGCACGAAGTTGGCGGCGGCTCGGTGATCCGGATTAGTGTCGCACGGGTGGGTGACGATCACACGGGTTGGTTTAAATTCCCGCAATACCGCACAAAGGTCCGCGGTGACGCAATGCGCCCGATAGGGATGGTGATAGCTGTAATCCCCGGAGTACGGCACGTCGGTCGAGCCCGTTGCATTATTATATAGTGCGCCGTTCTCTTCCTCCCAATAGTCCTGCCATAACCGCAGCGTCCACCAATCGGGATAGCCGAGAAAGACCAGATCATTGGTCGTCAACCCCAGGAGTTGCATGGCGCTCACTGCTTCGGTCCGCCGGCGTTCTCCGAGCGACAGTGGATTGTTCGCCGGCAGGTTTTGGCGTTGGCTATACCGGCGAAACGCCGCCTGGTTGTGGTCGCCGTTGGTCAGATAAATCACTTTCACTTGGGCGCCGACGGTCAGCGCTTGTTGGATCAATCCACTGGTGCCCAGGACTTCATCGTCCGGGTGCGGGGCGACGATGGCAATTCGGTCCGCGGATCGGAGCGGCGTGAACCGATTGACAGACTGGGCATGGCCCGGTCCGGTGTGGAGTAACAAGGTCGCCAGTACCGCGATCCATTGGCCGAGCCGGTCGTGAAACAGATCGGGCTGGCGACCGCCGGTGTGTTGTCGGAATTCGCTCATTTCGCAGATCGGTGCTGACCGCCCGAAGATACTGCTGGAAAATTTGTTCCTGACCACTCTGACTCCCGGCAGCATCCTAACAAAGACCGGACCGGTTTGCAATCGGGTGGTTTCGGGGCCTTGTGGGGGCGCAGCTTGGCACTGCCGCCGTAGGAGCCCTTCCGGGCGCGATCCCCGATGATTCACGTCGACCGGTCGCGCCCGGAAGGGCGCTCCTACTGGCCGAGGCAGTGGACGGGCGGCAGTGCCGAGATGCGCCCGCCTTGTGGTTCCGGGTGCGGCGCGGTGTGAAGAGTGATGAGTGAGGAGTGCGGCACATCCGGACGTTGCCGGTGAACAAGGTGGATGCTTCTGCGACGCATACAGACAGGCGGGACGCCTGTCCAACTCCGATCGGCAGCAGCAGGAACTTTACCCGTTGCAAAATCAAGCGGCCCAAGAGTAAACTCCGACTGTGACTGGATGAATGGATCCGACAATCAGCAGTTGAGTGACCGGCAGTGGAGCGGGTTGGCTGTCGGTTGGCTTTTTCCGGCCTTGATTGGCTTGGCGCTGATGGTTGTCTGGGGGGGCGGGTACGAGTTCTATCGTAGCCAGGAACAAATCGCCCTGCGGGCGGTCGAAGAAAACCTCGCAACGATCGCCCGGTTAAAAGCCGATCAAATCGCCAGTTGGCGCCGCGAGCGACTCCTGGATGCCCACGTGCTCATGGGGGATTCTTTCTTTGCCGACAATGTGGCCCGCTGGCTGGCCAACCCCCAGCCGGAAATCGGCGGATTAATTGTGGCGCGGTTTCGTGAACTGCAGAAGTACGGCTCCTTCCATGATCTCCTGCTGGTGGACCCGCAGGGTCAGGTGCGCCTGAGTGTGATGGAGAACCCGCCGCCGTTTGCGGCCTCGCTGACCAAGGAATTGGCGAAGTCGTTCAGAACGCAGCAGCCGGTGCTGACTGATTTTTACCTGCCGATCGGCGATCCGACACCGCATCTGGAAGTCATTGCTCCGCTCTTCAGTTTGCCGGCTCCCACCCTGCCCATTGGCGCGGTCATTTTTCGCCATGAGGCAATGGAAGAACTGTTGCCGATGATCAAATTTTGGCCGGTAGCGAGTGCCACGGCGGAAACCTTGCTGGTTCGGCGGGAGGGCAGTTCGGTTTTGTTTCTCAGCGAGTTGCGCTTTCGTCCCAACGCGATGTGCAAATTGCAAATTTCGCTGGATCAGGAGCAATCCCTCGCCGTGCAGGCGGCATTGGGGCGCGACGGCAGGATCCTTGGAACGGACTACCGGGGAATGCGGGTGTTGGCCAACATCCGGCAGATTCCAAATTCACCGTGGGCCGTTGAAGCAAAGATCGACGAAGCCGAAGCACTGGGCGATTGGTATTTCCGATCCAAGTTAATCGGGGTCATCATCCTGGCGCTGACATTGGTTCTGAGCAGTGTGGTAGTCCTGGTCTGGCGTGAGCGGAAGCGGTACGGGCTTCTGGCCGAGTCCGCTACGGCGTTGCGGCAGGCCAATCGCGCCCAGCGAATCTTGAGCGAGTGCAACGAAGCGCTCGTGCGGGAGTCGGATGAATCCCGATTGCTCCAAACGATCTGCCAGCACATCGTTGAAATTGGCGGGTACCGGTTGGTGTGGGTCGGGTTTGCGGAGTCGGATGCCGCGCAAAGCATCCGGCCGGTCGCCCAGGCCGGATTTGATGAAGGCTATCTGGAGCAGTTACAGATTACCTGGTCCGATACGGACCGCGGCCGGGGGCCCACCGGTACGGCCATTCGGACCGGCTTGCGGGTGGTGTCGCAAGACTTCGCCACCGACCCCATCATGGTCCCCTGGCGAGAACAAGCACTCAAACGCAGCTTGGCGGCTTCAACCGCGTTGCCACTGAAACGCCAAGCCGACGGCCACACCTTCGGGGCGTTGACGATCTACGACGATCAGCCGCAGGGGTTTTCAGAGGACGAACTCAAGCTGCTGACAGAGTTGGCCAATGACATGGCGTTTGGGATCGAGACGTTGCAATTGCGCGCGGTCCAGGCGCGATCCGATGCCGCGCTGCGTGCAAGCGCGGAGCAGCATCGGAGTATTATTCAGACGGCCATCGACGGGTTTTGGGTGGTGGATCTCCAGGGGCGGCTCACGGAGGTCAACGCGGCCTATTGTCAGATGAGCGGCTACAGCGAGGCGGAATTGCTGACGATGCACATTCCCGACCTGGAGGCCGCGATGACTCCGGCCGAAGTCGAAACCAATTTTCACCGGATCACAACGCTGGGCGCAATTCGGTTTGAGTCCCGGCATCGGCGCAAGGATGGCAGCCTATTTGACATTGAAGCCAGTGTCCAGTTCCGGCCGGCCGAACAACGAGTGGTGGCGTTCATCCGGGACATTACCGATCGCAAACGGGCGGAGCTGGCGGTGCAGGAAAGTGAAAACAGATTTTCCCTGCTGTTCAAGCATTTGATCGTCGGTTTTGCCTTGCATGAGATTATCTGTGATGCGGACGGGCAACCCTGTAATTATCGATTCCTCGCGGTGAACCCGGCGTTTGAGCAATTAACCGGGCAGAAAGCCGAGACGCTCGTCGGGCGGACGGTCAAGGAGATTTGGCCGGCGACCGAGGCGGAGTGGGTGGAGCGCTATGGGGCGGTGGCGCTGGGGGGGGCGCCGATTCATTTTGACCTCTTTTCCATGGCACTGGGCCGGCAGTACGAAGTGAGTGCCTATTCGCCCGCGCCCCGGCAATTTGCCACGATTGTCACGGACATTACCAACCGCAGACGAGCGGAAGCGGAATTGCGACTACAGGGAACCGCTCTGGCTGCGGCAGCGAATGCCATTGTGATTACTGATCCAACAGGGAATGTGGCGTGGGCCAATCCCGCATTTACCACGTTGACCGGCTATGCGGTCAGCGAGGTTCTCGGGAAAAATCCGCGCATCCTCAAATCTGGTCAACACGACAGCGAGTTCTACCGGCAGTTGTGGGCAACCATTAGCGCGGGCCAGGTCTGGTCCGGTGAAGTTGTCAACAAACGAAAAGATGGCACGCTCTACACCGAGGAGATGACGATTACACCGGTCCGTGACGAGCACGCGGTAATCACCAACTTTATTGCCATCAAACATGACATCACTGCACGCAAACAGGCAGAAGAAGCGGTGCGGACCTCCCAGCGGCTTATCGAAGATATTATTAATGCCATGCCGGTCCGGGTCTTTTGGAAGGATCAGGATCTGATCTATTTGGGCTGTAACATGGCGTTCGCACGTGATCAGGGATTTGCGTATCCCCAAGACATTATTGGGAAAGACGATTTTCAATTGAGCACGAAAGCGCAAGCGGAATTATACCGGCGGGATGACCGTGAGGTCATCGCGAACGGCACCGCAAAGCTGTTCATTGAAGAGCCGGGGCCTACGGGGAAAAAGCGCACGCTGCTGACGAGCAAACTGCCGCTGCGGGATGCGCAGGGGCAGATCAATGGCGTTCTCGGAATGTACATGGACATCACGGAACGCAAACAGATGGAAGAGCAGTTGCGGGAGAGCAACCGGCAGTTGGACCAGGCGGTCACGGATTTACAGAAAACGCAACAGCAGGTGGCGCAACAGACCAGTTTGCGGGCGCTTGGGCAGATGGCCAGCGGGATGGCGCATGACTTCAATAATACGTTGTCGCCGATTGTTGGGTTCAGCGAGCTGCTCCTGAAGCACAAGGAGAAGCTGGCGAATCAGGAGGAGGTTATCCGGTTCCTCCAGATCATCAATACCGCCGGTCATGATGCGGCGGATGTGGTGCGCCGCCTGCGCGAGTTCGGCCGGCAGCGCGAGATGGGGGAACTGTCGGAGGCCATTGACCTGGTTGGGTTAATCCGTCAAACGATTGAGTTGACCGAGCCCCGGTGGAAGGATCAAGCGCAGGCGGCGGGGCTCACCATTCAGTTGAAAACGGAGTTTGGGAAGGTGCCGCTCATCGCCGGCGAGGAGTTTGCGATTCGGGAGCTGTTAACCAATTTGATCTTCAATGCCGTGGATGCCATGCCGGACGGTGGAACGATCACCCTGGGGACCGCGGGCGAGGAGGGGTGGGTTCGCCTCTGGGTCGGGGATACCGGGACGGGCATGACAGAGGAGGTGCGCCAGCGATGTTTTGAGCCGTTCTTCACCACCAAAGCTGAGAATGGAAGCGGTTTGGGGTTGGCCATGGTGCACGGCATCGTCCAGCGACACGGTGGGACGGTGGAGATCATCAGCGACCTGGGCAAGGGGACAACCTTTAACATCCGGCTGCCAGTGCAATTGCCCAAGGTGATGTCCGTCGCCCCGGTTGTGGAGTCGTCCCCCAACCGCAAGCTGCACGTGCTGGTCGTGGATGACGAACCGATGTTGCGCGATCTGGTGGAAGTGTGGCTGAAGGAGGACGGCCACACAGTGGCCACCGCCGCGAACGGGATGGAAGCGTTGACCCGGCTCCGGGTGGATCGTTTCGATGTTGTGATCACTGACAAAGCGATGCCGAAAATGAATGGCGAACAATTGGCCGTAGCCATTCACTCGACCACCCCCGAACTGCCGGTGATCCTGATGACCGGATTTGGGGAGATGATGAAAGAAGCCGGTCCACTGCCGCCGCCGATCAGCGCACTCCTCAGCAAGCCGATTACGCAGGATTCGCTGCGGGCCGTGCTGGCCCAGGCTTTGCCGGCCTGATCAACCGCTGGCTACCGCCATTCGTGCTTGGGATATTTCCGCTGCAATTCTATCTTGAGCTTGGGGTAGGTCTCGCGCCAGAAGCCGGCCAGGTTCTCGGTCACCTGCACGGGCCGTTGATTGGGCGCAAGTACTTCGATGCAGACGGCCACCCGGCCCCCGGCGACTGTCAGTGATTTCGTGCCGTAGAGATCCTGAATGCGGGCGGCGAGTTTCGGGGGGCCGTCGGCGGAATAGGTGACCTTCGCGCGGCGCCCCGATTTCAACTCGATGCGCTCCGGTGTGTGTTCGTCCACCGCCGCCTGTTGTTGGGCGGACAGCCACGACTTCACAAACGACCAGACCGGCTTGTCCTTGATGTCCTTATAACTCACGGCACCGAGACAAAACTGCTGGAGTAAAGAGTGCCGGTCGCCATGGGTGAGGCTGGGCAGATTCAATTCCGGCATCCACTCGCGTAATCGGTTGACACGCAAAATCCATTGCTCCACGGCGTCGTCCCAGGTGTTCAGCGTCAGGTTTCCTGAAAAGACTTCGGCTGCCAGAATTTCGGCGGCTTGTGATAGGAGGGCGGGCGTTTCGCCAGACTGACAATTAGGGGGCGACAGGCGAGACGCCTGTCCCACTAGTTCGGTTCGCACAGAGTCCAAAACTAGATCACGAAACGTTCGCCGTTGTTCGAGGAAGCACCGCCGCATTGTCGAGTCATAGATCACGGTTTCGGTTGCGACAAAGTCGTTGGGAAACAGTTCGCGCAACCAGTTTTCCTGAATCGCAGTGCAAAGATTGAGCAGGACGTTGAGTTCCCGGCCTTGCACTTCAGCAATCTCCGTGGCGACGAATAGTGCGGCAGTCACAACGCTCTCCCGCGCGAGCACGCCGCGGCGGTTATGCACGAGCGCGCAACGCAAGGTCCCGACATCAAGCCGGCAGGCGAGGTGGTCCGAGAACCCGACCAGGACGCATTTCTGAATCGCCTCGTTCGTGACCGGGCGTTCGGAGACGTCGAGTTTTTCGTTTTTGGCGATGCGAATGAACTGCTCGTAGAGCGGGCCGACCTGCCGGGCGGTTTGGGCGTGAATCCCGAGTTTCCGACACCGGCCGAGGTCATAGCCATTCCGGTCGGCGAAGCGCCAGGCGCGCATCAAGACAAAGAAATCGCTCGCGGTCTCGCCCCCAAACAATTCGTCACGCGCATCGCCAACCTGCCGTCCTTCGCCCCGGGTCAACAAGGACCGGCCCTGCGTGAGCGCGGCGATTAACGCGACGGGGCGGACACAGCCAAATTCGGCAGCGGCCAGCAACATCCGCGCATATCGGGGATGCATCGGAAACGCCAGCATCCGCCGGCCCAAGGGCGTGATTGTCGTTGGACAGGCGTCTCGCCTGTCGTCAGGTCGGGCGACAGCTGGGACGGCTGGGCAACTGAATGCTCCCAAATCCAGTAGCAGATCTTCAGCCCGCTGCAGCGCTTTGGGGTCGGGCGGTTCGAGCCAGCGGAAATTCTTCACGTCCACCACGCCGCTGGCTTTTAATGTCAACACGACTTCGGCCAGATCGAGGCGTTTGATTTCCGGTAACTCCTGCGCGGCGCGCCCGTCGTGCTCGCGTTCGGTCCAGAGCCGGAGGCAAATGCCCGGGGCGGTGCGCCCGCTGCGGCCCGCGCGCTGATCCGCACTGGCCCGGCTGATCTTCTCGATGAGTAACGTATTAATGCCGCGCTGCGGGTCGTAGCGCGGGATGCGCGCCAGTCCGGAATCAATCACGAGGCGCACCCCGTCAATCGTCAGCGAAGTCTCGGCGACGTTGGTGGCGACCACGACTTTGGGTTGGGCATACCGGGCGACCGCGGCATCCTGATCATTCACCGGCAAGTCGCCGTGCAACGGCAGGACGATGAACCGGCTGCCGTGCCGGTCGCGCACGGCTTGGACGGTGCGATTGATTTCATAGGCGCCCGGCATGAAGATCAGCGCATCGCCATCGAACCGCCGGTCGAGTTCCTCGGCGGCAATCTCCCAAACCGGCATATCGCCGACGGGGCGGGGGAGATATTCCAGGTGAACCGGGAACGTGCGCCCTTGCGATTCGAGGACGGTGCAGGGCGCCAAGTATTTCTCCACGCCGGCGACATCCAGCGTCGCGGACATCACCACGATGAGCAGATCGGGCCGGCTCGATTCCTGGATTTGCAGCGCGCGGGCGAGGGTGATGTCGCCGTAGAGATGGCGCTCGTGAAATTCGTCAAAAAGGATGGCCGAAATGCCGGTGAGATTCGGATCGGTGAGCATTTGTCGGAGCAGGACGCCCTCGGTGACATACCGAATCCGGGTGCGCGATGATGTGACGTCATCGAACCGGATTTGGTAACCGACTTCGTCGCCGACCTTGCCGCCACGGGAACTGGCGACCCAACCGGCTAACAACCGGGTCGGTAAGCGGCGCGGTTGGAGGACGACGATTTGTGAAGAATCAAGGGGTGACGGGCGCGAGTCGAGAAGGAATTGCGGGACTTGGGTGGACTTGCCAGAGCCGGTCGGCGCGGTGAGGATGAGCCGGCGGCATTTTGCAGCGGCGGCCAGAAAGCTGGCGCGGATTTCGTGGATCGGCAAGTCGGACGATTTCATAGCATCCACCCCAGATTAACATAGCGGGTCGGTGCCGGCGAGTGGAGATGAGTGGCCCCAAATCCTCGGCTAAGATTTTTTTTCGGTGCGAACGGCGGGCTGGGGATTTATCCGCCGCAGGAGGACAGCCCGCCGGGAAAATCCGGGGTAGGCGCGGTGTCCCGCCTGCGTGGCCGTAGCCACTTCGGCGTGGCGAAGGCCCGACCGCGCCGTCTGGGGTGATTTGGCCCACCGGGAGTTATCGATACACTGTAGTTTT
>Ga0209083_1003263_pt1 | contig 13855 bp, 14 predicted proteins | sample AM7aDNAmetaG_FD_184132 | JGI IMG/M metagenome (GOLD analysis project Ga0209083, IMG submission 184132) | Freshwater microbial communities from Finland to study Microbial Dark Matter (Phase II) - AM7a DNA metaG (SPAdes) (version 3) | ecosystem: Environmental > Aquatic > Freshwater > Lake ...
TATTAGATAATAATAAATTGTGGTAATTTTAAATAAAAAATATGTTATCAACAAATATAATTTTAATGGTTGGTTTACCAGCATCTGGTAAAAGTTTAATAACAAAAGAATATGAAAACTTAGGGTATAAAATTATTAGCCTGGATAAAAAAACTATGCATTCTGCAACAGAAACAACGACCCTTGAACGAGAAATAAAAAATAATAAAATTGTTGTTGATAATACAAACACAACATTAGAAACCAGAAAAGTGTTTATTGATTTTGCCAAAAATAATAATTTTACGATTGGAGCTCATTGGATAAATACATCAAAAGATGATTGTTTAATTAATTCTTTAAATCGTATGTTTGATAGACATGGTGAAATATATTTACATTTATCAGATATTCCTACGCAATTCAAAAAAGAATCCAATCTTTTTGTTATTTCTCCAATTTTTTCAATGTCTAAAAATTTTGATAAAGTTTATCAATCAGAAGGGTTTGATCAAATAGAAACAACCAAATTCATAAGAAATGATAATTATCAATATTCTAATAAAGCACTGTTTATTGATTTGGATAATACAATTAGAAAAAGTAAAGGTGAACAACAATATCCTATTGAAAAGAATGACATCGAGATATTAAAAAATAGTATAGAAATTTTAAAAAAATATAAATCAGAAGGATATATAATTGTTGCAGTAACAAATCAATCTGGAATAGCAAAAGGAACACTCACACACAATAAAGTTAAAGAACTTGTTGATCACACTAATTTTTTATTAGATGATATAATAGATGATTATTGTTATTGTCCACATCTTCCACCTAAAGATATTTGTTATTGTAGAAAACCTCAATCTGGTATGGGCATAGTTATGATGCACAAACATAAGTTAGATTTGAAGTCTTGTATTATGGTTGGAGATTCAACATCAGACAAAACCTTTGCAGAGCGTTTAAAAATGAATTTTAAATCACCTTATATATTTTTTGAAAGATATTAGAATGATAACAGATATAGAATTACCAAATTGGAAGAAAGATAATTACAGCTTTAAAAGATATAAATTTTAAGTGTTCATCAAAAGATGAAAAGTATTTAAACAAATTTCAAAAATCAATAAAATCTGGAACTTTAACAAAAACAAAGACTGGAAAAATCTTCTTTAGTATCCTGATTGACAGAGAAAACAAAGAATTCAAGAAACTTGACAATAAAGAGATTGGAATAGATTTAGGAATTAAAGATTTCATTGTCAGTTCCGAAGGAACAAAATATGAAAATTTAAAGTCTAAACGTTTAAATCAGAAAAAGTTAAATAGACTTCATAAATCAGTTTCAAGAAAAAAGAAAGGTTCAAAGAACAGAGATAAAGCAAGAATTAAACTTGCTAAAAAATACGAAAAATTAAAGAATACTATTTACATTCAGTAGCAAATCAATTACTTAGTGAAAACCAAACTATAATGATGGAAACACTTAATGTAAAAGGAATGTTAAAAAACCACAATTTAGCTAGATCAATTCAAGAATTGAGTTTAAGTAGATTCAAGGAAATACTTAAATATAAAGCCTTCTGGTATGGCAGAGAAGTGATTGAAATTAGTATGTGGTTTCCTTCAAGCAAGTTGTGTGATTGCTGTGGTTATAAAAACACAGAATTAGAATTAAAAGATCGGGAATGGATTTGTCCAGTTTGTGGGACAAAACATGATCGAGATTTAAATGCCGCAAATAATATTTTAAAAGAAGGAAAAAGAATTAAAATAGGGATGAGTTTGCCCGAATTAACGCCTTTGGAGAGTAAGTCAGTAGACCCTCAAAGAATTAGGAATCAAAATTTAAAATCAAATCAACCGACACAAGATTGTGTTATTTGATATGATTTTATTTAACTATGTAAAAGAAATTATGGCAAAAACTATTTTAGAATATTGTAATCAAGATGATATTTTTGATGAAGGAACAGGTTGGTATAAAATATCTGAAGCCATTTTTCATACTCCCACAAAAGATGAAAACAATTTAAAAGAACAATTAAAAAAAATGGACAGTTATCACCGATACGGTAATTTTTCAATTACAAAACAAACAAAAAACAAATTCGGTTTAAAAACGTTTAATACTAAGCTGATTAAAAAATATTTAGGTCTTGCTAAATAATTTTTCCAAAAATTTTTTTTATTAAAAAACTTTTTATATTTTTGTACAAGCAATCAATCAAAATAAAAATAAACAAATAAAATCTAAATTCTATTTATGGCAACGTTAAAAAAAGGCATCAATTATGAAAGATTTCCAAAAGGGTTTGAAACACTTTCAGAACGGGAATCAAAGTATTACAAAGTTATGAACGCCAAAAGTGGGGTTCTTTACATCACCTCAGAACCAGGTATCGCAAAATCTGCAATGATGCGTTCAATCGCAAAAAAACTCGGCATTCAATATTTTGATATCCGTTTATCAATGGTTGATGAAACTGACGTTGGTCTTTTTCCAACACTTGGCGAAAAAGAAATGATCGTCACAAGTGGAGATAAGAAGAAGGTTAAATTTCTTCAGCATGTTGTTCCTGAATGGGCATACATGGCAAATGAACAACCAACTATTATTCACTTTGAAGAGTTAAACCGTTCTACACTTTCTGTAAGAAATGCAGCATTGCAAATCCTTCTTGAAAGAGAAATTGGAGCATTCTTCAAGTTCAACGATAATGTTTTAATGTGTGCTTCTGGTAACCTTGGTGAAGAAGATGGAACAGATGTTGAAGAATTTGACCAAGCTCTTAATAACCGTTTGATCCATATTACTCACATGCTTCCATTTCCTGAATGGAGAGAACAATATGGTGACGAAAACGTACATCCTGTTATCGTTGGTTTCTTGAAAACTCACACAGAATATTATTACAAGAAACCAGATGATAAAGGCACAAAATCATCAAGAGCTTATGCAACTCCACGTTCTTGGACGTTCTTATCAGATTATATTTTTGTAAACTATGGTGATATGGTACGTGCCACAGACCCAGCAGGTAAAGAACTTTCTAATGCAGACGGATCAGAAAAAATGATTAGACAGTGGCCTTCTGTCAGAGTATTTATTAACGATTTACAAGAAATTGCAAATGGTTATGTCGGACCAGCAGCAGTACGTTTTATCAGGTATTGCCAGGACACTTTGAAAATTACTCTCGACGATATTCTTGATCGTTTTGATGAAATTGAAACTGATATCAAACAGTTTAACAGAGATAAGAAATCTGAACTTATCACAAACATGAAAGAACGTAAAGTGTCTGTCTTAAAAGCTAAACAGATTGAAAACCTTACCAAATTTCTCTGCACTATTTCCGATGATGAAATTGTTGGCTACTTACTTCACGTTCTTGATTCAGAATATAATCTGTCTGATGATTCCAGCAAAGATAATAAGGTTGCTGAAAAATTCTTATCAGATAAGAGATTCGCAAAATTCCGTGATGCTATCATGAAACATGTTGATGATGACGATAGCAAAAACGAAGATGCGAAAGATACTACTAAAAAAACTGGCAAGTAAACCAGATAAAAGATAATACCTTCACATTAAACAATGTTAATTATAAAAAAACCGCACAAATTTGTGCGGTTTTTTTATTTTCCACCTTTACCGATCTTTTCTAATTTTTTCTTCCTTTTTTCTGATATAGTTAATACCTTATCATAATATTTCCACACTTCTTCTAATTGACTATCATCCTTAATATAATGTTCAAAATCATCTTTTGCAATTTCCTTATCAATAACATCAATATAAAAAGTTTTAGGATAAAATGGCAATTTAATAAACTGATGCGAATATATTTTATTCATTTTTCTATCAAATGCAGAACCTGTAAAAGTTGAACCTGAATTATTTCTCCAAACAATAGCATCTAAATAATAAGGCTTATCATCCTTACTGTTTTTAAACACCGCTGAACAACGATTATTCTGGTAATCAATATCACCACCATAATTACTAACATCATTCCATTCGTCATCCGTACAAAGAATAGGTGATATAGGCTCTTGCAGAGCCAACTTTCTAAAATATTCAATTGCACACGGCGCTGATCCGCCAGAATGACCTTGTTTAGAAAAAACTTCCAACAATTCTAAAACACATTCTTGCATCCATTTATCAGGATCTTCTTCACTTTCTTCAATTGGTTTATATCCCAATTTTAAAAACTCTTTTTTTGCATGATTAATAATATTTCCCATTTTATTTTTTAAATTATTTTTTTAATTCAAACTTACAAATTGCATAATCTTCTATATGAATTCTATCAGTAGCAGGTTGCCTTGGATGCATACTAAATTGTGGATGAACACAAGCTGAAAAAGCCAATTTGGCCGCATCTTCAGTGTCTATAAACCATAAAGGATAATATTCATCTTCGATAAAATAATATTCTGTTCCAAATTCTATATCACCAGCTCTTGTGTTGAATCTGACTATTTTATTAGTTTCTTTGTTTATAAATGTCCACACTTCCATATAATTCAATTATTTTTTCAGTTAACTCATTATCAAAATCAATATCTTTATATCTAATATTATCTAAAACATATTTTATAATATCGTCAGATGATTTTTTGTTAATAACACCAGATTCTAACTTAGATGTAAAACAATATAAATCTTTATCCATCATTAAATTGTACCATATATTGTAGGCAAATGTAGTAGAATATTTATTTGATGTAATATAATTAAATTTTTCAATTATTAATTTATATAATTTATAACCCAAACCAAAACCTCTTAGTGGTTCAAAAATTCCTTCGGCAAAATCAATTAAATTCAAATGATTTTTATCTATAGAAAAAGTAAAATCGAAATCTAAAGGTATTTCATTTTCAATATAAGTGTTTATACCTTTTATAATATCGAAAAATTCTTTATCTGGCCTAATATAAATTCCATATGAAAATTCATTATAAATAAATTTATTTACATCATATTCTCTTAATTTATTTACAAATTCTCCGTAATAATCAGTTCTTTCAATATTGTCTTTAAATTTTTTTACAATATAAGTTTTATTTAAATTTTGAAGTTTTTTAAATTCTTCTTTATTAAAAGACTCAAATGATTTTAAAATATTATTCATTTATTTACTTTTTTTAATTAACATTTCGACCAACCACAAGCCTTACACGACTTGCAGCCGTTTTCAAATATAAGAGGTTCGCCACATTCTGGACAAACTTCACCTTGTGCTGGAATAGAATTAATATACTTCTTTATAATACGTCTAATACCGCTTTTCCACGTCCCAAACGCAGCATCATCTTGTGTCATCTGCAAACTATCAATAATATTAATAACGCTTGGTAAATGAATTCTATGACGTAATAACGCAGACACCATTTTACTGGTGTTCCAAAATTCACGGTCAAACGCACGATTTAAACCCTCCATTGTTACATTATATCCATCCTTATCTTTATACACAAAATCATAACGTTTATGGTCAGCAGTATCTTTAACTTTAATAATTTCACCTTTTTCTACATATAATGGAATATTAAAAGATTCAGCTAATCCAGAAAAAATTTCATATGGATATTTTTCCTCACCATCTACCAATATACCCAAAAATCCAATCCATTTTTCTTTATTATTTGTGAATCTTACTACATCACATTCTAATCTCTTTGGTCTTGGTTTAGCATTATTTTCTTTTAATATTTTATCCTTATTATCCTTATCATCTTTAGAAACTATAACACCTTGACGAGAACCGTCCCTGTAAACTGTTATTCCTTTACAACCACTTTTCCAACCAGTTTCATAAACTTTAGACACCATCTCTTCTGTTGCATCATTTGGTAAATTAACAGTCACAGAAATAGAATGGTCTATATATTTTTGTATTTGACCTTGCATAGTAACTTTTTCAACCCAATTTACATCATTAGAAGTAGCCTTATAATAAGGAGATTTTTTAATAATTTCTTTTAATTCATCTTCTTTCATAGATTTAACAGCATTTACATCATAATTATTTACTTTTAACCACGTTTCAAATTTATGATGAAACACAATATATTCTTCCCATTTAACACCTTCTGCATCAATAAAATCTATTTTATTATTTGTATCTGTAGGATTAATCTTTCTTCTTCTTTTATAGGATACTAAATAGCATGGTTCAACACCTGATGTTGTTTGACTTAAGATGCTCACAGAACCGGCCGGTGAAATTGTAAGTATAGAAATATTCCTTCTACCATATTTTTTTAACATTTCATCTAATTCAAAATCATCTTTTTTTAATCGTTTTAAAAAAGGATTATTAATCTCTTTTTCATAATCGTAAATTGGAAAACTTCCCCTTTCTTTTGCCATTATAGATGATGACTTATACGCATTTATAGCTAAACATTTATGAACATTAATTGAAAATTCTGTTGATTCTTTAGTTCCATAAATTAAACCTAATGCAGCAAGCATATCACCCTCTGCTGTTACACCTAAACCAGTTCTGCGTCCTTTTTTTGTCATATTCATAATTTTATTCCACAATTCTTTTTCTCTAATTTTAATATGTTCTGGCTCTGGATCTGTTTCAATTTTTTCTAAAATTTTTTCAATCTTTTCAATTTCAAGGTCAACAATATCATCCATAAATCGTTCAGCATATTGAGCATATTCTTCAAACTTTTTAAAATCAAATTTTGTATTTTTAGTAAATGGCTCATCTACAAAACCATATAGATTTAATAATAATAAACGGCAAGAATCATATGGACATAATGGAATTTCTCCGCAATTGTGAACTAATATATTGTTAGCAAAAAAATTATGATTATTTTCTAATTTTAAATCATAGACATCTTCATTTTGTTTAATGTTAATTTTTTTAATTTTTATTTCTTTCGTTTTCATATCATCCGATGATTTTTCATTTTCATCATCTATTTTTATTAAAATATCATCTTTTGTTAATTTTGATGCCTCGATCCATTTCCTATTTTTTGTAAACACTTTATGATCAGGTGTTAATTTTAAAGTATAACCATCTTCTAATTCGATTTCAATTATATTTGCATTTCTTTTAGTTAAAATGGCATCTGATAAAAAATTATATTCTAAATTATTATTTTTTTCATTATATGTTAAAATTTCATATGCTGTAAAACTATTAAAATTTTCTACTATTTCTTTAATTGTTATATCACCCTTTGATGTTTTAATAAGAGAATCTCCAGTTAAACATGGATTAGTACTTATTGTACCAAATCCATGTTCTTCATAACAATCTGGTACAGATTCTTTTTTAATAGTGTCAATGAACAATATTCCGGGCTCTGCAGATTTCCACGCATTATGAATAATTTTTTTCCATAGTTTATCGGCTTCTATTTCTTTAACAATTGTTGGTTCATTTGAATCTACAGGAAATTGTTGTGTAAAAGTTTTTGAATTTAATGCAGCCTTCATAAAATCATCTGTTATTTTTACAGATATATTCGATCCTGTTATTTTACCTTTTTCTAATTTAGCATCTATAAATTCTTCTGAATCTGGATGTTTTATTGATATTGTTTGTATCGATGCCCCTCTTCTACCCCCCTGCGCCACCTCATTAGTGGAATTAGAATATCGTGTCATAAAAGGTACAACACCTGTTGAAGTTAAAGCAGAATTTTTAACTGGTGATCCATTTGGTCTAATATGAGAAAGATCGAGACCAATACCACCTCTACGTTTCATTAGTTGTATTTGCTCTTCATCTATCATACAAATAGATCCATAACTATCAGAATTATTACCTATCACAAAACAATTGGACAAAGAAACAACTTGTTTATCATTACCAATTCCAGACATAGGAGAACCTTGTGGAATTATATATTTAAAATTTTTCAACAAATCAAAAATTTTATCTTCTGATAAAGGATTTTTATATTTATTTTCAATTCTATTTAATTCTTTTGCAAGTCTTCTATGCATATCATCTGGTGTTAATTCGTAATAAATTGTATCACTACCATTTGTATCTTTTAATGCATATTTATTTATCCACACATCTGATGCTAAAGTATCACCACTAAAATATTCCAATGTTGCATTATAAACCTCTTCTCTCTTATACTTCTTCATTTTAACAAGTCTATTCTTTTTTTAACTTTTTCAAGTTTATCAATTATATTTTCTTTATAAGAAATTCTAAATAATAAAATATTATTTTTCAAACAAAATTCATTTTTAATTGCATCATGATTTTTAGTATATTCTAAATTATTCCAATTTAAAACATCATAAAAATGTTGTGCTCCATCATATTCTAAACAAATATTATAATCTTTTAAATAAAAATCAAAAGATAACATGTTTTTATCACGACAAGTTTCAAATTTTTTTTGTCTTTGAAACTTTATTTTATTTTCAATTAAATATTTTTCTATTGCTTTTTCACCTTTGCTATCGTTACAAAGAGGACAACCGTGACCTCTCAGATGATTATTTAATATTTGTGTAAATATATCATGTTTAGGACAACCAATTATTACATTATCTTTAACAGTTTTAAAATTTAACATTGAATAATCATATTTATTATTATGAATAATATTTAACTTTTTTACAATTTGATTTTTAGTTTTTTTATAATTTTTAGCACATTTTGAACAACCTTTTCCTTTTAAATGATTTAAAACTATTTGAGAAAAATCACCATGAATTTTGCAAGTGATAATAGATTTATTATTCATTCCTGTATATTTAAAATTTTCATATCCAAATTTATCACCATGAATTTTTTTAATTCTTTTTAAAACTTCTATTTCATTTAATAATTTTCCACATTTTCCACAACCATATCTTCTATGATTGTGCGGTGTTTGCTCAAATATACCATGTATTGGACAAACAATTTTAATTTTTGTATGTGCATTTTTATAAATAACTAAACTATAATCATAATAAAAATTATGAAATTTAGAAACTTCATTAATATATTTTACCGTGTCTGTTATTTTACTCATTATTTAAAATTTATATTACTTAAGTTATCTAAATATCCGCTTTGTCTTAGTTCAACAATGATTTGTGTTGCATATTCTTTGTCTAATAATTTAAACATATTAAAAATATTGTCGGTGAAATAGTATGAAAGTTCAACAAAAATTTCTGATTTTGTATATCGTTGCCCTAAATTATCTAATAACATTTTATAATAATCATTAAATGATTGCTTATTTGGTTTTCTTCTGTTACATGAAAAATCCAAATCTGTTTTTTCAGATAACATATTATGAACATCTTTAGATAAATTTTGTCTGTTTACATATTCTTCGTTATGTTTACTTTCAAATTCATAATTTGTGCCAACCTCAATAGGTAAACCATCATTTATGTTAATATCATCTGGCATTTGAAAATATTCATCTGGTTGTCTATTATTTTCATCTTCTTCTATTTTACCTTTAAAAATAGTATCACGTTTAAGACTATGTTTTCCTTCAATTTTATGATTATTTGTATTAAATTTGAACATAACGTCACCATCATCCTCTTCAATAATTTCTGTAAATTCTTCTTGCATTATTGCATCTTCATTTAAAGTGTCATCTAATTCATCTTCATTTTGTATTTCAAGTGAATCATCATCTAACTCATCGTCAAATATATCGTCATTTTTTTTCATTAAAATTAGTATTTATTTTTAAAGTTTTAGTTCTTCTACAAGTTCTAAAAATGGATTGATCTTTTCTTTTTTTTGTGTTTTTAACAGTATTATTTGTATAAGTTCCAATTGTTCCTGTCCAACTTGTGCAACCTGATACACCAGTAGTTGTTGGTTGATATGATCCTGAATATCCAGAAGTTCCAGTTCCATAACCTGATGTTCCTGATGAAGGCTTTTTATTTCCTACAAATTTAATATTAGGATTTTCAGTCAATGATATTACTAATTTTTTATATGAATCATCTAATCCTTCATTTAAATTTTTAATTTTTAATTTCCTAACTAAGTTATGTGCAACTTTTATACAACCATTAAAATTATCAACTTCAACTTCTGAAAAATTTTCTAAAAATTTATAATAATTTTCACGTTCATCCAAACGTTCTTGATAATTAGCTAAAAATCCAGGAATGTGACTTGGATAATAATACAAAAAATAGTCATACGTTTTTTCGTTTTCTATTTCTTCATTTTCCATATATTTTTCATTATTTTTATAATATGTTCATCATATTTAATTCTTATTAATTTAATATTGTTTTGTTTGCAAAAAATATTTTTTATATTATCATTTTTCTGTAAATTTTTTAATTTTTCAATACCATAAATTGGTTGAAAGTGCTGTTCTCCGTCATATTCTATACAAATATTATAATCTACTAAATAAAAATCGAAAAATAATTTTTTAATATTTTTACAACCATCAAATGTTTTTTGACGTTCATAAATAATATTATTTTCTTTTAATATTTTTTCAATTTTATTTTCTCCTTTAGATTCATTACAATGAGGACAACCATTAAGCTGATGTAAATGATTATTTAATCTTTGAGTAAATTCACCGTGTTTTGTGCAATAAATTTTTATAATTGTTTCATTTAAACTTTTATCAAAAATAAAATCTTCATTATATGTATATTTATTATTGTGCAAAAATTTAACTTTTGATAAAACTTCATCTTTTGTATAACATCCGTTTGCACATTTAGGACAACCATGTTTTTTTAAATGAAGTTTTGGAAGTTGTTCAAATGCTCCATGTTTTTTACAAATAATAATCACAGCTTCGCTATATTTTTTAAAAATAGTTAAACTATAATCATAAATAAAATTGTGAATATTATTGGATTTTTTAATAAATTCTTCATTAGTTAGTTGATTGTTTCCACATTTTTTACAACCATGTCCATCTGAATGTGATTTTGAATTTTGACTAAAAATTCCATGCCTAGGACATTCTATAATAACATTTGAATCATTGTTTATATAATTTAAATATCTATAATTATAAAAATTATTATGAACTTTATTAACTCGTTCTATATAAATTTCAGTTGTTAATTTTTTACTCATTAAAAATTAATTATTTTGCACCTACTAAAACATCATTTTCCATAGTTAAAAACTTTGTATTAAAATCAAATCTAACTTGTTCTTCATGGTGTTCACCATCTCTTAATTTTAAAATTTTCAATCTATAAACATTTTCTTTCTTCATTTGAGGATTTCTAATTATACCCCAAACTGAATCGGCAGTATCAGCAATTGCTTTACTTTCAGGAATATTTTCTAATTTGATGTCAGATGCGCCCCAAACAGCTTTTTCTGTTTGTGTTGCTGTTACAACAGCTAATTCATATTTATCTCCTAATCTTCTTAAACCTTCTGCCAAATGTTTTCCTTTAAGATAAAGCATATTAGAAAATTCAAATCCTTTTTCAATAGACATAATGTTTATATAATCAACTACCAACATTCCTACTTTTATTCTTTTTGTTTCTTCAAATCTTTTTATATAATTGTCAAGATCCGTAATAGTACAATCACTGGTGTTATATTTTTTAACAAATATTTTTCCTGGTTGCGAGTCGAATAAACTTCCTACAGCTTGTGATTTCATATTATTAATTCGTTGTTTCATAAAAACAGAATCTTTTGATTTTTCATCATATTCATCCGAATTTATTTTAAGTCTCATTGAACCTAATCTTTTCATTACCTTTCTTGTTCCCATTTCAAGTGTAACAAATAAAACATTCGCACCATTATTTGCAGCATTAACTGCAATGTTGTTAAGCCACATAGTATTATGACTTAAAATATCATTACTATAAAATCTATGATTTTGATCGTTAATTTCTAAATCATACATATTAGATTTTTTATCATAAATATCTTTATAACATTTACAAACTACTTCTATTCCATTTTTAGTTTGTATTTTATCATCAGTCAATAAATCTTTAACAAATTTTTCATTCATATTTTCATCAAACACAATATGATTATCTGCACAAGTCAAATCACAAGTTTGTGTTATTAACCGCCATTCATCATATTCAACAGTTTTACCTATTCTTTTAATATCTGACCAACCAGAATCTGTTTCAATTTGCCAATCATCAACATCTATTGTTTCTATAAATTTTTTCTCTAAAATCATTTTTATTTTTTTATTTTTTTATAAAATTTATACATTTTTGTATTGTTTTTTCTTTATTATTTTTAAAATCTTTTTCTTTAATATGTAATATTTCATAACCATTTCTTTTAATAGCTGAGTCTCTTTCTTTTTTACCTTTTGCAGCTTTAGAACCTTTTCTATGAAAATAATCACCATCAAAATCTATTATTCTATTTTTATTTTTGATGAAAAAATCAGGTATAATAGCACAAGTATCTAATATTAACCGATATTCATTATTATTTCCTGATTCATCTCTTTGTCCGTTTTTTAATGTTGCAAAATAAATTTCATTTTCTTTTACGCTATCATATATTAACCAATATAATTCCTGACTTATTTTTGAAAAATTAGATTTTTTATAATTTTCCATCCATTTTGTTTGTCTGTTTAACCATATTTCTCTACCTTTTTCTTCACCATGTTTATCGATACAAATTTTTAATGAAAATGTAGATTGTCGTTGTGAAACTTTTTCTTTTGCTTCTTCGTTTGTGTGTCCTTTTTTTATCCAATATTTTATTTGAGTACAATTCACATCAGTGTATAATTCTGGATGTTCTTTACGTTTTTTTGACGTTTTTTCATGTATAATATCAAATACTTTTTCAACTTTTCTTTCTGCTTCTTCTTGACTATATCCTCTTTTAAACCAAAATTCAACACAGTTTATTGATTTTTCTTTAAAAAAATTTTCATCATTTTCAAATCTTTCTTGTAGACCATTTTTAATTTTTTCACCTCTTTCGTCCGCTCTAATATTCATTAATTTAATTGCTTCATCCTTAGGTAAATCATATTTATACATTAAAAATTCATATGTTCCTGTTGCTCTTGTTTTACCCAAGCATTCTTTTGATTTACAAATTCTATGATAACCATCTGTTAAATTTTTAAAAATTGCTTCTTTACCACAAAAATAACAAACTCCTTCATTTTCTTTTTTTAAAAAATTATCATAATACTCTTTTTTAATAATTTGATGTGATTTTGCCAAATGAATAGACAACGATCTTAAATTTTTTACTTTTTGACCACATAATTTACAGTTTACCAATTTATATTTTATTTTTTGCCATTTTATAAAAATCACCTATCGTAATTTTTTCAATTTTACCTGTTTTTTTATTTTTTATTTTTATGTAAGTGCCTGATACACAGCACTTTCCGACATTTGTCTCGCCCATTATAACACTAAATGTTTGTTTACTCCAGCCTCCCCCTAAAATTGTATCAACACTATTCCAGCCTGTAGAAATACAAGTTTTAGATAATAATTGTTTGTGATTTTCTGGGTCATCAAAATCCGCTCCTAAATCTAAATCATCATCATCAACTAATGTAACATTTTGAAACATATTTTTCATTTTATTTGCTACGTCCAAAGCATTTTCATAATCTATATCTTTAAATTGTTGAACCATATCAATAGCTTTAATAACAGATCCTTGTAATTCTTTTTCAATTTTCCAGGCTTTAAATCTAGGAATTAACCAATCTGGACTTATATCTGCATTATCAGAACTAATAAGCATTTTGATAACTTTATCGTTTATTTTATTTTCTTGATCTGCAAGTTTGATCATAGAATATATTTGTTGTGAACTTGGAACAATATGTTTTTCACTTCTCAAATATTCTTCTCTAATAACAGTATATACGAATTGAATAT
>Ga0209083_1003264_pt1 | contig 13849 bp, 12 predicted proteins | sample AM7aDNAmetaG_FD_184132 | JGI IMG/M metagenome (GOLD analysis project Ga0209083, IMG submission 184132) | Freshwater microbial communities from Finland to study Microbial Dark Matter (Phase II) - AM7a DNA metaG (SPAdes) (version 3) | ecosystem: Environmental > Aquatic > Freshwater > Lake ...
ACGGTTTGATGCTTAATCAGTGAGTCCTTAATTAGTAATCAGTAATCCGCGGAGCGGCGGAAACCAGGCTCTGTCCCCTTTGTTTCTGTTTCTTTTGCGTTTTTTGGCGGCCTGTGATATAATACTTCCCATGGGAATTCTGTCTCTCATAATACTTAACGCCTGGAGAAAGTACTCCTCTCCAAGAAACCTCCGCATTTCAGCCATGACAGCGGTTATAATCCTGGCGGCGACCCAGATCCTTATCCTGATGGTAATCATCCCGGGTTTTGCCAAAATTCCTGTTTCTTTCAGGGTCAGCGTACATGAGCTGCTGGACCCTGCGGGCAGGAGTTTCCGGGACATCTGGCTTATATTTGTAAACACGCTCGTGCTTGCGGCGCTGAGATTCAAAGTCCTTACGCTTGCGGCCGGGGCGCTTTTCGCTCTGCTTGGCGCGCTGAGCATAGACGCGCTGGGCGACAGGTTGATTGAAGAAAAAAAGGTTGTGTTCGCGTTTCTGCCGGCAATTCTTATTGGAGCCGCGCTTGTTCTTCCGTTAATTGAGTTTGGCCCGTATATTTTGCTGGCAATGTCGGCGGCGGCGGGAAAAGTTTGATCAGGCAGGAGGAATCATGACCAAGTCCATAACGGTATGGATAGACAAAATAACAGAAAATCTCGGCTCGCCGGACGCGTTAAAGGCCGGCCTGATGTTCTGGGTTATCACATTTTCCGTCAGCCAGCTCGCTATATTTTTCGGTTTCCTGGCTCCGCTGATAGACACGAGCCAGACAGTCTCTTCCGCGATTCAGCAGCTCACGGGATTTCAGGGGACAGGTTTGCTCGCGTTCGGCAAGGTTCTGGTCTCTGCCGTCGCTCTTATAGTGATTAAGCTTAAGACAGTTTCACTCCTGGCCTTCGCGCTTCTGGCCATAGCAATGGTGCCTGTTCCGATACTTGTGCCGAATGAATGGCTGGAACCGGTCAGTGAAATTGTGCTGTTAGGCGAGATAATTCTTGCAGCCGTGTTTATCCTTATCGCGGCGCTTGAAGTTCTTCCTTTCGTCCTGTAACAGAACCTTCACCAAAAATCCCACGGGGACATCCGCTATTTTCCCAGGCGAGGTACGGTAATTATTAATTATGGTTGAAATAGAAGTCCTCCTAAATACGCTTAAGAAGTACTGGGGTTATTCCTCGTTCCGTGAATTCCAGCTTGAAGCGATAAACTCCATCCTTGATGAGCACGACACGCTCACCATCCTTCCGACAGGCGGGGGTAAGTCCCTCTGTTTCCAGCTTCCCGCGATGATAAAAGAAGGAGTGGCCGTTGTTATCTCCCCGCTGATTTCCCTGATGAAAGACCAGGTGGACAGCCTGAAGGAATGCGGCATACAAGCCGAGTGCCTTAACTCCTCAATGACCGGAAAGGAACAGCAGCTTGCCGAATTGAATGTGGAAGCCGGCAGGGCAAAGCTCCTCTATATTTCTCCCGAGCGGCTTCTAACCGACAGCCTCCGCGCGCTGCTCCGCCGCGTGAAGGTCTCTTATTTCGTGATTGACGAAGCGCACTGCATCAGCCACTGGGGGCACGATTTCAGAAAGGAATACAGGGCCCTCGGCGTTCTGAAGGACGAATTCCCGGGCGTCGCGGTCCACGCTTTTACCGCGACGGCAACGCCGGAAGTCAAAGAGGATGTTCTCAGCCAGCTCAAGCTTGATTCTCCGCATGTCTATTCCGGCAAAGTAGACCGCGCTAACCTTACCTACAGGATTGCCGGCAGGAAAGCCGACGGCATGAGGCAGATAGTCGGTATTATTGAGCGCCACCCGCAGGAAGCCGGGATAATTTACTGCCTGCGGCGGGCCGACGTCGCCGCGATTTCCTCGCGCCTGGAGTTTCAGGGATATAAAAACCTGCCCTACCACGCGGGCCTGCCCGATAAGGTGAGGAAAGAGAATCAAAACGCCTTCTCCAAGGGCAAAGTAAATATAGTTGTCGCGACCATCGCCTTTGGCATGGGTATTGACAGGTCAAATATCCGTTTTGTAATTCACGCCGCCATGCCAAAATCCATCGAGCACTACCAGCAGGAGACGGGACGCGCCGGAAGGGACGGCCTGCCTTCCGAATGCACAATGCTCTATTCCGGGGAAGACGCTTCTTTGTGGGAATGGATAATGGCCCAGGGCAACGACGGTGAAATGAGCCGTGAAAAGCTTGATAAGCTCAGGGATTTTTGCGAAACGCCGGCCTGCAGGCACGCAAGCCTTTCAAAATACTTTGGACAGGACTATCCGGACGGAAATTGCGGCGCTTGTGATTTTTGCCTCGGCGAGGCGGTTCCGCTTCATGACACGGGCAATACCGCGGGGACTATTATAGAATGCGTGCTAGAGCTGGAAGAGAAGTTCGGCGCCGATCACATCTCCAGCCTGCTGTCGGGGGAACTTACCGAAGGAGTCCGCAAATGGGGGCACGACAGCCTTGCGGTCTTCGGCTCGCTCGGGAATTCGAGCAAGCAGAGGATACGGGGAAAGATTGAGGGGCTGATAAAAGCGGGAAAGCTTTCAAGGGAAGGCGCCTACAGGACGCTTTCGGTAACCGCCGAAGGGCTGACGTCGGCGGGTATTAGCAGGACCGCGAGAAAAATTGTGTTCACAAGCTCGCGCCCGGCGGCGCCGCGTTCAGCCGCTCCCGCGCAAAGAGCGATACGCGTCGGGCCGGAGAAATTATTCAATCTCCTTCGCATGAAGAGGGACGCTCTTGCCGCTTCCGCGGGCGTGGCTCCCGATGTTATCTTTAACGACGCGACGCTCATGGAAATGGCGGCAAAGAGGCCGTTGATGATGGATGAGATAGGCGAAATCTCCGGCGTCGGAGAAGAGAAGCTTGAAAAATACGGAAGGATATTCCTGGAAGCCATCAAAGCCGGTCTGAACCTCGTATAGCGAAATTCCAGGTCTTAGCGGCGAGCTGCAGCAACGGTTTCACGGTTTATCGCTGTCATCGCTATCTTTCTATCTGTGTAATCAATCCGCATTTTGTTCTTGATTATTTTATCTTGTCGAGGACATCCCGCACATTCTTGTTGTTCGGATCAATTCTCAGCACTTCTTTCCACTCGGCAATGGCCTTCTCTTTCATCCCCGCATTGTAATAGCAGAGCCCGAGGTTGTTATGCGCGTCCGGGTTGTTCGGCTGGGCCCGCGTGAGCGTTTCAAATGTCGCGGTGGCGGAAGGCAGGTCCTTGAGGTTTATGTAGGCGACCCCGAGATTGTTGAGGATTCCGGTATGCGCCGGATTAAGTTTCAGCCCGGCCTTGTAGGCGTTGACCGCGTCCTGCAGCTTGCCCTGTGAAAGGTACAGGTTTCCCAGCCCGAAGCAAAGTTCTTGAGAGGGGCCGAGTTCCAATCCCCGTTTCAGATATTTTTCCGCGTTTACCGTGTCCTTGAGCCTGCCATAAGTCATGCCCAATCCGTAGTAATTGACGGCTCTCTCGTTCATTGAAAGCGCTTTATTATAAAATTCAAGGGCCTGAGCCGGCTGGTCCATATTCGTGAGGGCAGCCGCGAGATTATTGTAAAAAGTTACCTGGGCCGGATTAATCTTGATAGCCTTCCTGTAGGCGTCCGCTGCTCCGGCATGGTCGCCTACCCGGGAAAGAGCGGCTCCGTAATTGTTCCAGAGGTCGGGATCATGCGGGTCGAGTTCGACGGCCCGTTTGGTATTCTCAATGGCGGCTTTGACATCGCCTGAGTTTTGCTGGATAACGCCGAGCGCGTCCAGCATGGTCTGGTCATCCCGGCCCGTTTTTCCCGCTTTATCAAAATAAACGGCTGCCTCAGCCTTTTTACCCATGAGTTCCAGATACTGAGCGGTAAAGAAGTAGTGCGCCGCGGTGATGGATCTGACAAAGAAGTCGCTCTGCGCTTTTGGATCCTCGCTGTTTCTAAGTTTAAACGCGGTAATATCTTTTAGCTTGGGTTTCTCGTTTTCCCTGCAAACCATATATAGGATGCCGCAGGGAACCACCTTTATTCCGAGTCCCTTGATTTCCGCTATGTACTTGTGTATTCCGCTTCCCATGGTGAAATAGGAAGGAATCCCCGCAAGCGTTACGGATTTTACGTAATTAAGCCTTTCGGTGTATTCCGTCGGCGGAATCTTTTGAAGTCCGGGATCGTCATTGCCGAAGATGAGCCCGTAGTCGTCATAAATCCTGTAACCCGCGCCCTTCTTTTCAACCATTGTCAGGTATGCGGTGGTAAAGGCCATATGGTCGCCGACGACCACCAGCACCCTGCCCGGGTCGGCGGATTTCAGGAGGTTGATGCCGTTGTCGTAGCAGGTCCAGTCGTTACTGCGGTCGCAATATTTGAAATTGAGGAAGATTGTTCCGGCCAAGAGCAGCGCCATTCCCGCAATTACCGTCTTTCTGATTTTCAGCCCCGCGGCGTAAAAGGCGAAAAAGATTATGAGCGCGAGATAGGAAGGAATGTAAAATACATTGACCATGTAAATGTTGTTGGCGTTCAAAGAAAAGTTGGTAAAAATTATGAAACCCGCGCTGGTTAAGAAAAAGATCAAAGCTATGAGCAGCGAGAAATGTTTTGCCCTCTTAAAAAGCAGCACGGCTCCCGGAACGGCAAGCAGGGCGGGGATAATCAAAAATTGCGAGGCAAGCGCCTTCAGGTAAACCAGCGACTGTCCGAGAAACAGAGTGAAAGTCCTCTCGTTCCCGGGAATCGTCCCGTACTGAGCCCGCGCTATATGCCGGAAAAGTCCCGTTAATGTTTCCGGGTCTCCCCAGTTCATCGCCGGATGCGCGCCCGCTCTAAACATCATGAAGATATAGAAGGCCGCGGCCGTCAAAACGGCGACGCCGCCTGCTTTGAAGATTCCGCTTAGAGTATTGCCTCCGCGTTTCCGAAGCCAGGCAAAGATCGCTATCAGGAAGAGCAAAGGCACGGCCGTGTTGTGGTTGGCGAGCGCCAGGCCTGCGAGTATTCCCGTCAGCCAGAAGGGCAGCCCGTCAATTATTGAGAGGATGACCGCGAGCAGCAGGGCAATGTTGAGAGGGTAAATACCGCCTTTGGCCTGCGTGCACTGCTGCCAGAAGGTAAGGGAAAACGCGAAAAGGAGCGAGGCGAGAGCCGGAATAGCTGACCCTTTGTCTCCCGAAGCCCACGCGAAAAGCCTTTTTAGCAGGATAAATAAAAAGAAAACCGCGAGGGCGCCGAGCGCCGCGGAGAGAATATTTACCCGAAACGCTAAACTTCCCGCGGGTATATATGTAAAAAGCTTGCCCAGTATTATGAATAAAGGGTAACCGGGAGGGTGAGGAACCCCCAGGGAATAAGCGGCGGAAACAATTTCACCGCTGTCTCCGACAAAGATGGTCGGGCAGGAAGTGAGCAGGAAGAAAGCTAATGCCGCAAGGGCTGTTAACGCGCCGGCCGTTCTTTTCATAGAATGATTTTAATCTCAACAGGCCTTCAAGTCAAACAAATACTTCTTAGCCGTAAACGAGTTCAAGCAGCCTGAGGAATCCTGCCGCGGTCCAGCCGTAGTCGCGGACCACTCCGAGGTAACCGCTGCCGCCGTAATTTTTTCTCGGCAGGAATCTCGGATCATCAAGCCCTTCGGCGTCATAGTATTCGCACAAGACCCCGGTCTTTTGGTACCAGCGGCTGATCTCTTTCAGGGTTTTTTTCGCCAGTCCCAGGGAGGCCTGTTTTTTCCCGTATCTGAGCAGGCCTTCGATTATCAGCCAGTTTGAATTTATCCAGGCGGGCCCTCTCCACATATCCTTTCCGTAACAGCTGTTGTCGCGCGAGACCGTGGGAACCGGGAATTTTGACAGGAACTCGTTTTTGTTGTTGAGATGTTTTAGCAGGGCGTTAAACCTTGCGCCCGAAACGGCTCCGGCGAAAATGGGATAGAAGCCCGTGGCGCATTTCTCGCGCAGCAGTTCCCCGTTCAGCTCCCTGTCATAAAAGAATTCAGTCTCAGAGTCCCAGAGCAGGCTGTTTATTCCGCGTGTTACGGCGAGGTATTTCTTCCGCCACGCGCCCGCTTCCTTTTCCTTTCCCAGACTCAGGGCCATTTTTCCCATCAGTTCATAGGAGTTTGCCATATAGCTTGAAAGGTCGCAGGAAAGCTGTTTTCCGGCTCCGTCATACAGCGGGGAATTATCCAGCCCGGACTCACCGGCTCTGCAGATGGTGTTGTCTTCTTTTTCCCAGAAGAAAAGGCCGGATTTGTTGTCTCTGCGCCGCTTTTCAAAGAAGCCCAGAAATTTCGAGAGTTGCGGGTAAGTTTCCACCAACAGGCGCAGGTCTTGCGTCCGTTCAAAAAGCCGCCAGACTCCCCAGGTAAGTATTGGAGGCTGCGTCTGAACCCCTTTGTGCCTTGCGCATATCGGTATATAGCCGTTCTTGCGCTGAGTTGTGAAAACCGCGGCTAGGGCGTCATAGGCCATCTGCTTGTCAAGGCAGGCCCATCCGGCGGAATGAAAAGCGCTGTCCCAGAGCCACATGTCCCGGTGAGGCATCCTGTCGGGAGTGGTCCAGCGCGAAGGAATGACACTGTACGGCGATTGCACGTTTACCTTAAGTATTGACGCCGCCTTGGCGGCTGTGCCGCGGAGCTCGCTGTCTTTTAATCCCGTTATCAGGGGAGGAATAAATTTTGAGAACGCGGATTTATTTTTCTCAATCGCGGCGATTACGCCGTCCCGCATGAGGAGTTGAGCCAATTGTTCCCTGCATTCATTTTTGCTCTTTCCGTAGGTAACGGCGAATTTATGGTCAAAGTCATAGCTAAAGAGGTAGAAATCGCGTTTCTTCGCGCCGGCTCCCGAGACCGCCAGGCAGCCTTCGCCTGTTTTGATGAAGAGAATGTCATTGAGCGTCTCAACCGCGCCGCCCGAACTCTTGACAATAAACCTGGCGTTGCTTCGCGTGCAAAATCCCGCGATACTGCGCGCGCCCGCGGACGCGAAAGAAATACCGCCTTCCTTAAATTTCAATTCTATGAAATCGCAGGCCACAACAGATCTTTCCCTGTCGTAAGAGGGAAGGCCGCAGCCGGGGCTCTCTATCCAAAATTCCGCGGCAGGGCGCAGGCCCGACAGCCCTCCGGTGAAGATTGAGAACCCTGCCCTGTCCCACAGGAGCCGGGATATTATTTCAAAGGAGAAATCGGTCTGCCCTCCGTAGCCGGATTCGGCAAAAAGAGCGCCTTCCCCCCAAATATTAGGATAAACTGGTTTTTTCATAATCCTCCGTGTCAGCAATAGTATATAACCGGCATGCCGCTTGAGACAAGTGAAAAGAGCTCTCCGGCTGTAGGGCCTTCCGGCAGAGCTAATTTTGGTATTGTTAATGAAATGCTGAAAGGGTACAATAAATAACTATGAAACGACTTCTGAGGGCTTTCTTCAAAATGTTGCTTCTTGTGCTCTTCTCCTTATCTGTATTTCTCTGCCCGCCGTTCTCCAGGGCAATAGCCCGCGCGGAAGAATGGGCCAAAATGACTCTTTCCATTAAAGACGCGAAACTCAAAGTTGAAATTGCCGATTCCCCGTTAAAAAGGGCGGCAGGACTCATGTACCGCGACAGCCTTCCGGAAGACGCGGGGATGCTTTTTGTTTTCCTTGCCCCCGATAAAGTGAGTTTCTGGATGAAAGACACCAAAGTTCCGCTTTCCATCGCCTTTATTGACGCCGGCGGAGTTATTAAAGAAATCGCGGACATGCAGCCGAATGACCTGACCCCGGTAACTTCAAAAGATAAAGTGATTTACGCGCTTGAGACAAATCAGGGCTGGTTTAAAGAGCATAAAATAAAGGCCGGAGATATAATCCCCGGTTTGGGTAAAAAAGAAGAGTAATATATCCGGAAGCCCCGCGTAGCGCGGGAAAAAGGAGGCATTAATGGAAAGTGTAGGAGTCATTCAAGCGATAGTCAAGAACACCTGGGCGATGATAACCATCATCGTTCTCATTTTCTTCTCCGTAATGTCCATATATTTCATTGTTGAGAGAGCCCTGGTTTTCAGGTTCTCAAAGATCAATGTCCGCGCTTTTATGGCGAAGCTGAAAAGCATGCTGAGGAAAGGCAGCAAGCTCAGCACTGACGGAGTCAGGCAGGCCATAGTCCTCTGCGCTGAAACGCCGGGGCCGGTCGCTGTGGTCCTCAAAGAAGGCTTGAAGAGAGTCAACCACTCGAGCGAAGCTATGGAAGAGGCTATGGAAAGGGCGGCCCTTCTTGAGACAGACAAGCTTGAGAAGAACCTCTCGTTCCTCGGAAGCATCGGCAGTTCTTCTCCTTTTATCGGCCTGCTCGGAACCGTCATCGGCGTTTATGAATCCTTTTCATCCATAGCGGAAGTCGGCGGCGGCGGGCTCCAGACTGTCGGAGCCGGTATCGGTACGGCGCTTATAGCGACCGTGGTCGGGCTTTTTGTCGCCATTCCCGCTGTCATCGGGTACAACCTTCTTGTAAACCGGGTAAATAAATACGGCACCGAAATGAAGGTCGCGGCATCGGACCTTATGGAGCTTGTCTCCGGAAAGGAGATTGTGGAGGCGGAGGAACACGATGATTAATACCAGCAGAAATAAGAGGAAACAATTTTTTGAGATAAACATCACGCCGCTTACGGATGTGGCGCTGGTGCTTCTCATTATCTTCATGATAGCCGCGCCTCTTATCGTGCAGTCGGGCATGAAGGTCAACCGCCCGGGCGCGGTCTCCTCCGATGTTCAGCCCGAGAAGAACATCATAGTAAGCGTAACGGCGGAGGGGAAAGTTTACCTGGCCAACACCGAGATTGCTCCGGAAAGGCTTATGGAACCCCTTTCGGTTTTGCTTGTCGAAAGCAAGACCAAGATTGTTGTCATAAACGCCGATAAAAAGGCCGAACACGGAGTTGTAGTCTCGGTGATGGACGCTTCAAGAAGAGCCGGAGCGGACAAGCTTTTTGTTTCCACAACCCAGATAAAGTCGGAGAAAAAATAGTTTGGCTAAACTGAGAAGAAAAAAGCGCGTAAATCCCGAGCGCATAGCCTTTATAGTTTCACTTGTCGAGCACGCTCTGCTTGCGACGGTTGTTGTTATAACAATGTCGTCAACAGGATATCTTCCTTCAAAGCTCATAGAAATTGACCTTATGAGCATGCCTGATAATCTTTCCTCGGGGGTGAACCTTCCCTCGGCGGCATCAACTCCCCAGCCCGCGCAGGATAAAAACCTGAAACCCGAGGACCTGAAAGCAAAAACGGAAGGAGCTCCCCAGCCTTCGGGCAGTTCTCTCGCGCCCTCCGAGATAGGCGTAAACATAGAGTCAAGCCTGCTAAACACCCTGGACGTGATAGGAACCGGCGTTGCGAAAGACCTGAAGATAACAGGGGGAAAGGTCTCGGGATTTTCCTTCAGCGGCACGGGAATAGCGACGGGCAAGCCTGACAACGTGTTTATACAGCTTACCGTAAAGTCAGACATGAAAGATTCAATGCAGTTCGCGTCAAAGGACTTAGAAAAGAAACTGGATATAATTATCTGGCGTCTCACCAGCTTGTTCCGTCTCAAGAAAGAACAGTTCAAGTCTTTCGGTTTCACCCCGGATGTCATCAACTATACCGAGAAGGACAGCTTCTCTCTCGGCGGTAAACCCCAGGCGGGCTTCAAAAGGACCAAGTACACCATAGCAACAACTCTTTCCTTAAACGATCTCGGCAAGCTTAAGATGGACGAGATTTTCGAGATACTGGACCGCGCGAAACAATTCGGGGCGACCGTTGTGGCCGAGGCGCCGGTCACGCTTCCCTCGGAAGTATTCAGCGCCACCTCCGCGGGAACCGGCAAGTCCAAGACCCAGCAGACCAAGGGCGTTTCAAAAGTCAAGGTGCTGGATGAATCCTCCGCGGACAAGAGCGAGTTCATCAATTTCCATTTTAACGAAGACACCCTGAAGAAGCTCATAGAAAAAGCCAAGGGCGAAGCCTATAAGGAAGCAAAAGAGAAGGTGGCCGCGGTCAAAAAAGTCATAAAGTTCAAAGACTCGGATATGGATGTGGATTTCGCCGAGAATATTTCTTCAACACAGACTGACGAAGGCGAGGTAACCATCCGCGTTGACGTCACGGCGGTGTTGAAAAAGACAGCGCAGGCTCCCGCAGCCCAGTCAAACGCCTCTCCCGCGCCCGCGAAACCCCAGGGAAAGTAGCAGCCGGTTACCGTTAAAAACCCGGAGGAAAATATGCCTGAAAAATATGTTTACAATGCCATCATAGCAAGAAGGACTATCAGAAAGTTTAAACAAAAACCTGTCACGAAAGAAATACTTTCAGGGCTTGTCAATGCCGCGAGGCTCGCTCCGAGCGGAGGGAACCGGCAGCCGCTTGACTACATGATAATCGACGACGCCGCCCTGGGCGTGGAACTCTTCAAGCATGTGCGCTGGGCCGGCTACATCGCGCCCAAAGGCGTCCCGAAATCAGGCGAAATGCCTACAGCCTATATCATTGTGCTGGAAGACAAGCCGGTGAAATCGACTACAGCTGCCTATGACGTGGGAGCGGCGGTGCAGAATATCATGCTTGCCGCGTGGGAAGAAGGCATAGGCTGCTGCTGGCAGGGAGCCATTGACCGCGATAAGATACGGGAATTATTCAAAATTCCTATGGATTTTGACATTGACTCGGTGATTTCACTCGGCTACATTGCCGAAACCCCGGTCGTTGAAGAGTATAAGGGTTCAATTAAATACTGGCTTGACGAAGCGGGCGTCATTCATGTTCCTAAATTAAAACTTGACGAAGTGCTCCGCTGGAATAAGTTTTAGCGATGACTAAGAGGGCGATAATAGCGGGCGCCGGCCTCGCCGGACTCTCCGCGGCTTTCCACCTGAAAAAATCCGGTATTGAACCGTTAACCTTCGAGCAAAACAATTTTCCCGGCGGCCTCTCGGCCAGTTTCATAAAGAACGGTTTCGTCTTTGATTTTACAGGGCATTACTTTCACTTCAAAAATGCCTACGCGAAAGACCTTGTTTTCGGCCTGCTCGGCGGTAAATTGAACGAGATAAAGCGCAGGGCTTCCGTGCGCGCCGGAAATGAAATCATAGATTATCCCTTCCAGGACAACTTCAGCCAACTAAAGGACAGGACGGTTGTTTCCGCCTGCGAGAAGGGCCTGAAAGAACGCAAGCCCCGCGAGAATTACGGAAGCTTCAAAGAGTGGATTCTCGGCGAGTACGGCAAAGGCATCGCTGAGAACTTCATGCTTCCCTACAACGAAAAAATGTGGCAATTCGATCTTGACGCGATGCTGTATCTAGGCACGACCGCGTACACCCCTTCCCAAAAAAACGACCCCAAGAAGAAAGGCTATAACGCTTCGTTTTATTACCCGTCAGCGGGAGGGGCGGGGGAAGCCGCGAAAGCCCTGGCGCCCCTTGCCGGCGAGATACGCTTCGGAAGCCGTATTTGTTCAATCAACGCTTCGGCGCGTTCGGTAACGGTAAACGACAATATAGTTTTTGAATACGGCCGCCTGATTTCAACAATGCCGCTTACGGAATTGATAGCAATGATTCCCTCGGCGCCCGGCGCCGTGAAGCAGGCCGCGGCTTCGCTCAAGTACACTTCTGTTTTTGCTTTAAACCTGGGCATAAAGCGGGAAGGAATATCCGACAAGCACTGGATCTATTTCCCCGACAAAACGCTCCCGTTCTACAGGGTAGGCTTTTACTCCAATGCGGCAAAGCATCTCGCGCCCGCCGGAACGACCTCCCTTTACGCGGAAGTTGCCTATCCGGGGGGAACAACCCTTGACAGGGAAGCGGCAGCGGCAAAGATAAAAGAGGGCTTGATTAGAGCAGGAATACTTGAGCCAAAAGATGTTATCCTCGCGGAACTTCCGCTGGATATTCCCTTCGCTTACGTGGTTTACGACCTTGAATACAAGAAAAACACAAGCCTCATCTTTGATTACCTCTGCTCCAAAGGAATTGTCTCCACAGGCAGGTACGGCGGCTGGGCCTATTCAGCCATGGAAGACGCCTTGCTTGACGGCAAAAACGCCGCGGAGGACATTCTTGACGCCTAAAAAGAACCTGCTGCACATAATCACAAAACTTGAACTCGGCGGAGCCCAGCAGAACACGCTTTATTCTGTCGCTCACCACGACCGTTCAAAATATAATGTCTTTCTTGCGGCCGGGACTGAAGGGGTGCTCGTTGAGGAAGCAAAGAAGATTAAAGACGCGAAAATGTTTCTCCTTCCGGAGCTCAAACACCCGGTCTCTCCGCTGTGGGATTACAGGTGTTATAAAAAACTCAAAGCCCTGATGAAAGCGGAGAAAATTGATATTGTTCACACGCACAGCTCAAAAGCGGGAATGCTTGGCAGATACGCCGCCCGTGCGGCCCGCGTTCCCGTCATAGTTCACACCATCCACGGATTTTCTTTCAATGATTTCCAGAACAGGCTGAAAAAACGTATCTTTATAGCGCTTGAACGCGCCGCGGCGAAGTTTACGGACGCCCTTATAGCCGTTACCACGGCTGATGTTGAGAAAGGGTTGAAATACGGCGTCGGAACGAAAGAGCTGTATTCGGTAATTCACAGCAGCATTGACCTGGACGAATTCTCAAAGCCGTACGACACGACGAAGATAAGAAACGAGTTCGGAATAAAGCCCGAGGAGAAAGTCGCCGGAATGATAGCCTGTTTCAAGGAGCAGAAAGATCCGGTTGCTTTTGTGAGAGTCGCGGCCGAAGTCGTGCAAGCCGTTCCGGACGCGAAGTTTGTGATGGTCGGCGACGGCGAGCTTAGGCCCCGTATTGAGGAAGAGATAAAAACTCTCGGACTTACGGGAAAGGTTATTCTCACCGGCTGGAGGAAGGATGTCGCCCCCCTGCTTTCAAGTTTTGACGTGCTGGTGCTGACCTCGCTCTGGGAAGGCCTGCCAAGGGTATTCCCGCAGGCAATGGCGGCCAAAAAGCCGATAGTCGCGACCCTTGTTGACGGCGCGAAAGAAGCTCTCGATGACGGCGTGAACGGTTATGTACGCGCTCCCAAAGACATAAAGGGACTGGCTGAGAAAGTGATTTATCTCTTTAAAAATCCTTCCGAAGCGGTTAAAATGGGAATCGCGGGAAGTAAGAGGGCTGGGGGATGGGATGTGAATAACATGGTGCCGGCGATTGAAAGGGTGTATGAGAAAGTAATTAAATCAAAAAGTTTGTAAAGTTTATAAGGTTTATAAGGTAAAGTCGTAACGTTTGTAACGTAAAGTGCGGCGACGCACAACGGATTTTAATAAACTTGAGTTAGGGTATGGAGTGCAACGACCACGTCGTTGCGCCATGGTGCGTCGATGCACAACGGATTTAATAAACTTGCTTAAGCCTATGGAGTGCAACGACCACGTCGTTGCGCCAAGGTGCGGCGACGCACAATGGATTTTAATAAACTTGAGTTAGGGTATGGAGTGCAACGACCACGTCGTTGCGCCAAGGTACGTCGACGCACAATGGATTTAATAAACTTGCTTAAGCCTATGGAGTGCAACGACCACGTCGTTGCGCCAAGGTGCGGCGACGCACAATGGATTTAATAAACTTGCTTAAGCCTATGGAGTGCAACGACCACGTCGTTGCGCCAAGGTGCGGCGATGCACAATGGATTTTAATAAACTTGCTTAAGCCTATGGAGTGCAACGACCACGAGCCTGTGTCGCAATGAATGTTCATATATACAAAGGCCTGCAATGATGATATAATTTTGCTCAGAAAACATCAAGGAGCAAAATATGGCATACAGAATGGGAGATCGAAACCAACAGAACTTGCTG
>Ga0209083_1003265_pt1 | contig 13847 bp, 14 predicted proteins | sample AM7aDNAmetaG_FD_184132 | JGI IMG/M metagenome (GOLD analysis project Ga0209083, IMG submission 184132) | Freshwater microbial communities from Finland to study Microbial Dark Matter (Phase II) - AM7a DNA metaG (SPAdes) (version 3) | ecosystem: Environmental > Aquatic > Freshwater > Lake ...
CCTGTTCAATGCCGGTCTTCCAGAACACAACGATGGTGGATTTTTCGCCCTTGCGAACCTGTCCACCGTTGGAGCGAATCTGCTGGAATGTGCCATAAACCCGGCTCTTGTAGGGATCGGAGGAAAGCACCAGGCGGTTGATGCCCCGGTAGTAATGGCCATTCATGCTGACCGGCGAAGGAACCTGCCAGAGCTTCATCCAGCTTCCGGCTGTTTCGAGATTGGCAATGATCTTTTCAGTAATTGCTGCGTAGATCTGTGAGTTATTCATGATATCCGCCCCTGCCCTGAGGTCTTATTTAGGTTTCTGGCCCACCTGGTTAAATTGAAATTTATGCCCAAGTGCATACCGAGAAAAATAAATAAAGTCAAGGGTGTAGGTCAGATTGACTACCAATCTGAATACACTTGAAGAGCGACAGTTCCCAAAGGAGGTCGCCCTTTACTTGTTTTATAGCTGAAAGCGGATTTTTCGCAGGTAACTTTGCGGAAATTTCGAGTTTAATAAAGTGCGCTGGCCAACGCCCTTCTTTTTTGCCTTTCTTCTTTGGCGTGATTTAAAAGAAAAAAGTTGCCCGGGAGTTTTAATCATTCATTTATGAATTCTCCACAATTTTGATCTCTTCTTCTGTCAATCCATACAACTCGTAAACCATTCGATTTATTTCATTATCTGTGGAATCAACTTTTGCCTTTAATTCAAGAGCTTTTTTACTTTCCTGCACGAAGTAATCTTCCCATTCTGCCTCTTGGGATAAAGATAGTTTGGTTTTCTTCTTACCAAGCTCTTTGATTAAATCTGCATATGATAAGAGATACCATTCTTGAAGTTTTTTAGACAAATCTTCCAGTTCAAATTTACGTTGCATTGTTCTTTGGAATCTTTGTGTTAATTCCTGTAATTCTTTGGTGATTACTGAAAGAACTTTGACTTTTTCACCTAACTCATTTTTTTCAGTGAGAGTACAGTCTGGGATTGGAAATGAAGAAAGGTTATCTAAAGTAATTTTTGCAAATACTTTTCCTTTAATATCATGGAGTAACCGATATATTTGAGTTGCTGGTTTAGAATTTAAGACTGCCAATAAAAATTCAAGGCTAAAGTCTTTTTGTTGTTCATATATACCATTAACAAGTGTGTCAAAATAAAAATTATTTTCATCTAAACTACATATCAAAGAATCCCCAGTCTTTCTTACAACAATCTTCCTATTTTCAAATAATTCAGATGACCTCAATGCAAAATCAATTCGATTTTGCTTGTTCATTCCATCTTTAGATTTAATATCATCCAAACTAATCTTATTTCCAATTGATGCATCATAATTTATGTAATCCCCAGACCACAAAATATTATACCGTGAAATATCCCTACCCCAAATAATGGGCTTATGTTTGTCATTCATTCTGGTGGACGTAATCAAAATATGTTTAATATTTCCTGGATTAAGGCCGTTTTTTAAAGAATAATAAATATTAAGGGGTTTAAGAATATTTAACTTATTTAGAATCGACTGAGAATCAGTTGATATTACGGATATTTCGCAATTAGGTAGACTTAAAAAAAAGTCCTGGGGCACCTTATTTTCTATAACTTCAGTCTGTGTAATAAAACATTTAGTCTTTTCTGTTGAAGCTAATCTTACAATATTTTTCTGATTAATATTCTTTTTAATTGCAAATTGCAATAATAAGCTACTCCCAACTTCAGCATCTTCAAACACTTTCTCCGTTATTGTAAATATTTCATTTATTTCTGTATGGGTTATAAGATATCTTCTTATTAGCTCATAGTAAGAGTTGAACAACAAAGATTTGGGAATAATAAAATGAACTAATCCTTTTTCAAATATTTGCATCATTCTTTCGATAAATAGGACATATAAGTTTATTTTATATTTTGTTAAAGGAAAATGTTCGTTGAAATAAATTTGTGTGTCCTTCTCTATTAATATTCCATAAGGTGGATTCCCAATCACCACATCAAATCCACCCTTTTCAAATATCTTTGGAAAAGCTTCTTGCCAGTTGAATGCTTTTTCCCCTGCTATTTCAAGATCATCAATTAAAGAGTTACCGCATTTGATGTTATTGTTTAAATCATTCAATTTCCGGTTTAGTTGGGCAGTCCGCAACCATAAAGAGAGTTTAGCAATTTCAACACTTTCTTCGTTTAAATCGACACCAAACAAATTATTCTCCAGGATGCTTTTTTCAATATCACTTAACACCATCGCATCCCCAAAGAGTTTGGCTTGCAACTCATCAATATAGCGATGTTCAACAATCAGAAAATTTAACGCCTGGTTAAGAAAAGCCCCGGAACCACAAGCCGGATCACATATTGTAAGTTGTAACAACCAGTTTCTATATTCAGTAAGTTTCTCCGCTAAGGCTTGAGTAGTTTTCTTTTGCCGTTTTTTATCCGAAGAATAGACTTCTTCGATTATTTGAAGTTCAGCCTTTTTATCATTACATAGTCTGCCGATCGTACTATCTACAATGTACTTTGTAATGTACTTTGGAGTATAGAAAACGCCATCCTTCTTCCTTTTTGATTTGGTTTTGTCTATTTCATTCCCTTCTAATTGCGCTTTTATTTCATCTAATTCATTGAGAGAGTTCTCAAAAATATGACCAAGAATATTCACATCCACCTCACTGGCAAAGTCATAATCAGAAAGCTTCAAGGTATGTCTAAAAAGAAGTTCATCTTCAATTTTTACAGAATTTAAAGTCTCATCTGGTTTGAATAAACCGCCATTATAGGCAAATACATCATACCGTTTCCCTTTGAAGCCCGTATTAAGGTAATCAAAATACTTCTTAAACCGATCATAAAGAGGTGTTTCAACTTCCCTGTCTTGCAAATCTCTCCAATCATCAAGAATAAGCCGTACTGAATTTGGTGGCAATAAAAGCCTGTCTTCTGCAAAAAACAAGAACAAGAACCGGTCTAATAATTTCTGTGATTTTTTAAACAGAGTCAAAGGATCGAACTGAGGATTTAACGCAACAAGGTTCTGATGCAGTTCTCTTTTAAATAAGGAATAATCATTATACAGTTGTTTTGTAATCTGATCCTCCTGACTAAGAGATTCCTCCTTAATTTTTTTAGGAATATCTTTTTCAATGTTCTCAAACCCTAAACACAAAAAGAGCAATTCAAATTCTGTCTCGGAAATTGTAAACAAGTTGAATTCAATGAATTCAATAGCATTATCAATATAAAACCTTAACTTTTCAAAATTGGAGATGATGACATACAAACATTCCGGTTGATTGTTTTTGTAACCGAAAGCTTGATTTTCAATTTTGCCTAAATCAGTTGTTTCGGTTCCTTTAAGTTCAATAACAGCTTTGACAATATCCTTGAGGATAATAGCACCATCAGCCTTTTTACTATCCTTTACGTTTTTATATTCTGTAGTAAGGTTGAATCCTGGTGTTGGGTTTTTTGTATAACCCAGAACATTAACGAACAGGTCGATCAGGAATTCACCCTGATATTGTTCTTCTTTACTGTTACGAATATTTTCCTGAATTTCCGGATTTTGGAAATGATCTTTAAATCTTTGATACGCTATTTGTATAGCCTTCTTGTCTAATGATTTGAGATATTTATTAGTTACTGAATTCTGAAAAAATGCCATTTTTTATCAGTTAGTCTTATTTCATTAAGCCGAACGAATCAATGATATTTACTTTGTATCAAAGGCATGCCAAAGTTCCTTTTGCTTATCATAATTCAAGGCCTGATTTTTATAGGTAAAAAAGGAGTTTGGACCAAGACTGCCTCCGTTCATCTCATTAATATATTCGAAAATTGAAAGCTTAGTCTCTTTTGTATATTCGCAGAATTCAGAATACGATTTATAATCAACTAAAGTCATTCTTTCAATGTCTTGAGAATAATTCAACGGTAATCCATCCATTACAAATGGAAAAAGTTCAGCACCTTCACCTATATAAAAAGCAACGAGTAACCCTTTCGCTATTTCAATGTCACACGATAAAATATATTGAATTTTATAAAGCTGCAAGAAGTCACCGGTAACTTTCTCTTTCTTCTCATCAAGATCCATGGTGCCGTTTTTCACTAATATTAGATCCGTTTTTTCCACTATAGTCCTATATTCTAGGACCTGATAAGTCTGTTTTTCAGGGTTCTGCTTTTGCCCTAAGTATCTTTCAATTTCAAGTTCCATAATTATTAATATTTAGTTTTGTGATGTAAATATAGAAGAATATAATATTCTAACAGTTAAATGTTGATAATCTCTTAAAAACCCATGCCCTTGGGATTTTTTGTGGCATCTGGCTCGCCATGATTATCTAGATTGTTCCTTCGTCAGCAAAAGAATAAAACCTGTCATCACCGACAATAATGTGATCCAGAACTGCCACATCAAGCAGTGAGCCGCAATCCTTTATCTTCTTGGTTATTTTATTGTCGGCTTCACTGGGTGTGATAGTCCCACTCGGATGGTTGTGCCCAAGGATGATCGAGGTTGCATGCTGTTCCAGGCAAATCTGAAAGATTTTCTTTGGATCAACGACAGTCCCGGAAACCCCGCCTTCGGATATCTTCACTTTCCTGACAACCCTGTTTGCCCTGTTCAACAGCAGGAGCCAGAATTCTTCATAAGGAAGGTCGCCCATCAGGGAATGAAAGATTTCAAAGGCATCCTGGCTCTTTGAAATTTTGTTTTTGAAGATTACTTCTGACTCATTCCGGCGACGGGCCAGAGCAAACATGGCAGCAATCTTCACGGCACGTTTTTCACCGATGCCTTTTATTTTCTGAAGGTCTGAAACGCTGAACTTCCAGAATTCGCACAGGTTATTTCCGCATATTGACAATGTTTTCATGGCAATATCAAGGGAATTTTCCCCGGAAACACCTGAGCCAATGATGATACTTAGAAGTTCCGCATCAGACAAGCTGCCATTGCCTTTGAGCAGGAGTTTCTGGCTAGGCAGGTCATCTTCTGCCCAAAAGCGCATCGGGATTCTGTTTTCGTAGTTTTTGCCGTCTTCCTGGGCAAGTTCCGGATTCATGATCGATTTTTTCATAGTTGATTAGTTTTAAGCAGCCTTGGGCCGCAGTGAGTAAATGAAATTTGCCGGTAGGGATCATGCGGAGTAGAAAATTTTAAGCAAACATTCAGGTCAGATTGTTTCAAGAATCTGAATGAACCTGAAAGGCGACAGTTCCGAAAGGAGGTCGTGTTTAGCGAAACAATATTTTCACGAGCATAACTTTGTGAATTTCGATTTACTATAGTGGTAGGCTTTTTGCAACTTTTTTCTAAAAAGTCGCCCCAAATGCGAAGCATCAGCGAGCATAAAAAAAAGCAGTCAGTCCCGATTCATCGGAGCTGACTGCTTCGTAAAGCCATTTAATTTTTTATTGAGAATTGCCCCTGGAACTCTTTCAGTTCCCAATCGAACTTTTCAGGATCGGAGGCAATGATTTCTTCTGTGTAACCAGGGTAGTAAATCTGATCCATCATTTCGGAGAAGATTTCGACGATTGACTGTTCTTTTGTTGTTTCGGCTAAAGCTTTCATAAGGCGTTTGTTTTAAGGTTAGAAAAGAAATTTTTTACGCCAACGGCAATAACCTGGAATAATAAATAATGTCAAGGGTTAGGGTCATTCCCGGGAATCCGGGATGAAAGAACTCGAAGAGCGACAATTCCCAAAGGAGGTCGCCCTTTACAGTTTTAAGCTGTACCTCACTGTCAGGTACTTTTAAAGCGAATTATTCGTAAGGTAACTTTGAAGGAAATTTCGAGCTAAACCGTGCGCTGGCCAAGGGGTTTCTTTTTTGGTACTTTTTGATTTGACCAGGATCCCCAAAGAAAAAAGTACACCGCTAAAAAGCAGGTCATTACCTGCCGGTGGTTTCTTTTGCTGCTTTACTTTGACACCACTACCTCAAAGAAAAGCAGTCGATTTTTGTTTTGCGTGTAAAATTTTGTTAGTTATTCATATTTAACGGTTTACCCGTTTGAATACCCTCAAAATTTTGCTTATACCTCACGGAGTGCACGCCCCGCCCTATCGAAAAAAGCAATTGCACCACCCGTTTTTCGGTACGGATATATGAAATGATGCTACATATATAGAAAACAGGATATAAATCAGGAAAGAAGGCAGGGTGCTCCCCTATCGACCAGGAAGGATGATCATATCATTGGTAGGCATTTGATCCCCTACCATAGAGTCAAGCACCCAATAATAAAGATTGTCCACTGCATCGCTAAGATCAGTGGCTTTCCATCTGGGAGAATCTTTTTTACGTTCAGAAGATTTATCTTTCTTGAACTCCTGAGGCAGGATGGGTGCATTGTCCATGGATACAAATGTTTCCATTGCATTGTTCATGTTTATACGAAAGGCAGGCAGGTTTGGATAATCACCTGATAGGAACTTATGCCAGAACTGGTACTTGTCCATATGGGAAGCCTCATATAGCTCTGCCCTAAGGTACACTTCCCAGCCTGACTTTGACAGTTGATCTTTGACATCATCAAAGTAGGAACTGCGTGAAGCTGCATCATTGCGCCGGGTGCCATCTGATCCCCCATACAGGTACAAAGCCTTGGATGGTTTGTCCTTATAGTACTCAATAAACTTGTTGACAAGGACTGTCAGCGTTTCATTTTCAACAAAGAAGTTTTTAATGACAGGGAATTCATTGGAATGTTTATGCCATTGGCTTACAATAATGCAATTCTGGGTAGTCCCAAAATCAAAAGAAACGTATAAGGGTTCATAGGGCAGGCAATCTGCATCACCCCTGCAATCAAAGGAGCTTTTTCCTTTGATGTCATAGTCAATGGAATCGAAGAAATCATAATTAAAGGAATCGTTATAGGTATGCTTTTGTGCTGACAATAAGGGATAGAACCCGGATTCATTCTGTTTCCTTCGTTTATTGAGCACTTCAAGGTCATAGACTACTTTTGGAAGCGCCCTTTTAAGATCACGGAAATACATTTCTCCCAGGATGTGGATGTTTTCAAAAGCAGAAGCCTCTAAATAGAAATACCGGTGAGGAAATTTCTTAGCCAGCGCTTCATATTCAAAAACCCACTCTCCTTCAGGGGTCAAAGGCATGCTACCCAGGAACAATGTGCCATGATGAAAGTTAAGATGTCCGAATCGTTCACGGTTTCCACGGTTTGCCGGAAGTACATCGGCATCGATGGCCGATTTCTTGAGTTTTGTGCATTCATCAAAGATCATCCCATCGTATGAGCCTGAACGTGCCATTTCCGGACGGTCAAAAGAGTTGAATTCCACAACGAACCCGTTGACAAAGTGCATGCAGTTGGTATAATCCAATGGAGGCTGAAAAGGTTCATCCCATAAAAATTTCTTCGGGGCTTTATGGCCGATAAAATAATGCTGGCCACGAAATAAACCACGGCGTTCAAGGTGGTCAATGATCGGCGGCAGGGATTTGGTACGGATATGGAAATAGGTAAGGCCATTGAGGGAAATCTTTCCCCGGGGCATGGCAACGAAATATTTGATGATCTCTTCAGCGATGATCGTGGTCTTTCCTACTCCCCTGCCACCGATAAAGGTTTTATGCGGCTTGGTTGACAGCAGTATCTTTAACTGCGGGTCATTATAATATGGCGCTGGCTTAATCATCGACATCGATCATTTCTGCAGCAGGATTCTCAGAAAGTAACATATTGAGATAATCCTTTACGTGCAATTCATCGGCCATTGCTTCGATCCTCCGGTGCAATTCCAGGAGTTTTTCCTGAGCTTTTTGATCAATCATCTGAAAAGAAGGAGAATTGATAAAGTTGTAATTGATTGTCAGAAGCTGGATGGGAGGTTGGAATTTTGATGGATCCGGAAGCGAAAGGTCTTCCTTGTCCAGGTTGTAGGCTTTAGTGATTCGTTCCAGGGCTTTTTCCATCCCACGGAGGTCCTTTTTGAGCTTTGCCATTTTCAACAACTCAATGGCCCACTGGGTGACATGATATCGCATGGCTTCTTTGGTATAGGTGCGAACATCACCAAATAGCCTTCTGCAATTCCGGATATCTTTATAGGCTTGGCCTTCAGAAATACCAAACTGCTTGACCATAAAAACACTAACATCCCGGTCTGTATTCAGCTCATCATTCAATTGCATGAAACAGGTGCTCCAACGGATGCGGATCGCTTCATCCTCAGGTGCCAATACCATTTCATCTGAAAAGTAAAATTGACTTATGCGGTCAAAGGTCGTATCAGATATGATTGCATTCATACATCATCCATTTTAGCATTCTCGATTATCTTCATGGCAAAAGCCTGAGCTGGCGATGATCCATTCTGAGCCAGGTCAAAGATGCCTTTGCGAACTTCGGCTTCACGTTTGAGCCTGCCACGCTGGAAAGCCTTGAAGACTGGGTTATCCTGATCCTTTAAGAGAACTTTTAATTCCGAAGGATCAACTTCCAGGATAACCGCAATTTCTTCTTTTGTGAACATCAGCGAAGCATAGGTTTCCACTTCGGTGATGAATGATTCATTCTGATCGATCAAATGCGCTTGTATTTGAGAGTTCTTTTAAAATCCAATCCCGGTGAAACGCTGCCACTGTTTTATCGCAGCATAATACACCGGCTTCAATACGGGGGTTACGTGTATAGTTTGCCGATCCTACCACACTGATCCCCCAGTGATCGTTTTCGATTACTGTTACCTTGGCATGACACTTGGCAGCTTTGATATCGGTGGTGATCTTTTGCAGGAACTGAAGCTCGGCAGGCTTCCGGATTCCGTTTCGGTAATCGAATATACCTTTGAGTTCAAGGATCAAGCCATGTTCAATGAACCCGTACAACTGTCGGATTGCATATTCGGATATCGCCCATGTAGTAAAATAGACCCTGGCCGGGCCTGTTTGTTCAAGCAAAAAGAAAAGAAGGTCATAGGTTGACCAGTCACCCAGGGAGGCATAATGAACGCTTCGGCCATAGACAACCTTTCCAAAGACCTGGTGAAGCTTCTCATTGGCTTTGCCGATGATCAGAAGATTTTCACCAGCAACTGGTACAGATCCGGATTTCGGTCTGTCAGGTTTTTTCTTTACCAGATCCTCAGACGAGAATAAACTCATTGACCAAGTTTCTTATTGATGTCATCCATTTCCAACTGATATTTATCCAACAGTTCCTGGTACCTGGTACGTTTTTTCAGGGATTTTGATTTCTCAAGTTTGATTTTGTACCGGGTGATATAGGTACGAACGGTCATTTGACGTTTGATGAGTTCAGCGGTATTCAGGTCAGAGAGGTTTTTTGGCTCATCTTTGACCGGCTGCGCCGGGATCACTCCATGTTTGTCAAAGTGATCGATCCGGATGGTGATCTCTTTCAACCTGTCATCGAGTTCTAATATCTGAAATGCTATATTCATACGTTCTGGTTTTTCTTTATATGGAAGAATTGCATGGAGGTTATCCAGCATTTTGTAACACATTTTCTGTTCTGATCTGAGTTTATCAATAGTGACAACCTCTGTTGGCTCTGGTAACTCTGCTTTTGGAATTTCCTGCTTTACCTGCGGTTTCACCAAAGCAGGAGTATTTTCAGAAACTGCTATCTGTTTGGCAATCTTGCCAAGTTCGTACGAAAGAGTCAGCCGGTTTTTCACGGTTGCTCCCCCACGACGCAGTATCCTGGCTAAATTTGGATTCCGGCCATACCGGTCATAGATTAGAACGCCGGAGAAATAGTCCTGGTCAGAATTTACCCAATTATGAATTTCATGATCCATGATGCGAAAATATTGATGCAATTGCAGGAATTAAAGGACAAAAAAGCCTGCCGGATCACTCCGACAGGCTTCAACTAACCTACTTATGAAAACAGCTACAAAAGCTTCGTTAATTAACCACCAACCGGAGGATTGGGATCCATCAGCAGATCGCCTTCATAAAAGGCCATCGGTGAACCCTGTTTGCACAGGAAGCCGAACTTGTGGCCTTTATCTTTGTCGATCTCTTCGCCCCAGGTCGTTTCAATAGTTTCGATATGTACCAGGTTGCAGGGTTCACCGATCAGGTACCGTTTGTTTGAGGCACAGTTCTGAATGATGACAATCCCTTTGAAGTCGATCCCGAAATTCTGAATCCATTTCTGAACAGCCTTTTCAATACCGGGATAGAAGCCTTCCAAACCGATCTCGTACCCGCCGCAGTCCTGATTGGAACCTTTGAGTTTCTTCTGTGATGGTTTGATCGTTCCCTGAGTCATATAGAAACTGTGCATGAATTTCCCGGTCAAAAGCTGGATATCATCTGCGATGGTTACTCCATCGGTATCCCGAGCCGGGAAAGTGGCCCAGTCAATATCCGCTTCCTGGATCAGGATGATCTCGGATTTTATCCCACCGCCGCCTCCGGCATTTCTTACGGTGGGTTTTGCAAGGTCAAAAAGTGCTATGGTCATGATTTTTTGATTTTAAGGATTAAGCGGGAACATTTGCAAAAACGGCTTCTTCGATGCCAAAGCCGACAGATTCGTACCAGTCGGCAAAGACCTTGATCTGCCGGTCAATGCTTTCAACCGTGATGTTGGAAGCTCCATTATTGCGGTTGATCAGGCGGATGAAGTTTTCCCTGGGAGTCGAGAAGATAATGTTTTCGGCAGTCATCGAGGGCAGGGGAACCAAGGTCAAGTTCGTTCCTTCGATCACGTCTTTCATCCCGGTATAGTTGGTATCCATGCCATGAAGGTCCCTGCGTTTGCGGTGATACGCAGCATACCATTTGCGGGAAAGGAAAATATTCATAGAAAGGTCGATGTACAATGCATCTACATTCTTGCCGAAATGCTCAACCTGGTCAAAGATGTTTTCTTCAGTCAACGGTTCCAGCGGAATGAAATTGACGTTGGAATTTCCGGCAGTGTGTTTTGCTTTTAAGATGGTGCAAAACCCATCCATGGAAAGGCCGACGGCCTGTGCGGTTCCGTCCACCGGCGCAGCATAGGTACCGGTGCCGATGAGTTTAAGTTCACGGTTATCCAATACCTTTGGAAGGATAAGCTGCTCAATGATGTACCGGGTGATTGGCCATACCTTGCGGTCAGAGGCTTCGTCCCCTAAGAAGCCAAGCCAGGTCTCCATGATCTCATCCGGATAGAATGACAGGTCAATCTTGTGCCGGCGCTGTGGAATCTCGATCGGGGTGAACTTTGCTTTGCCCTTGGGTGTCCATGTTTTCTGAAAGCCCTGGACAAGATCATCGATCACGGCCTTGGAAGCCCGGTAAACAAGATCCTGAGAAGCCACCGTGGTCATATACTTTTCACTCACGGTTGGTTGGGTTAAAAGCCGCAGGATATCCTTCTGATTGGTACCGATATAGGTACCAAACGCAGTTTTAAGGTCTTGTAACGAAATTGTTTCTGCCATTTTATCTTGGAATTAATTGGTTTTTATTTGTGATTAAGCACAGTATTCATCGGCGATCTTGTCATGTGCAAAGACTGGGTTTTCGCTGCCACCGGCGATCTTATCCGCCGCCTTTGCTGCAACGGTTTCTTTTCCCGCATCCTCTGAACGTAAAGCTGCCAGGTCGGACAATGCCGTTTCCTTGGCTGCCGTCTCAGCAGAAAGCAGGTTTTCCAGTTCCTCATTGCGTGCGGTGACGGTGGCCAGCTGATCATTGATCTGCTGTACACGTTCATCGGTCAACTCCTGTGCATCCAGACTGGCCGGGTCCATTTTGAAAAAGCTTTGAATCGCTTTCCACGTCATTTTTATCTTCATCGGTTCGGAATTTTTTGTTTCGTGATTGATTGATTGGATGTTTTCTTCGTTTGCCAGGGAATTGGCAAGTGAGATCGCATGATCGAGCGATCCGATTTCATCGATAAGCCCCAGGGCAATCGCCTCGGGGGCGAAATAAATTTTGCCGGTCAATGTTGAATCTTCAACTGCAGGCCGGTTGGTTTTAATGGAGGATAAGAATTTGCTGTTGATCACATCCAGGACATTCTTCTGGTATGCTTCATAGTTTCCATCCAGCACCTGGTTAAAGTCTTTGTTCTTATCCACCGACAGGCTGGCATAGACTTCGTGGAATTTTATCCCTTCAGCTTCAAGGGCTGGTTTGAGGTCTTCAACCATGAGCATTGTTCCGATGGAACCGATGCGATCAAGGTCAGAACTTGCGATGATCTTTGATGCCCCGGATATTATCCAGTAAGCTGCACTTGCAGCCATTCCTTCGATGTAAGCAACAACCGGTGTTGTCGAATTCTTTATAGCTTCAGCTAAAAGATCGGTGCCTGTAACCTGGCCACCGGGACTGTCAACAATCAGGAGAATGCTTTTAATGTTTGGATTCTGATCTGCCGATTTTACATCGGTCAGGATCGACTGCGTACCCCTGGGTCCGCAAGGCTGATCGTATTTGAGGATTTCGCTCCGGATGGGAATGACGGCAACTGATCCTTCAGGGATGTTGGTATCTGTAAATCCGAATCTTTGTTTTTGATCCCATGTGCCGCTGATCACATACGAGCGGTTTCTTTCACGGGCGATGGCAGAATCACCTTCGCTGAAACTCTCGCCTTTGATGAGCGAAAGCAGAATCGATGCATAAGCGGCTGATCTTTCATTATTGATCAACCATGCGCCGGATAAGATTTCTGCTAAGATGGGATTCATTGTACCCTTTTTTCGAGAGTACAATATTATTATGGTATGACCGGCAAATAAAGGACTAAAAGAATCAGGGATCAATCCTGGTTCTCATCTTCAATGGTGATACCAGTTGGTGGTTGCAGGAACCCGGCAGGCCTGGAGAACTCGCCTGAGAAAAGCAGTTCGTAACCGTTAAATGTTTCCATTGCTGCGGGTTTGAGCAGCTTGCTGGTCAGTTTCATCGGGATTTCCATTGTTCCCAAAATCCGGACCGTGCCGTTTTTGTCGCCGATTTTAAGGATCAGCCGGCGAGAGGTCATGCGGAAGAGTTCGGCTTCAACCCCAATCCGGTCTTTGGGAACGAGCACCTTTAGTTTATAAAGGTACTTCATTCCGCCCGGGGTATCCTGCTGCTCTGATTCAAGCTGGATCGTCTCTGGTGTACCATATAACGAATTCCAGGACTTGCCTGGCTTTGGCACAACCAGGCAATAGAATGATGAATCACTGTCGGAAAAGATTGCAACGTCTTCCCGATAAATCCAGCTCACCGGATTTAGTCCCCCGATGTTGATCCCGGTATGTCGTGAAATGTTTCCCATTTCAATTTAAGGATATAAAAATGCCAGAATTCAGTTGAAAAAATCCAGGGACAGTTTGTGGGAAACTTTTTTCTTCTTTTTTTCTTTTCCGCTTACGATAGTAATCTTTCTTGAGTAGTTCATAATTTATGTTTGACCAGGTAAATTCATGATCCACGCAAAATTGGTAAATGGCTTTTTTAAAGGACCTGTACTCTTTTACCCGGTATGTCATGTAATGAAAAAACATTTGCTTGAAGTGCCATTCTACAAAGCGCTCAAATAGCTGCTGGTTTTCCGGCGACACCCATAAATTCCCACGAATATCTTTCTTATTATCGCCGGGAAGGAAAAAAGTGATGTAATCCGGACCTTCAGGCATGAATGGAGGGATGCCGGCAGGCCGCTTCTCCAGGAACGGATGCAGTAATATCCCTATAATGTTTCGCTTGGATGCCATGTTGGTGCGAAGCTCGCACAGCAGGTACTCCTGAAGGTAAGGCTTGAGCTTTACCGTTACGCTTGGTCTTTCGTTGTCTTTCATCGAGCAAATGTAATTTTCTTCCATAGGGAAATAAAGGTCAACTCATTG
>Ga0209083_1003270_pt1 | contig 13830 bp, 11 predicted proteins | sample AM7aDNAmetaG_FD_184132 | JGI IMG/M metagenome (GOLD analysis project Ga0209083, IMG submission 184132) | Freshwater microbial communities from Finland to study Microbial Dark Matter (Phase II) - AM7a DNA metaG (SPAdes) (version 3) | ecosystem: Environmental > Aquatic > Freshwater > Lake ...
AAAGACTATTTTTTAGGCAATCAGGAGCCGGAGCATAAACGTATAGCCAACTCACAGAAATGTTTAAGAGTATCTGGTAAGCATAACGACCTCGAAGAAGTAGGACACGATACTTATCACCATACCATGTTCGAGATGCTTGGTAACTGGTCTTTTGGTGATTATTTCAAAAAAGAAGCTATTGCATGGGGTTGGGAGTTTTTAACAGAAACATGTAAAATTGATAAAGACAGGCTTTATATTACGGTTTTTGGTGGCGATGCTTCAGAAAATCTGAAATTTGATAATGAAGCGTTTGATTTCTGGAAAGCTATTGTGCCCGAGGAACGCATTATTAGTGGGTCTAAAAAAGATAATTTCTGGGAAATGGGTGATACTGGCCCTTGTGGACCGTGTTCCGAAATTCATGTTGACATAAGAGACGAAGCTGATAGAAAAAAAATTGCAGGTAAAGATCTTGTTAACAAAGATCATCCTCTGGTCATTGAGATATGGAATCTCGTTTTTATTGAGTTTAACAGAAAAGCTGATGGGAAATTAGAACAGCTTAAATCAAAACATGTTGATACTGGAATGGGATTTGAAAGATTATGTATGGTCATTCAAAATAAAAAATCGAATTATGATACTGATGTCTTTACTCCCTTAATTGATAAAATAGCTTTTCTTTCGGGAATCAAATACGGACATAACAATAAATCGGATATTGCCATGCGCGTTATTGCTGACCATGTAAGAGCAGTTTCTTTTGCCATTGCCGACGGACAGCTTCCTTCCAACGTCAAATCGGGCTATGTTATCAGACGTATTCTGAGAAGAGCCATCCGTTATGCTTATGTCTTTCTGGATATGAAAGACCCATTTATTTTTAATCTGCTTGATACACTTTCGGAGCAAATGGGTGAGTTTTTCCCGGAATTACCAGCACAAAAAGACTTTATCAAGGCAATTATTAATCAAGAGGAGATTTCATTTTTAAAAACTCTTTCTGTTGGTCTTAATAAATTTGATATTTACATTGATGAAAATAAATCAAAAAAAGAAAAGATTATTGCCGGAGATTTCGCTTTTGAGTTATATGACACCTATGGCTTTCCACTTGATCTTACCGCTCTGATGGCTAAAGAAATTGGCTGGCAGGTTGATATGATAGCTTTTGACAAATGTATGGAAATGCAAAAAGAACGCTCCAGGAAAGCTTCAAATGTTGAATTAAGTGATTGGGTTGAACTTACGCCGCTTAAAGAAACCCTTTTTGTAGGGTATGATACTACCTTTTGTGAAGTGAATATCTCAAAATTTAGAAAGGTAACAGCAAAAAATGTTGATGCTTATCAACTTGTCTTTGATAAAACACCTTTTTATGGAGAGTCAGGAGGTCAGGTTGGAGATAAAGGATATCTGATTGGTAAGGATGAAAAGATAACCATTGAAGATACAATAAAAGAAAACAATCTTATTATCCATAAGGTAGCACAGTTGCCTAAAGACTTGAAACAGATTTTTACTGCTCAGGTAGATGTAGAAAAAAGAAATCAGATAGCTGCCAACCATACTGCAACACATCTATTGCATGCTGCATTAAGAGAAGTATTGGGAAAGCATGTGGAGCAAAAAGGTTCATTGGTTGACGACCAACGTTTAAGGTTCGACTTTTCACATTATGCCCGTTTAACTGATGAGGAGATAAAGAAGGTAGAGGATATTGTAAATGCAAAAATCAGAGGGAATATAAGTCTGGAAGAGTTGAGACAAATGCCCTATAAGAATGCTATTAAAATGGGAGCCATGGCTCTTTTTGGTGAAAAGTATACTGAAAATGTTCGCGTGATTGCTTTCGACAGAAATTTCTCTGTAGAACTTTGTGGAGGTATTCATGTAAAAGCTACCGGTCAGATAGGCGTTTTTAAAATTGTTTCAGAAACTGCAATCGCAGCGGGTACACGACGTATTGAGGGTTTAACAGGAGCAAACGCTCTGGATTATTTAAACAATTTTATTCTTATGCATAAAGAACTTTTTGATGTTCTGAAAAAACCTCTGATAGTTCTTAAATCAGTAATAGACTTACTTGAGGAAAATTCAGAAATGAAGAAAGAAATTGATCAGTTTAAAAAAGAAGCTATCGGAGATATAAAAATTGACCTTCTAAAAGAAATTCAATCAATAAATGGAATTCAATTTATAGGTAAAACTGTAAATCTGGATACACAAGGAGTGAAAGATTTGGCTTTTGCAATAAAAGCAGAAAAAGAAAATCTTGTATTGTTATTAGCTAATGAAGCTAATGGAAAAGTCAATCTGAGTTTGATGATTACAGATGATTTGATGAAATCAAAAGGTTTGAATGCAGGTACCATTATTAGAGAGGTTGCTAAAGAAATCAAGGGTGGGGGAGGAGGACAACCCTCTTTTGCAACAGCAGGGGGTAGTGATATATCTGGTATAGAGAAAGCTTTTGCTGTAACTATTGAAATTATTGGGAAAGTATAGCGAAGAAAAATATATAATGAAGTGCAATGAGTATTAAAATACCACCATTAGATTGTCTGGATGAGAAAGACTTAGGCTTGAGTATAATGAAGTTTAATACCCCACCAAACCTCCCCGAAGGGGAGGCTTTTCAAAGCATATTAAAATCTGAAATAAAACACAATGTAAATATCGAACAATTAGCAGACTGGTGCGAATACATCTCCCCTCCTTTGGAGGGGTTGGGGGAGGTCAAGACACCAGCTGGAAGGCAAAATAGTTCAGATTTGAGTTTAACGGAATTTAATACCAAATCAAACCTAACCGAAGGAGAAGTTTCTTTAGTCACTGATCAAATGAATGAGTTTAGTCGCTTCGGTTATATAACAGCAAACCCATTCAACTACCCATTTATTAAAAATATGAGGGACGTCTTGAAAGATAACCCTACAGAAGCTGAAAAGTTGCTTTGGAAATTCTTAAGGAATAAAAAAACTGGTCATAAAATAAGAAGGCAACACATAATAAATAATTTTATAGTTGATTTTGTCTGTTTGAGAAAGAAAACGATCATAGAGATTGATGGTAAAATTCATTTAAAACAAAAAGAATGCGATGATTTAAGAACTTATAGATTGAATGAGCTAGGTTATGAGGTTATTCGTTTTACAAATGAGGACGTGTTTAATAATCCAGAATTAGTAACAATAGAAATAAAAGATTACCTTGATAATAAAACTGACTTGCAATCAAATACTGGCATATTAGTAATAAAAGAAGGATTAAATTCAGGATCAATGAGGTTTAAGACCCCACCAAACCTCCCCGAAGGGGAGGCTTTTCAAAGCATATTAAAATCTGAAATAAAACACAATGTAAATATCGAACAATTAGCAGACTGGTGCGAATACATCTCCCCTCCTTTGGAGGGGTTGGGGGAGGTCAAGACACCAGCTGAAACCAACGAAATAATAAATAAAATGCAGGGTAATGGCCTATAAAATAAATTTTAACAAAAAAGGATGGCATTATGCAGAGAAAATATTCTTCCTCTTAGCAGCTCTTGCCTCACTTTGGCCTATACTGTCCACACCCGTCTTTGCCATGCTCGATGCACCGGCACATTTATACAATACTAAGCTTCTTTATGAACTACTTATTAAACATAATGAAACAGTTAAACAGTATTATGAATTTAATCATTTGATTGTTCCCAACTGGACAGGTCATATATTGATGCTTTTTCTCATGCTGTTTTTTAATGCAGTTTGGACACAGAAAATTTTTATTATTATTTATCTTGTTATTTTTCCATATTCTTTCAGATACTTGATCAGTTCTAATAAAGGAAATATAACACTATCTTATTTTGCATTTCCATTATCATATTCTTACTTCTTTTTCCTTGGCTTTTTCAATTTTTTGATCGGATTACCCATAACTCTTTTCGGAATGGCTTATTGGATGAGAAACTCTTCAGCAGGAAAATTAAAAAACTATCTTATTTTAGCATTGTTCTCATTACTGATATTCTTTAGTCATCCCATTTTATATGCAGTCTGGTGTGCGTTTATTGCTTTATTTTTTTTGTATGAAAGTGCATATTGTTTATATGATAAAAAGAGTTTTAAAGAATTATTTAAAAGCACTGTATGTGTTGTAGTTGCAATATTGCCGTCTTTAATTTTGGCAATGTTGTATCTTATAAACCAGCCTAAAGATGAATTAACAATTAAACTGAAATCATTAGAACTTTTAACGTGGATAATAAATATCAGGTCATTGTTGGTTTTTTCTATGGACATTAATGAACTTAAATATACTTATTTTCTTTTATATAGCTTAATAGGTATTCTGATCTCTGGATTGACTTATTCAGTTTACCGCTTTATTAAAAAACAGGATAAGTCAATATTACAAGTTATTACAAAATTATTTTGGTTTGATTTAAGCATTCTAATTTTGATTTTATATTTTATTTTACCTGATGAATCCAATGGAGGAGGATATATTTCGTCGAGGCTTAATTTATTGTTTTTTATTTTTTTAGTGCTTGGGTTTTCGCAATTGAAACAATTCAAACTGATAAACATTTTATTTGTAATAGCTGTTCTGTTTGCTTTTAATACACAGCTTTTTTACTTTAATTCTATCATGAAGCCTTTAAATAAGAATGCAGAAGCTGTTATTAAGTTATCTGATTATATTGAAGAAGGGAAAACACTGATTTCTATTGATAAATCACAAAACTGGATGCAGGGACATTTATGTAATTATGTGGGTGCCAATAAACTTATTTTTACACAAGAGAATTATGAAGCGTCTAAAAGGTATTTCCCATTAGTATGGAATATGAAGGCAAGACCTGAGTTGTATTTTGGTGAAGTTAAATCTGATAATACATGTGTTTACTTAATGCCGGTTGAAAATAAAAACAAAATAGAAGCCGACTATGTTATGCTTATAAGTAACTATCCTATTAATCAGGAGTGTGATTCTTTGATAAATTCTTCATTAAATAACTATTATAAACTACTGTATAAGTCAGATAATGAGTTCGTTAAATTGTTTTTTAAAAAAATATAATATGAGTATTAGAAGCATGTTTCGAATTTTTGATAAAGAAATAATTCTAAAATTCTTCCTGGTTATTTTATTGTTTTTAGTAACGTTAGTGGCATTTAAACTGTTTCAGAATCCGCGTTTTTATAGGTTAACATTAAATAGAGTTACTTTTACTTATTATTTTAAGAATGATAAAAATAACATTCATCAGGTTGAGAAATGCTTTAATCCATATGCAAGAATTACCGACAAAAATGTTTGCAACTGGGATGGCAGCCATTATAAAAATATAAAAGATAATTACTATGACAGTGGAAAAGGCGATAAAAACTATGCCTTTTTCCCGTTATTTCCTCTTTTATGGAAAATTTCTTTCATCAGTGATATTTATATAGGACTCTTTAATTACCTTTTATTTGGAATATCCATTGTCATTCTTTCTTCGATATTTTTAAATAAAAAAGGGCTTTCACTTACCGATAGGTTGTTTGTTTTCACGCTGTCGCTCATATTGCCTACTATTGCAATTTATTACCTTCCTTATGCAGAAGCTTTATATACACTCACATTTGTAATCGCACTCTGGGGGTTGGTAAAAAATAAATACTGGGTTTATTTTATTTTTATCTTACTCTTCTCAATGACTCGTCCAACAATAATGGTTTTTGTAATTTCTATCGTGATGCTTGATTTATTTTACTTCTTAAAGCACCGCAATGTGGTTCATTTTGTCAAAGAACTTGTTATGAAGCTTCTACCTGTAGCTATTGGAGTAGGCATTGTCTTTTTTATGTATTATCTGAATTCAGGTTCCTTTACAAAGTATTTTGAGACAGTTTACAAATATTGGCCTTCACACTTTAGTATCCCTGAGAAAATTTCAGATTGGTCTGTAGAGAGTTATGGGATGAATGTTTTTACAATATTTTTTATTATCTTCCCAACATTGGGCTTATTTATTTACAACGCTATTAAATTTTTTAAATCAGAAAAACCGGTTGCACCACCAAGTATTTTTAATGGAAACATTAATTTTATAAAAAAATATTTCCTCAATAATTCGATTATTCATTTCTGGGGCGTATTTTTATGTGTTGTGTTTTATCAGGGAGGCTCGTTGAATGGACTTAGCAGATATGTTTTTGTTTCACCTTTCTTCTATACTTTTTTATATATTTTTTACAATGATTTACGTGAAATTAATTGGAAAAGATTGCTGTTAGTGTTTTTACCTGCATTAGCAGGAAGTTTGTTGTTACTATTAAATGCTCTTGTATTCCTGGACCCGAAAATTAATTTCTCTGACATGGGATTCTTTACTTTTCTCTTTTCGTTGATTTCTCTTTTGTTTTTAAAATATATGAACGACAGACTGAAGCTGGCCGCAATGTTGTTGCTGGCTTTTTGTAATATTATCTGGATTACCTATCTCTATAATATTTATATTTGCGACGGTTGGATCTTTACCTAGAAAATGAAACGTTTATTGGCATATTATGCGCAATATGAAAACGATGAATAAATTAATTTCAGAAATTGAAAAGAATTATAGTGATGTCAAATTGGAGGACGGTATCTCTCTAAATATGACAGAATACCTGGACACATACCAATATGATAAAGAGTTTTTAGAATTAGCAAAACTAGACGAAAGAGATGACTGGACAAAAATACCAGACAAGGTTCTTGAAGGACATCATGTGACTTTTTGTTTCACAGACTGGAAAGGATTTAGATTTTATATCCCTGCCTATATGAGATGGTGTTTATGCAATCCTATGTCATCAAATATTATTGGTGATACAACAATTTATTCATTAGATATAGATACGATAGAAGAACTTTATAAAAGAAAAATTACAGAAATACTTGACACGCCACAAATTGAGACAATAATTAAATTTTTAGAGTGGTGCAGTTTTGACAATAATAATAATTGCGACTTCACAGTAGCTGACGATAATTTAATTAAGTTTTATAATTTAACTGGAAAGATTTTAAAGTGAACTGTATTGATTCACTCAATATGACAAAATTCATTTATCTTAACACTATATTTGATATCAATACTTAAAATCTACCTTCAAATCATCAATCAAAATGTTTTTCTTTTGTGGTGACCAGAAATAAATACTGTATTTTGCATATTCTACATAAGGTAACTCAAAAGAAGTATGAATTAAATCCCATTCTTTTTGTTTACGTGTGAGTTCAACTATTTTTTCTCCTTTCCAGAAATATATTGAGTCATCAAGATTAATCTGGCAAACAAGAAATGCGTTACTGTCAACCTCCATCTGATTTATATGTGCTGAAATGTCTAAATGATTAACCAGGAAATTACTTATTCTTTCACCTTTAACATAGTAAAAGCCGTCAGAAAACTCATTTTTTGTAGTGGTTGCAAATTTCCCTGATGGTGCATCCTTACGCTCTATAGTATTTTTATTTTGATTGTCGAAATAATCTGCAAAATCAGGTTCAAAGTTGTTTTTCCAGATGTAATGATGACTTTTAAAAGGAAATATCTTAGCTTTTTCAAGATATATCTTATACTCACGCCAATTCCATAATCTGACTTTCGGGTTTTTAATTAAGATATATTCGGGCTTATTCCCAAGTTCAGCGAGAAAGCACGGTGACCCTAAATATACTCTGTAAATTAAATTGAGGTTGAAATAAATCAGATACATACCAATTAATACAATCATTACTTGGAATATTCTTTTGCTGTTTTGCAGGAGCTGAGCAAAAGGAAGCGCTAATATGGCAAGATACTCAATAAACGGGCGGCAGCCATAACCACAGCCATAATAAAAGCACCCCCACGAAGAGATAATGTAAACAGATAATATAGTGATTAAAAATATTAAAGTTGAATTACTGTGTTTTCTTATCAGCCCTAAAACTAATGAAACAAAAAATATAAATATTATCGGACTATACAATAACATACCATTAAGAGGGGCAAAAAGTACTTCAATAATTTTAGGCTTTAAAAGGTATGTAAATCCCTCATCTCCATAACTATAATAAAAAAAACTTCCAGAAATAAATTTCCAGTACAATAACTGTGGAAAGATCGTTATTAAAAATATTATAATAAAAAGAAATATTTTTTTTATTGTAAATAAGCTTTTAATCCTATAAGAGAAAGATGAAAGAGAATTGACATCTAAAAAGGGTATAAGGAGCAGTATTATAAGGTTTGTGGGTCTGGTAAGGAAAATAAAACCGGTACTTAATGATAAAAAAATCAGATATCTGGTAGATTTATAATTCGACAGAATGTATTTCTTAAGAACAAATAAGAAGAAAGAAAATATTGCAAATGAATATACATGCGTCATGTATGGCGAAATAAAAGCAAAATAGTACAAATTTGTTCCCAGTACAATTGCAAGTAATGATAAGATGGTCGCTGTTTTATTGACATAATGCTTTAAAAATTTATACAAGCATAATAAACCCATCAATAAATAAAACGGGGTTGCGACAGCAGGCATAAAATAATATATCTTGCTGAAACCATTGGGTTCAAAACCTAATATGAAGGCTAAAAGATGAAAAATTAAGAAAAATGGAAATGTAAGCATTGCAATGCCTATGGGATACTTAGTAATGATTTTATTGTTTTCTCTATCAACAGTGAAGCCGTTGCCAAACTGTTTTTCTACACCGTCAGGATAATTTTCAGCATAAAAACCATGTATAAAAGCTGCCGGCAAATAGATATAATAACCTGAGGCGTCTGCCCAGTATGCAGATTGCCAATTACTTACACCAAATTTATTGGCATTAAATGCAATTTTAATAAAAATTACACCTATTATAAGCAATATAAACAACTTGTAATACTTAAATATTCTATAACGCAATAATCTCATTCTTAAATATTTACAAATTGTAATAGCTGTTAAAAATGCGTGCAAATATAGTAAAATTAACCACCATCTTTAAAATAATTGTGTAGCCTTGAACTTCAGCAACGAACATTGGTATTAACGTTTGGCAAGTTCAATATAAGCATCAGGAATGTAATTTATAATGTCAGAAGCAATAAGAGAATATTCAGACAGCTTACCAGCACCTAAGTCGCCAGCAAAGCCATGAAGGAAAACCCCATTACGGGCTGCATCTAAGGGTAAATAACCCTGAGAAAGCAATCCCAATATTATGCCTGTAAGTACATCACCACTGCCACCTGTTGCCATACCAGGATTGCCTGTTGAGTTAAAATATACATTGCCGTCTGGTGCGGTGATACAGGTATAAGCTCCTTTAAGAACTATAATTATTTTATGCTTAGCCGAAAGCTCTTTTTGTTTTTCGAAACGTTTGTAGTCATCTTCAAAATGCTCACCTGCAAAACGTTCAAATTCTTTAATATGAGGAGTTATAATACTATTAATGGGAATCAGTTTTTTAAGTTTCTCATTTTCAGCCAATATATTTATAGCATCTGCATCAATAACCATTGGTTTGTTACATTTAGCAAGCAGTTGAGCCAAAGCTTTTGTTGTTTCCTCATGCTTGTCTATGCCGGGTCCTATTCCCACAGATGAGTATTGTTCCGAGAAGTTGTTTTCAGTTATTATATTACTGTTTTTATCAGGCTTTATCATAGCTTCAGGAACAGCGATCTGCATAATACTATATCCACATTGAGGTACATGTACAGTAAGTAAACCTGCGCCTGTTCTCAAACATGCCTTAGATGCTAATATTGCTGCACCCATCTTTCCATAAGAGCCTGCTATCAGCAAAGCATGTCCATATTGTCCTTTATGAGCAAATTTTTCGCGTTTTTTAATTGTTGGACCGACATCATTAATTAATGTAAAATTATTTGATGTAACTTCATTTCTTATAAATGACTCATGCAATCCGATGGGAATTATGACCCAGTTGCCCGCAAAATGTCCATATCTGGGAAAGAAAAATGATAGTTTTGGGAATTGTAAACTAAGTGTAACATCAGCTTTTACTATGGTACCGCAATTATCAGTATTGCAGTCACCATAAAGTCCTGAAGGTATGTCAACAGATAAAGTAAAATGCGAGAAGGTATTGATATGTTGAATAACCCTGGCTAAAAAACCTTCTGTTGGCTTGGCTAAACCTGAGCCCAGCATAGCATCAACAACTATTACATCATCAGCGAATTCTGAAATTGTATCACCTTCATTCAAATATATAATTTTGGCATTTCTTGAATCGAACAAACGTTTTTCATTGATAATAAAATCTTCAGATTTCTTTTTGCTATAATTTAAAATGTAAGTTGTTACTTTCAATTTTTTTTCTGCCAGCATACGGGCAATAGCTAACCCATCACCTCCATTATTACCTAACCCACAAAAGAATACAAAATGTTTTTTTTTATAGTCGATGTTTTCAATAATCCAGTTAAAACAATTTTCAGAAGCTCTTTCCATTAGTTCTATTGATTTAATTGGCTCATTGGCAATAGTATAAGCATCAGCTCTTCTAATTTGTTCAGTTGAAAAAACTTTCATGGGGCAAAAATTTAGTTGACTTAATTTCCATACCAAAGATAAAAAAAAAGTAGATATGCTATTGATCGCACATCTACTTTTTTTCAGATTAAACCATTAAAACATAGTTGTTTTAAGGCTTAAACTTTTTTATATTAAATATTATTTGTTAAGCATCTCCCATGGAAATGTAGAGACAGCCACACCGATAATAGCAATGTAAATAACAATAATAATCAAATACAATGCGGAAATGCTTAGTCCAATAATAGCGCATATCTTTCCTGCTTTAGCATTATTATAAGAACCTATTGTATAGGCACCCGGATTGCTTTTGTAAAGTGTTAAGGTTTTACCCGACATAACCAACGCAATAATACCTAAGGTTATACCAATAATTCCATAGCACCAGCATAAAGCGATAGAAATAATGCCTAACACTAGAATTGCTGTTGAATTAGGTAACTGTTGAGGTGTTACATTTTGAGTTTGAGTTTGTGTTTGATTTTCCATAAATCTTAATTTAATAATTAATAATAAGTTTATAAATGTAATTTGTGGCAATAATTAGTGCTGTAAAAATAAACATTATAGTTAAATAAAAAGCACCTTTTTTAAATTTAAATTTTAAATGTAACAATAAAATTACAAGCATTATTATCATAGGTATTAAAGCAGGATATGTTTTAATGCTTTCAATAATGTTGCCTTTAAGTAATTCAATAAAAGCTCTTTGCATGCCACACCCGGGACAGTCTATGCCCAGATATTTTTTATAAAGACAGGGCATCTGATGATTTTCTAACCATTGTATGAATTGGGTGTACATAGGAAGTTTGGAGTTTGGAGTGTGGAGTTTGGAGTGAGGAATGTGGAGTTTGGAGTGTGAAGTTTGAAGTGCCTAAAGTTGAATTCCGTTTAAATAATTATTGTCTTCTCATCGTCGCCGTCAGGTCTTTTAACTTTAGGCACTTTAAGTATTTTAGGCACTTGCTAACTTCCTAAAGTGGCTACCATCACTGCCTTAATAGTATGCATCCGGTTTTCAGCCTCGTCAAAGACAACTGATGCATCCGATTCAAAAACATCTTCAGTAACTTCCATGCCATCCAGTCCATATTTCTGAAAAATTTCTTCTCCTATTTTTGTTTTTCTGTTGTGGAAAGCAGGCAGGCAATGCAGAAATTTAACCTTAGGGTTGCCTGTTAGTTCCATTGCCTTTTTATTGACCTGGTAGGGTTTTAAAAGGTTTATTCTTTCTTGCCATACGTTTTCTGGTTCACCCATTGATACCCAGACATCAGTATAAATGAAATCAGCTCCTTTAACACCTGCTTCAACATCAGCTGTTAATGTGATCTTAGCACCTGTTTCTTTCGCTATTTTATTACATATGTTAACCAGTTCTTCAGCAGGCTGACATGATTTGGGGGCAATAGCTCTGAAATCAATACCTAATTTGGCAGAAATAACCATAAGCGAATTGCCTACATTGTTTTTGGCATCACCCATGAAACACAATACCATTTTATTAAGTGGTTTGTCGCAGTGCTCCATCATAGTTAAGACATCGGCGAGCATTTGTGTGGGGTGAAACTCATTCGTTAATCCGTTCCATACTGGTACGCCGGCATATTTAGCCAATTCTTCTACAATGTCTTGTCCAAACCCTCTGTATTCGATGGCGTCATACATTCTGCCCAATACTCTTGCGGTGTCTTTCATAGATTCCTTTTTACCTATTTGCGAACCCGATGGGCCCAAATAGGTAACATGGGCACCCTGGTCAAAGGCTGCTACTTCAAAAGCACAACGTGTACGTGTTGAATCTTTTTCAAAAATTAATGCAATGTTTTTACCTTTTAGTTTTTGAATCTCAGTTCCTGCATATTTGGCTTTTTTTAAATCTTTTGATAATTCTAATAAAAAGCGGATTTCTTGTGATGAAAAATCCAATAATTTTAAAAAATGTCTGTTTTTTAAATTGAATGCCATAGTTGAATCTCCTTATAAATTTATTATTTAATAATACGTGTTCCGCAATTGGGAATGTTAAGTTGTGATTTTTCTGTAATGATGGTTTGATTTCCTGTATTTTCAACAAATAAGATCCCTGCTTTTATTTTTGGTCCCATACTTCCAGCTGCAAAATGCCCTTCATCAAGGTATTTCTTAGCTTCTTCTAGAGTTATCACGTCAAGTGCTTTTTCATCAGTTTTTTTGAAATTAATAAATACTTTATTAACATCAGTAAGAATGTAAAATTCGTCAGCGTTAATCTGAGAAGCTAAAAGGGATGATGCAAGGTCTTTATCTATAACGGCATCAATGCCTTCCAACTTATTGGGCTCAACATAAAACACAGGAATACCTCCACCTCCTACAGCAATGACTATCTGACCTTCTCTGGCTAATTTCTCAATAGACTTTCTGTTGCCAATTAAAAGGGGTACAGGAGAAGCCACAACTTTTCGCCAACCTCTTCCTGCAGAATCAGGAGCAAAAGTAGCTTTACTGTCAGCTGCCATTTTTTCTGCTTCTTCTTTTGAATAAAAGGGGCCAACCGGTTTTGTGGGTTTTTGAAAAGCCGGGTCGTTCTTGTCCACCAATACTTCAGTAACAATAGTAATTACATCACGGTCCAGACCATTTTTTTCTAAAACGTTACGTAATTGTTGTTCAATCATATAACCTATAAGTCCTTGTGAATAAGCCCCGCAAATATCAAGTGGCATTTCAGGTACGCCAAAAACTCTGGCGCCAGCAATATTTTGTAATAAAATATTTCCTACTTGTGGTCCATTTCCATGGGTGATTACTATATTGTAATCTTGTTTGATAAGCTCCAACAAACTTTCGCATGTTTCATAAACATTATGTTCCTGTTCACCAATAGTTCCTTTTTGACCTGCTCTTATCAATGCGTTTCCACCAAATGCTACAACAGCTAATTTCTTCATAAATCTTTCTTTTTTTGTAAATTAAACTTAATTTCTCTCATTTTTTTGGCAAAACTATAAATATTTATGCAATAAACAAGTAGAATTTGTTTTCTCATAATTTTTTTATTTTTTTTCTATTACATACATTTATAATGTTTTACAGAGGTAGATAAGAACATGACTAGTGAATTAAAAAAATATTACTTAAAGTATTTAACTATAAAATATTTTTGTAACTTTGCATGCCTTTTGCCCAGATGGTGAAATTGGTAGACACGCTACTTTGAGGGGGTAGTGCCCGTTCGGGTGTGCAAGTTCGAGTCTTGTTCTGGGCACAGAATGACCGATAAATC
>Ga0209083_1003271_pt1 | contig 13824 bp, 13 predicted proteins | sample AM7aDNAmetaG_FD_184132 | JGI IMG/M metagenome (GOLD analysis project Ga0209083, IMG submission 184132) | Freshwater microbial communities from Finland to study Microbial Dark Matter (Phase II) - AM7a DNA metaG (SPAdes) (version 3) | ecosystem: Environmental > Aquatic > Freshwater > Lake ...
TGGAAATCATGAATTTATAGGAGTTGAAGTACCTATAAAGGTAATGATTTCCAATGACTTATACAAATAATATCAGGTTTATTTTCTTGATATTCAAACGATTAACATTAAGTTTAACGAAGTATTGTAAATATGCTCGTTCAATTATATTTTTTTTGTAATTATTCCATATTTAACAATAAACCTTAATATATATTAACACTTTTGATTATATTTTATAATTTTATTGTTTGTATTTTTGTACCGAGATATATTATTTCATAGTATCACATTTAACTAAGGTATAAAGTTATTGATTTATTTACATTTTTTTAATCCTGTTTATTAACACAAAATAGAAACATCACATTATGAAACAGAAAAAGTTTACACAAAAATTTAAATTAGCAGTCACGATGTTGGTTTTATTACTGATTGGCCAGAATGTATTGAGTCAGATTGTATCTTATGACCTGTATTTTGATGCCAGTGAAACAAATGGTGGTGCTTCCTTAACTACGACAGCTTCGAATTTCACTTTTGCGGGTGATGGCACATCTCCAGCAACTACCACAAACTGGGATTCTGGTACTATTGGTGGAAATAAAGATTATACAATACCAAGTTTTAGTGCATTTACTTTCTATAATATCGTTGCCAATGTTACTATGCACTCAGATTTAAATGGACCACGTGATTTTGAATTGCAATACAGTTTAAGTGGAGGAGCTTGGACAACTGCTGGAACATTTCAAGTAACATCTGTAGATGCGAATTATGGAATAAGACTTCCTGGTATATGTCAAAGGTCAGCAAGCTTAAGCTTAAGATGGATAACTACAAGTTATACGAGTGTAAATGGTGGTTCTGTATCTGGAACTGGTAAAAACTATATTCAAACGATATCTATTGTCGGAGATGCAACAACTCAGTCAAGTAATATAAAATTTGTATCAATTACTCCAACAACAATCAAGGTTTCTTGCACACCTGGCGGTGGTGATAGAAGAATTATAAAATGTAATACTACTAATTCATTTTCTAATCCAGTAGATGGTTTTACTCCAGGAGCGGTTAGTAGTGAATATACTGGAGCCGGAAGTGAACAAATTGTTTATGATGGTGTTGGATCAGCGGTTACAGTAACAATTAATACACCTCCCTATTCGAATACAGTTTTATATTTTAGAGTTTTTGACTATAAATTAAATGCAGGTGATGAACGATATCTTACTAATACTGCTACACAAAATCCAAAACAATGTAAATTGGAAACTATCACAGTAAATTCACCAATTAATGTTCGACTAACAACAGCTACAATGGGTGCAACTGTAAGCACTCCACTTGCATTAAGTGTATCTCAAAGAGGAATTGTTTGGAGTTATAATACACCAGTACTTGACACTGACACAAAAATCATCTATGATAATGCGAATGCCGGCGGTTCATTTTCAGTTGATGTTAGTAACATAACAAGAGGTCAAACAAATATATATTACAAAGGATATGTAACAAATGCTTCTGGAACAATTTATTCAACAGAAGCAAGTTTTACAAATATCCCAATTTTTACAGGTCCCGGTAATTGGGAGGATAATACAAACTGGAATGTATTTCAAGTGCCCGGATCTACTGGAACTGGAGGGTTTGGTAGTGTGACAGATAGTCCTATTATTAATGGAACATGTACATTAACTGCAACAAATAGTGTAACAAATCTAACTATCAATTCAGGAAAAAATCTAACAATCAGTACTGGAGTTGGAATGAGTGTGGTAGGTACATTAACTAATTCTAATATTGGTGGTGCAGGAATTTTAATTAAATCTGCAGAAGGTGTTCCAAATGGATCATTGACTTATGGATCAGGTACAGTAAGTGGAACTGTAGAAATGTTCACAAAATCGTATATGACTAATACACCGCCAGCAATTCATCAAAATAAATGGCAATTCTTCGGGATACCGGTAAATTCTGTAACAGTTGGTAATTCATTTGCAGGTTATCCTGAACGGGTAAGAAAATACGACGAAACAAATATTACAGCCTTAAGTGCACATCCTGAAATTCCGGACTATGGTCTTTGGAAACCGGCTGAAGCTTATGATGGTCAAGCTCTTGAATCTTCAACCATGACAGCCGGCCAAACTTTAGTACCTGTTGATGGTTATGAAGTTGTACAACCCGGAACAAAAAAATATTCATTCTCCGGAGTGCTGAATCATGGTGATCAAAGTAAAGTTTTAGCAAATACTTCAGGAGCTGATTATGCTGGATTCAATATTATTGCCAATCCATTCCCTGCTGCGATAGATATTAAATTATTGACTTTTGGGTCAAATTTAGATGCTGCAGTTTACTTATATAATACCGGGAGTAGAGATGATTGGACAGTTGGTGGAAATGGAGAATCAGTAGGACAATATATTGCATCAAATCCCACACATGCGGGTGAGTTAGGAATACCTCGTCAAATACCTTCCATGCAAGGTTTCTGTGTAATATCCAATGGAAATTCAAACAATACGATTACATTACCATATAGTTCTGTAATGATTAATAATACAGCACAACGTGCACCAGCAAGCATTCAATCGGGAAAAGTTGGGTCAAGAATAGATCTAATTGGTTCACAATATGCAGATAAAATGTGGATTTTCACAGACCCTAGCTGTACTAGTAGTTTTGATAATGGATATGATGCTTACAAATTAGCAGGTTCTGCGTTAACACCACAGATTTATGCCATGGAAGCCAGTGATAATTATCAAATTGATGCGGTAAATGATATCAATAATATCTATTTAGGATTTAGTGCAGGTCAGGATACAAATTTAAAATTGGTTTTCACTCATCAGAATATTGAATCGTATGGCTCTATCTATTTAGTCGATTTAGTGGCAAATAAAACCATAGATATTACTGCTAGTGGTACTGAATATGCTTTTTCAGCTGTTAACAATTTAGCAACAAAACGTTTTAAAATTATTACTCAGTCAACCGGAATATCAGCACCATCTGATAATAATGCTAAGTTGAAAATTTTTAATACTCAAGAAGCTATTTTCATACAGAATTCTACTGATAATACTGCCAGCTATATGTTGTATAGTGTATCCGGAAAATTAATAGAACGAGTTTCAGTAGACGCAAATTCACTGAAAACAATCAGCACAAACGGCTTGAACGCTGGGGTTTATATTGCAAAATCTGAAACTGAAACTGAAAAAGTAACTCAACGAATTATAATTCGCTAAAACAAGAAATCATGAAAAAAAGAATTAATATCTTATTAATAGGTGTACTGACAGTTGCAAGTATAATATTAGCCTTGCCTTTTACACCCTTGAGAAATTCATTTAAAGGAGTAACCAGCAATGCTGCTGATAAGGCATTGACAAGTTTGGGTGTAGATTTAAAAGGGAAAATTAAAAATGCCCGCCAAATATCGAATGCACACCAATATGAAGCCTCTAATATGGATTTCGGATTAATTGTGGACAGCAAAGGAAGAATTGTAAAGTCAGTGAATTTTGCATCAGTAAGTTTTTCCCCAAACGCTTACAATCCAAACATTCTGAATTCTACTGAGAAATCGGGAAACACTTCCGGGCTGAATCCTGTATATAGTACTTCAGAAAAAACTTCAACAAACTCAACTCAAAGCTTTGGTGGTTTTGTTCCAATTCAATCAAAATCAGGCGGTTTGACAACAAACTCTTCAACATTAGCAGCTGGTGAACAAAGTATTAACGCTGGTACGAGTGCTGGAGTACGCCAGGGAGGTCATTCAACACCACCACCTCCAGGAGAAGGCGGAGGAACACCTCCACCACCATCACTTCCAATTGGAAACGGATCTGGTTTTTTATTCTTGTTAGCAATTGTATTTGGAACATGGAAAACGAGAAAGTCATTCATTTAAAAGTTTAAATTCTATAGTTTAAAGAAGAGGAAACCCAACGGATTTCCTCTTCTTTTTTGTTAATCGTAACGAATTCTCAATATATCAAAACTAAACCCTATCCTAGTTTTTTGAATATATAGATTATAATATAGTAGTTTTTTTGTACTTTTGTAGAAATTTGAAAACTGATTATTACTATGCAATCAACGTCTACAAAGTCTGCCATGATGAATGGATTATGGATAGGCTTACTACTATCCTTAAAATTTATATTATCTACTCAAAAATCAAATACACTATCCATCATCAGCCTAGTTATCTCCATATCAATAGTTTTCGTTTTATATAAAATGGCTTTAGCTTATCGTGAGAAAGAATTAAACTCGATCATTGATTACAAAAAAGCATTCAACTATATCTTTCAACTCTATTTTTTCGGTTCGATAATTTCTTCTTCCGTTATGTTAGTTTATACAGCCTACTTAAGTCCAAGCTATCTGGACTTTTATTTGGGTGAGACGATGAAATTTTATCAAATTCTCAAAATACCTGTTGACGATATAACATACAATTTTCTGGAAAAAATATTTAAACCGGCACCTTTTGCATTAGGCAATTTGTTTTCGAGTACTATCGTAGGCACTTTTTGGGGTTTAATACTTGCAACATTCGTAAAGAAAGAAAAAAATATTTTTGAATAAGCACCTATTTTAATCGTCAGGAATAAATTATGGATATTTCAATCATCGTTCCGTTATACAACGAAGAAGACTCACTCCCAAAACTTTTTGAATGGATAGAGCGTGTAATGACTCAAAACAAATTTTCATTTGAAGTTATTTTTGTGAATGATGGCAGCACAGATAATTCCTGGACTGTCATTGAATCGTTACAAAAATCATCAAAAAATGTAAGAGGCATAAAATTTCGTCACAATTACGGAAAATCTCCGGCATTGTATTGTGGATTTCAGGCAGCGATTGGGGATGTGGTAATAACAATGGATGCTGATTTACAAGATAGTCCGGACGAAATACCAGCTCTTTTTTCAATGATTAAAAACGATGATTACGATTTGGTTTCAGGATGGAAAAAGAAACGCTACGATTCTAAATTCTCAAAAAATATTCCTTCGAAAATATACAATGCCACTGCACGAAGAGTTACCGGTTTGAAACTTCATGATATGAACTGTGGATTAAAAGCTTACAAAAACGAAGTGGTTAAAAATATAGAAGTGTATGGCGAAATGCACCGATATATTCCATTTTTGGCAAAAAATGCAGGATTCTCAAAAATTGGGGAAAAAGTTGTTGAGCATCGCAAACGCCAATTTGGTGAAACAAAATTTGGATTAGATCGATTTGTAAATGGATATCTTGATTTACTTACATTATGGTTTCTATCAAAATTTGGAAAAAAACCGATGCATTTCTTTGGCGTTTATGGTAGTCTGATGTTTTTGCTTGGATTTCTTGCTGTTATAATTGTTGGCACGAATAAATTAATAGCTATAATTGAGCACGTTAAAGCCCCTTTAGTAACTGAAAGTCCCTACTTTTATTTATCTATGTTAGCAATGATACTCGGCACCTTACTTTTCTTAGCAGGTTTTGTGGCTGAAATAGTTGCCCGAAATTCTACTGAGCGTAATAATTACCAAATTGAAAAGAAAATATAGTTGTAGATTCTAAAATAAAAATGAAGCAGCTACTATTAGTCGGAGCAGGTGGGTTTATTGGAAGTGTTGCTCGTTTCTGGGTTTCCAAACTTAATATATACATACATTTCCTTTCTATACCTTTTGGAACATTGAGTGTGAACGTGGTTGGAAGTTTTATAATAGGAATAATAACAGGCATTGCATCAAAAAGTGACCTAATTTCATTTAATATGCGATTATTTTTAATGGTAGGAATATGTGGGGGGTTTACCACTTTTTCTTCGTTCACAAATGAAAACTTGACCTTGGTTCAAAACGGACAATTTCTTTCGGCCTTAATCTATACCGGACTCAGCATATTTTTTGGTTTCGTAGCTGTTTATCTTGGTTTTGCAATTACTAACTGGTTTTGAGATGGAAAATTCTGAAAATAGTATCCTTAGGATTTTTGCCAGCAGTACTGATAAAATTGGTCAGGATTTGCTTTACGAATACCTTGTTGTACTAGCAAAAGATAAAGGGATTGCCGGAACTACAGTACTTCGTGGAATTATGGGTTTTGGTTCAAGCAGCAAAATTAGCACGTCCAGATTCTGGGAACTAACTGATAAATTGCCAGTTATTATAGAAATGATTGATGAAACTGAATCACTTGAACGTTTTTATGAATTTATTCAGAGTGATTTACAGAAAGTAAATAAAGGGATTTTAGTAACGCTTCAACCTCTGGAAATAAAACTTCTGAAAAAAGGAGTTCAACAAAACAAATGAACCGGATTGATTTATTATTAAATGGAAATAACTGAGCTTCTTAAAATTACTATTCCTGCTTTATTAGTACTTCTTACTGCTTATTTGCTGTTGGATAAGTTGTTGCGCAACGAAGATAAGCGAAGAAAATTTGAATTGACTAAAAACAATTTAGCCACACTTACACCCATTCGATTAAGGGCTTATGAAAGATTAATCCTTGTGCTGGAACGCACTTTACCTACTAATCTTATCATAAATACAATTAAGCCGGAAATGTCGAATATGGAACTTCACACTCTGCTTTTGACAACAATTCGTCAGGAATTCTCGCACAATATTTCACAGCAGATTTATATTTCCGACGATTTATGGGTTTATATTCGTGGTGCTCAGGAAAGTTTATTAAAACTTATCAATACAAGCGCAGCACAATGCAATCCCGCAAATTCCGGTGCTGAGCTTGCTGAGCGAATTATTCAGATTTTCAGTTCAAGTGAAAAAACTCCTTCGGAATTAGCAATTCAGAAATTGAAAAATGAAGTTAGAAATTTTCTATAACTAACTGATTGAATAGAACATGAAACTATTTCAACACATAGTAATTCTATATTGTTTATTAAATCTTACATCCTGCATTGTTGACGAACAATGCAGAGAGAATAAATATGTTGCATTTATGGCGGGTTTCTATCATGTTGTAAAAAATCAAACAAGTGGGTTAGTAACAAAATCAACTTTAAGTATTGATAGCCTGACTGTAAAGGGTATAATGTTCGACAGTATTGTTTCAAAATTCGTTTATGTCGATTCGATTTTGTACAATAATTCAAAATCCATCAGTAAAATAGCAATCCCACTTCATAAGTTTATTGAAGTATCAAAATATGAAGTGAAATTCAACACTAAAATTGATACGATTACTGTTTTACATACAAACACTAATGAGTATTTATCACTTGAATGTGGTTGTTTGAAAGTTCACAGTATAGATACAGTACTGACAACCAATCATTTCATTGATTCAGTGACCATATCGAATCATAATGTAAACACAACTAATGCAGAAAATATCCTTATATTTAAGTAGTCTGATTTTTTGCATTTTGACGGTAAATGTGGAGGCTCAGAAAGCAAAAAAAACTGAAAAAATTGACCAGACTCCTCTTTTTAACGGGCTGATTATTCAGGCCGATGTTGCTTCGGTAGTAAGCTCTTTGCTTTCAACCGGAGAAACTTACTCTTATGAAGCAGGGGCTCAGATAGATTTAAAGCATAAGTTTTTCCCGGTTATTGAAATTGGATACGCCGGTTCAAATAAAACGGAGACTAACAATTTGAATTTTAAAACTAATGGCTTGTATAGTCGAATAGGAATTGATGTAAATTTATTGACTCAAAAAAAAGATGAAAAACCAAGTACTAATTTATTTTTAGCAGGAATCAGATTGGGAATGTCCAGTTTCCCTTATAGTGTTTCGAATGCTGTAATTACCGATGACTATTGGGGTGGAAGTAAGTCGATTATTTACAGTAATTTACTTAGCACGAAAATATGGTATGAGATTGTTATCGGAATGAGAGTGGAGCTAACTAAAAATGTTTTCATGGGTTGGAATGTTCGAAATAAAACTTTATTAAGTCAGGATGCAACAGGAGCTATTGCACCGTGGTTAATACCCGGATACGGAAATAACAATTCAAATAACTGGGGATTTAATTATGTTATCGGCTATAAATTTCAAATTCCTGTAAAGGTTAAATCCATTCCATTAAAACCCTAATTACTACATTTTCAAATTATTAAAACCAAAATAAACAAACAACTTAAAGATTATGAATTCAATTCAAGACTTAAACCGTGCTGCCGATAACATTCGGATTCTGGCTGCTTCGGCTGTTGAAAAAGCACATTCAGGCCATCCAGGTGGAGCAATGGGTGGTGCTGATTTTATAAATGTTCTTTATTCGGAATTTTTGGAATATGATCCACAAAACCCTAATTGGGAAGGTCGTGACCGCATGTTTCTGGATCCGGGGCACATGTCGCCCATGTTATATTCTGTATTAGCCTGCACTGGTAAATATACAATGGAAGAACTGGCGCAATTCCGTCAATGGGGAAGTCCAACTCCGGGACATCCAGAAGTAGACATTATGCGTGGCGTAGAAAATACGTCAGGACCACTCGGACAAGGTCATACCTACGCAGTTGGTGCAGCAATTGCTGCAAAATTTCTTAAAGCTCGCTTTGGCGAAGTAATGAACCAAACTATCTATACTTTTATATCGGACGGTGGTGTTCAGGAAGAAATTTCTCAAGGGGCCGGTCGTTTAGCAGGTCATCTTGGATTGGATAATCTGATTATGTTCTACGACTCGAATGACATTCAACTTTCTACAGAAACAAAAGCTGTTACCAGCGAAAATGTCGCTCAAAAATATTTAGCCTGGGGCTGGAAAGTAGTTGAAATAAACGGGAATGATGCCGTTGAAATTCGTACTGCTCTGAAAGAAGCAAAAGCAGAACAAAAAAAACCTACGCTGATAATTGGTAAAACTATTATGGGTAAAGGAGCTTTGAAGGCCGATGGCTCAAACTTTGAACGTCAATGCGCCACTCATGGAATGCCACTTGGTGAATGTGGAGCTTCTTTTGAAGAAAGTATCAAAAATCTAGGTGGAAATCCTGAAAATCCATTTCTACTTTTCCCGGAAACTAAGGCTTTGTACGCCAAACGTGCTGAAGAATTAAAAGTAATTACAGCTAAAAAACAGGCATCAAAAGCTGTTTGGGCTAAAGAAAATCCTACTTTGGCTGGCAAGCTTGAAGTTTTCTTCTCGGGAAAAGCTCCGATTATAAATTGGGATGAAGTGGTTCAGAAACCCGGACAAGCAACACGCGCTGCCTCTGCTACAGTTCTAGCAGAACTGGCTAAACAAGTAGAAAATATGGTTGTTTCGAGTGCTGACTTATCAAACTCTGATAAAACCGATGGTTTCCTAAAAAACACCAAAGCATTTACAAAAGACGATTTTTCTGGTGCATTTCTTCAGGCTGGCGTAGCTGAATTAACTATGGCTTGTGTTTGTATAGGGATGAGTCTACATGGTGGAGTAATTCCAGCTTGTGCCACATTCTTTGTTTTTTCTGATTATATGAAACCTGCTGCACGAATGGCCGCTTTGATGGAACAACCTGTAAAATTTATCTGGACACACGATGCATTTCGTGTAGGTGAAGATGGACCAACTCACGAACCAGTTGAACAGGAAGCTCAAATTCGTTTATTGGAAAAACTGAAAAACCACAAAGGTCATAATTCTATGCTGGTTTTACGTCCGGCCGATGTAGAAGAAACAACAATAGCATGGAAAATGGCACTGGAAAACACACATACTCCGACAGCATTGATCCTTTCACGCCAGAATATCACAGATTTACCTTCGGCCAATGGTCGTAAAATTGACGCTGCACAAGCTGAAAAAGGAGGCTATGTGGTCGAATGTGATGGGAATCCGGATGTGATTTTAGTTGCTTCGGGTTCTGAAGTTTCAACGCTATATGAAGGAGCAGCCTTACTTCGCGCCGATGGCATTAAAATTCGGTTAGTTTCAGTACCATCAGAAGGTTTATTCCGTAGTCAATCAGCAGAATATCAGGAAAGTGTTCTTCCTAAAGGATCAAAGATTTTCGGTCTGACAGCCGGTTTACCTGTAAACTTACTTGGTTTAGTAGGTGCTAACGGTAAAATCTGGGGATTAGAGTCTTTTGGATTCTCTGCACCATATAAAGTACTGGACGAAAAACTTGGATTCACAGGTCTAAACGTTTATAATCAGGTAAAAGCAATGCTTTAAAGAATAGAAACAAGGTAAGGAATAATAAGTAAGCAATTTGTTTAATTAATATTCCTTACTTTTTCTATTTTCCTTACTCCTTAGTTCTTAAATTCTTGCTCCTGTAAAATGGATATAATATCTATCATAATAATTGGTATTGGGCTTGCTATGGATTGCTTTGCAGTATCCATCAGTAAAGGAATTTGTTTGCAAAAATTTAATTTTGCTCATACATTCAGAATGGCTTTTCTTTTCGGTTTTTTTCAGGCTATGATGCCACTGATAGGATTTTTAGCCGGAAAAACTTTCATCCATGAAATGAACAGTTATGACCATTGGATAGCTTTTGGCTTATTGGGTATTATTGGTGCTAAAATGCTAATTGAAGGTCTTAAGCCAATTGATCCTGACTGTGATATAACTCCAAACCCATTTACATGGAAGGTTCTTTTTCCATTGGCTATCGCCACCAGTATCGATGCGCTAGCTACCGGAATTGTGTTTGTCCCCTACCCTGCTTTGATTTGGATTGCGATTTCCATAATTGGCGGTATAAGTATTATTTTCTCATTTATCGGAATGGCTATAGGTATTCATTTCGGTAAACGTTTTCATTTTAATGTTGAAATTTTAGGTGGTTTCATTTTGATAGGTATCGGAATTAAAATCTTAATTGAACATCTATTTATTTAAGTTTCAAAGAAATCCAACAATAGTAGTTAATCCTTACTCAGTTGATAATAAGCGGGTTGGTTATTCTGTAAGTTTTTCAATTTAGCAAACTCTGGTAATAAAAATATGCTTCAACATTGCAGTTCAGTGTTAACGCATTTCTTTTAAACTTCCTTCATTAGATAGCGTCCACTTCGTCGGGTACGTTGAGTTAGCAGAATCGTTCTTCCATCGGTAGTTTTCTGAACAATCTCATCTGTTATTCCCCTGATAGTCAACAGTTCCAGATTCTCGTTATAATTTACTTTAAATTCATTTCCTAGTTCATCAAGAGCTCCGGCCAAATAACGTGTATTATCAACACACACCGAGATACTGATAGCTGAGCTTTGAATAAGTGATATTTTGAGACGATGTTTGTTCATAATTACAAATGCCTTCGATAGACTTTCTTCCAGCACAAATGAAAAATCGCGCGGACGAACAGTTATCAATACCTGATTTTTTCGCAAAATCAACACAGGCACATCGATTGGCTTTTCAGTTGTGGCTTTAATTACCGAACCTGCTTCAGACGGACTTCCAAACGGTCGGACATAAAGCGGAATATGTTTATTCTCAAGTGGCTTAATTGTTTTTGGGTGAATAATTTGGGCTCCACTATAAGCCAGTTCTACCGCATCTAAATATGTCAACTCAGGGATATGAACCGTATTTTCAAACAAACGCGGATCGGCATTCAAAATACCCGGAACATCTTTCCAAATGGATACACTTTCAGCATCAAGCAGATTACCCACAACCGCTGCTGTATAATCCGAACCTTCGCGTCCAAGGGTTGTGGGGTCGCCATTAATGTTGGCACCAATAAAGCCCTGTCCGATGTAAATCCGATTTTTACTGAAATCAGCAGCTTTTTGTAACCGAATCTGTGAGTCATTCATCTTTACATTGGCCTCCCGGAAGTTACTATCGGTAACAAGCAAGTTACGCATATCGAGCCATTCATTCTGAATATCACACTCATTTAAATAAGCCGAAATGATACGGGTGGAAATCAGTTCTCCATACGAAACCAAGTGGTCGTACCAACGGTCGTAATCATCACCCACTCCTTCGGATATAGCCTTTTTCAACTCATCAAAAAGTGGTTTTACTGCGTTTTTTCCATTCTCAGAAATACTGAATAATTCCGAAATGATATCATTGTGATACGATTCCACTTCAGCAAGTTTTTCCAATGAAGCTTTATGATTCGCTTTCATAAACTCTTCAAGCACAAGCTCCATGGCATTAGTGGTTTTTCCCATTGCCGAAATAACAATAAAAAGTGGATCTGTTACATCCGATACAATTTTTACTATATTTTTTATCCCTTCTGCCGAGCGAACTGATGCGCCACCGAATTTATAGACTTTCATATTAGTTGATTTATTGATTCGTTGATTCGTTTATTGGGCTGATTAATAAGCTAGTTAATATATTTAACTAAATACACCTACTCTACCCAATCAACTAAATCAACTATTGTATTACTTTTACTGCCACTAACTTATCATAACGTTCACCCCACGGACGATGATAAACATAAACTGTGTATTCATTTCCGGTTTGCCAAAAACTTCCCTCTACATGTTCTGCCGAAGCTTTACGCTCACCTTTAGGTAAAAACCAGTATTGATAGTTATATCCACCCTGTTTGAGCAATACGGTTTGCACATAACTCTCTGTTTTTCCATCGTATTTCATGCGTACTGCATCATTCAGCAAGTTGTAATTAAATTCACCACCAAGATACAGTTGTCCATCGAAAAATGGATGATGAGTTGGTAAATTAAAATGTACCAACATATAATCCGCTCCGATATTATCGTCAACAGTAGCATTTTGCAAATTGATAACAAATTTACCGTTTACATCCATATCTGAAGAATATATATGCGAACTTTGTACTTTGTTATTATTCAGAAAAACATCGTAATGAGGAGTTGAATAGCGAATATCAGCCACACCTTCACCGGCAGCATAAACTGAGGAAATATCGAAACGGTGATATTCATATCCACCTTCGAAAATCAGGGCTTTGTTGTTGATGTAATTTAGTTTCGAACCTGTCAGATAAGTAGGTTGAAGATCAGTCACCTGATTGTCAATACGATTATTCTGGCGTACAACCACTTTAATTTCCTGATTAGCATCGCGCACTGAATAACCATTCAACCCTACTTCAAAATCGAGTTGTTGTAAGCTCCCATTCAATTCTGTATCAGTGTTTCCACGTATATTTCCAGTTATTGCAATGTGAGTTTCCACAATAGAAAAACATGCTTGAGCTATCGGTTTATCAATTTCATTATCTTCATAAATCTGAACCACGTAATTTCCGGAAACCTTAAAGCTCATATCGCTATTGGGCAACAGAAACCGGTAATGGGTGTAAAGGAAAGTAGTATTAACCGACGTTGAAATGTCAGTTATTGCAGACGTTGTGAAACCACTAAGATATTCGGTAGAATTAAGATCAGAAACGTTCCAATCCGCATTACAATGAAGTATCTTATAGCTGTATGAATGTGCTCCATGTGACATTTCATCGAAACTCACTTCCAAAATATCCTGCCCATTTAACTCCATAACGGGCAAACTAAATTTCGCTCCTACCAATCCGGCTTGCAAAGTTTTTATCGCAGGAGTAAAAATTTGTGTCCGATAACTTATTTGTGCATGTGCTACAAAAAAAGAAAACACAAAAACAGAAAGCAAAGTTTTTTTCATCGGGGATTTTTTACTGAAATCATTATACAAAAATAAGGAATTTAAGTCAATAACGAAATTTGAAGCACTAAATTGTACAAAAACTCACATCATTCCTGATTCCAGAATCGAGTAGGAAGTGAGCGATTAGTTCGCTCACTGTCCTCTCACACCACCGTACGTACCGTTCGGTATACGGCGGTTTCTTAATTTACACACGAACAGAGCGATAATAAGATGAGAAAAATAAGTA
>Ga0209083_1003274_pt1 | contig 13822 bp, 24 predicted proteins | sample AM7aDNAmetaG_FD_184132 | JGI IMG/M metagenome (GOLD analysis project Ga0209083, IMG submission 184132) | Freshwater microbial communities from Finland to study Microbial Dark Matter (Phase II) - AM7a DNA metaG (SPAdes) (version 3) | ecosystem: Environmental > Aquatic > Freshwater > Lake ...
ACAATTAATTAAACCATTAAATTTATAGTATGAAAAAGATTGAAGAACTTAATTTAAAAGTATGTCATCATAATATGACACTTGAGTTATTAACTCAATACAACAATTTAAGAAGAAGTTTAGTATATTATGATACTAAACAAAAAGTAGAAGTAGATTTATATATCAATTATTACAGCTCGTTAGATAATATTAAAAAAATCACAGACGATATTTTGAAAGGAGAGTATCAATACTTGAGAAAAAGTAGTTTCAACAAATTACCAAAAGAACTTAGGGAAAAGCCTCCAGTTCCATATAATGAACTTAGTATAGGCTCAATAGAGTTTATTAAAAGTAAGTTATTAGAACGATCTAAATTTTTGATAGAACGCGCAAATAATTTACCTAAATATATATTAGACAAGCAAGTAAAACTACAAGGAAGTCGTTTGGATGTAGTAGAGAATGGTAAGGTTCTTAACATTTATATGAAAGTATATGATGTTTTAAATAAAATGGATGATTTATTTGACTATTTCGAATCTAGTGAATTAGACAATAAAGGTTACATTATTTCTGCTATGGGAAAAGAAGACCTAATAAAACTTCCTGATGAAGGTATTAAATCCATTCTTCAAAATTATAACAATGCTATTGAAGAACATTGGGATAAATTGAAAAATGCCCCCACTATTGGTAATGGCTGGGAAGAGTTTTCAAGAAAAATAAGAGAAAAATATGCTGAGAAGCAACTTTCAAATATTAAGAAAGATTTCAGTAATATCGACACTTCAGGATGCGAAGGATGGAGTCAACAAGTATGGTGGATGGATAAAAAATATATATCCAAATACCCTCTGAAACCTAAGATGAACTCTTATCAATGTCCTTATAAGACAAAGATAGAGATTCCACAAAAACATGAACTAAAAGTAGAAGAAATCCAACAATGTTATAATGTGCCTATATTTGGTGTAGGATATATTATACAATGCAGTCCTTTAAATAAAAAAGGACTACGCAATCAATTAAAGAAAAGATAATCAGTTGATTATTTTATAAATTTAAAGCAATAAATGTATCACATGTTAAAAAAAGTTGTTGTCGATGAACAAGGAAATATTTACGAACTAAAAGAAAAAGGATCAAAAAGTATTGTAAAAAAGGATCAAAAGGTATTTAACCAAAATAAACCATGTAAAATTATTAGAATAACTGATGATTTTACAGAGTATTTAAAAGCTACTTTAACTATATGCAACTCTTTCTTGCATAATAGTAGACAAGATGCGTTTAAAGCATTAAATCGCACTTGGGTTTCTTACTTCAAACATGGTATTGAAGATAAGACCGTAAAGATTGAAATACCAAGATGGGAAAATTATGATGGCGATTCTACAAAAGAATTACTAGCTGATGTAGAAGCTATCATTAAGCAAGACCCAAACGTATTGGAAAATTTTTCGTATAGATTAGAAACAGTTATTAATCTTTACAACAGATGTAAAGATGAAGCTGGTCATAAAGAAGTAACAGACTACATCAAAAGTTTGTTACCAATCAGAGTAGAAAAAGAGAAGGTATAATTAAGAAGCTTAATTATTTATATTTATATTATACAGATGTATGATATAAATATAAATAATTAGGCTTCTTTTTTTTAAATATGAAAATAATAATGTTTATAATACTATTAATATTACCTTTAATAGTACATAGCCCATCATTTATTACTAATATATTAGTAATATCTTATTCTGAACTACTACTTAAATTAGTAGAACCACATGAAGGTAGAAAACATACTATTTACAAAGATCCTGCTGGATATAAAGCTACAGGAATAGGACATTTAATAACACATAGTGATAAATTAAATTTTCCTCTATTGGATAAACAAATAGATAGTATATTTTACGCTGATATAGGAAAAAAGTTGAAAATAGCTATTAAATACTATCCTATAATTAAAGACAGTTCAAAGTTATATGCAATAGCATGGTTTGCATTTGTATATGGAGAAGCTAATTTTAAATACTTAAAACATGGTATTCCATTATCTAATGAAATTGATAACTGGTGTTATTATAAAAAAGATAGTATTATGATAAAATCAAATAACTTAAAAAGAATATTGAATGATATTAACAGAGTCTATAAAGGAGAATTTAAAACAATTTTGGAGTGGGTTATTAAATGAATTTGATAAACCATATTGGCAATATATAATTAATTGTATACAATCTGATATTAATAATGGTAAAAAAATATTACCTAATAATGATGATATATTAAATGCGTTAATATATACACCATTAAAGGATGTTAAAGTATGTATACTAGGTCAAGATCCATACCCTAATGCACAAGATGCGCATGGACTATCCTTTAGCAGTAATAGTATACTTACACCGAAATCACTACAAAATATATTTGGAGAGATTAAACATAGTTATCATGGTGTAGTATTTAATACTAATAATTTAACATCCTGGACTAAACAAGGAGTATTATTATTAAATAAAACATTAACATTAATAGAAGGTATTCCATTATCACATGCCAATATAGGTTGGAATAATTTTACCAAAAGAATAATAAAACTAATTAATAATGAAGATAGACCAATTATATGGTTATTAATGGGGGATCAAGCTATTGGAAATCAACAGTTTATAACTAATTCTAAACATATAGTGATAAAAACTAGTCATCCTAGCCCATTAGGGGCATGGAAGAAAAGTAAGTTGTCAGATTGTGCATTTAATGGAAGTAAAGTATTTGAAAAGATTAATATTTTACTTAAACAAAATTTAATAACTGAAATAAATTGGGAAACATGAAAGCAATAGAAACATGTCAGAACTCCAAGAGTTAGATATTTGTACGAAAATAAAGTTCATTGGTATAAATAAGTTATATACTGATGATAAAGGAATACAAAGAAAAACTAGTATCCCGATAACCAGACCACCATTGGATGTATTAAAAAATGATAAGAATAGATATTATACTTATAAAGACTACTATAATAGATTTGTAGGTAGAAATAATAATAAAAGAGTATTTATAGTATATGGTATATTACAAGAAATATATTATGATGGTGAAAAAAGACAATATAGACCTGTAGAATGGTCATTTTTAAATATAAAAGGTGTTCGTATATATAGAAGATTACAAGAATTATATGGAGATAGTATAAAAGATGGTAGTATAATAGTAAAAGATGTAATAGACATTACTGATAAATATGACCCAGATGATATTAAAAGATATATAGATAAATCGTATGATGCAGCAATAGATGGACAATTAGATCAATATTTATCTACTATAAATAATAAAAAATTACAACATTTATTATACTATATTATAGAAAAGCAAAAAGATATAGCCAGTAGAGCTATAGACGAATATAGATTAGAATTAATTAATAAACAATTAGAAAATGATGATGAATTGTGAAATAACTGGAAAACCTTTAAGTAATGAAATAACTCATAAATTAAAGATAGATACTAATTATAATAGTATATTTGATTATAGTTGTGACTCTTTACAAGAAAGTATTGTTATTAGTGAAGAAATGTTAATTAAAACAATACAGTTTTGGCAATCATTACCAGAATTTAATCCATCTAAGAAAATTATAGATGTTATAGAATGTATAGATAATTCTAAATTAGATGGAATTATTAAAGATTGGGAAAATAATATATTGATACATGAAAGCTAAACCTAAACACTTAGACATTATATTTAATGAAGATGATAATGTAGGGGCACATCCTAATCTAGTTATAAAAGATGATAAAGGTAATACAATAGGTTATACTATTACACATGATGGTAAAAATAAACAATCTTGTAAATTACCTATAAATGAAGAAGATTTAGAAAATTCTAAAGAATTTAAATTAGATAAAAATAAAAAATCATATTTAACCCCACATTTTAATATATTAGATAAACATAAGAAATATGATATTAAAGGAAAAGCTAAAGAATCTTTATTAGATAAATTTATACATTATTTACAAACATTATTAAAATGAGTAAATATAGTTTAGACAATAGACCCAAATATATATATGATGAAGAACAATTGATAAATTATTGGTGTGTAGGTTTTCTTAATATAGATACTAATGAGATAATAAGATTTAAAGTATTTCAAGATGAAAATAAAACTATAAATGAAATACAACAATTTATAGATTTTTGTAGTAAATGTATTAAAGATAAAGCTATATGGATAGGATTTAATAATCTTAATTATGATTATCCTAAATGTCATAAAATACTAGGACAATCATTATTCTATAGAAGAGAGTCACATGATAATTTCCTTAATATGTCTACTGATACTTGTTTATGGTTATTTTATCACATGACACAAGATTTAATTAACCAACAGTTCGATATAACAGGTAAAAGAGATACTATACCTGAATGGAAACATCATATACAACAATTAGACCTATTTAAAATATGGCATTTCGATAACAAAGCACGTATGACTTCATTAAAGGCATTAGAGATAGCTATGGGGTTAGATAATGTAGAAGATATGCCGTTTAAATATAATAAATCTATAAATGTAAATGATATTCCTATAATTGAAAGTTATAACGATAATGATTTGCATGCTACTAAAGAATTTTATAATATTACAATAGGTAATACTGAAAACCCATTATATAAAGGACAAGATAAGATTAAATTGAGAATTGAACTTAGTGAAAAATATAATGTAAATTTACTTAATAAAAATGATGTAGCTATAGGTAAAGAATTAATAGTTACAAGAGTATCTGAAAAATTAAATATGGATACTAAAGATATTAGAAAATTACGTACATATCGAAAAGAAATTAAAGTAAAAAATATTATATTTCCACATATTGAATTTTTAAGTAGTGAATTCAATCATGTATTATCTACTTATAATAATATGATATTAACATCTAAAGACTTAGAAGATGTCAAAGAGTAAGAAAGATGAATTATCAATAGTATATAATGGAACAAAGATAATATATGGTTTAGGTGGATTACATGCTTGTATAAGACCTGGTATATATGAAAGTACATCAGATAAAATAATTAAAGACGTAGATGTTGCTGCGTACTATCCAAGTATAGCAGATAAATATGAATTATTTCCACAGCATTTAACTAAAGCTTATGTAGATGTTCTTCGAGATAATATGGCTGAGAGAAATAAGTATCCTAAAGGAACATCAATTAATCTAGGATTAAAATTAGCCAATAACGGAACGTATGGTGCTAGTAAAGATAAATATTCTCCAATATATGATAGTTCATATACATTTTCCGTTACTGTTAATGGACAGTTAATGTTACTTAAATTAATAGAAAATTTATATAAGTTATTAAAAGATATGATTATTATACAAGTAAATACTGATGGTATAACATGTATAATAAATCGTACTGATGAACTTATATTTAATAGTATATGTAAAGAGTGGGAAGATTGGAGTAAAATGATATTAGAATTTGCAGTATATAATAAGATGTGGGTAAGAGATGTAAATAATTATATAGCGTTATCTGATAAAGGAAAAATTAAATATAAAGGAGCTTATGAAATAGATAAAGAAATTCATAAGAATCAGAGTATGAAAATTGTACATGCTGCCGTAGCAAATAAATTAATTCATAATATTCCTATACAGGAAACAATACGAAATTGTACAGATATATTACAGTTTTGTAAAAGATTAAAAATAGCAGGTGGTTGGACAGGAGAATATTACTATATAGACGGATTTGAAAAGAAGATTAAATATCTATCAAAAAATACACGATATTTTATTAGTGAAAACGGTGGAACATTATATAAAAGAAAAATAACAGATGTTAAATTAGCTGAAGAAGATAAAAAAAACATGTTATACATACAAGGAGTATTATTTGAAGAAGATGAAGATAGTAATAAGAAACAACAATTTATAGGTGTTGATACAGGAAATACTACAACACTATTTAATCAACGGTTTAATGTACCTATGAAAGACTATAGAATAAAATATAGTTATTATATAGGAGAAGCTAATAAATTAGTAAATAATATATATGATGGACAATTAATAATGTAATTATGAATATAGAAATGGATAAATTACTCACTAATAAGTGGCAAAAAATGACTCATTGGTGGGGTAATCCTGAATTAGGGTATGACTGTTGGGGTAAAAAATATAAAGATGGATTTAGAGTATATATATTTGGTAAAAAAGATAACCATAAAAAAGAGTATGAAATATGGGATTATCATTTTTGTGTAAGAGACCATTACGGAGCAGCATTTAAAAAAGATAGTACTCCTGAACAAGTAATGGAATATATAGATTTAAGACAAAAGTTAAAATTATTAGATAGTGGAAGAAATTTAACTAAAAATGAATTAAAAAATTAAAGTTATGAAATGGATAAAAACAAGTGAAAGATTACCTGATAAAGAAGGTGAATATTTTGCAATGCAAACATCAGAACCAAATGGAAATTTACATAAAACAGTACGATACTTTGACCCTTATAACTTTCAAGTAGTTAAATTATGGGAAAAATTAATTGTAGAATGGTTAGATGAGAGTGAAGAAATAGAAGAAATAAAACCTGATATAAACGGTATATGGCAGAAAAGTGAAGAAGAAATAACTGATACACAAAGATTAGATTATATACAAGACTTTGGGCATACTATAGATTGGAATAATAAACATTTTATTATTCGAGAAAAAACAAGACTTTGGTTTAGAGAATATATTAATAAACAAATTAAATAGTATGAGTAAATTAACATCAAGTGAAGTAATTCACAATTTTGCACATCAAGTTAAGGATAAAGAAAAATCAGGTGATTATTATTATGAAGGATTAGAATTATACAGAAAAGGTTGGTATAATGATAGATTATTAGCTAGAATTATAGATAATAAAAAGAAAATAGTTATTATAGATAATACTTTTTGCATGAGAGGTAGTTTTGGTAATGGACATTCAGCATATACTATTAAAAGAGCATTTGATGATAAATGGATTATACTAAATTATATAGAAATTAATACTTTACCTGATATATTAACTAAAAATGATTGGTTAAAAGTAATATTGTATGATACTAAATTACAATTAGAGAATACATTTAATAGATATATTAAAGAACAAGAACTTATTACTAATAATAAAGCATTTAAGTTATACTATTATGGCGAACGTGATTCTTTAATAATATTAGAAAACATAAAATATTTATGTAAAAAATTAAAAGTTAAAAAATCATTAATACTAAATCATATATACAATGATACTCATCATTGTATAGTAAGACAACGTGGTTGGGGAAGTAGAAATTCTGATTGGGGAAGTACTAAAATAAATAAATCAATTAAATATTATCTTAATCCAGATAAATGGTGGAAACCTAAACAACAAGTTATATTAGAGTTTAAAAAATGGAAATCTAAATATGTAGATTCTGATAGTGGTAATGAATTAAAAGGTAAAACATATAAAGAAATATATTTTAATCCTCAATTAAAAGAACAATTTGAAGAACACATGAAGTTAATATTAAAACTTCGTGAAGAAAAACGAATAAAAGATAAAGAAGAGTATGCAAGAAAAGCATTAGAAGAGAATAAAAAACGATTAGAAAAATGGTTAAATAATGAAATCAATTATACTTATGAATTATATCATGTTCCTATACATTTACGATTAATTGATGTAGCAGTACATGTAGATAAAATCTCGAAAGTGGAAACAATAGAACGACAAGTAGAAACTACATTAGGAGTTAAAGTACCATTAAAACATGCTGAATTATTATTTAAGAAATTTAAACAATGTATAGATACTAATACAGAGTGGCAAAGTAATGGACATACTATACCTATTGGAAATTTCAAAGTAGAATGGATTAGACTTATAGGAGAAAAGTGGGCATTAAAGGCAGGTTGTCATACTATTTTTCAAGAACAAATATTTAGTTTTGTTGAACGTAATAACTTAAATTGGTATGGGCAAGATTAAAGAAAAAGCAGCAATTTGTGAACAACTACAAGAATTATTTGATAATGTAGATAAAGAAACTATTGTACAGTATTTAGGTAATTTCTTTAGTAGTGTAGAATTAGATGAATTATTAGAATTTGTAATAACTGAACAAGAAAATGGCTAATAAAAAGTTAGAAATCAATAGAGAATATATACTAGATGAAGAAACTATAGATAAAACTCTATTAAAAGAAGCTATAATGATAAGAATCAAATCTGGTAAAATAACTAAGACTAAAAAACTAGTTCAAAAATTATGGAACAAAACTTTAAATAAATGAATAAAAGTGAAAAATTAAAATCTTATAGAGATATAAGAGATAGGATATTAGAAAAATTTAAAGATGATCCTAGTTATAAAGCATTAGAGAATATGCTAATTGATATTATATTTCAAGTAGAGAAAGGTAAATTTAAGAAAGTATTAGTTATAATTGAAAGTAAAAATGGTAAGATATTTCATAAATCTACTATAATGGAAAAGATAGGTCATGGAATTGAAATGGTATTTAAAATAGATGGAGAAATATGGGAGTAATTTATATAATATTAATAATATTATGCATAACCTATTTAATAGTACAAATATTAGAAGATAGACTATGTTAATTAAATTAAATGATATGCTAGAACTTGATTTTATTTTTGAAGTAGAAATGCCAATATGGCTAATTAATATGTATTTATAATGATAGTAACAATTGATAGTTTAAATCAAATATGTAAAGATACAGGATTAAGTATACATAATGTCATATGGTTATATTATAAATTAAAAGATATTCCATTACATACTGATATAGGACAAAATTTAAATCCTATTTTAATAAGTAATCTATATCCAGAATTAATAGTATCAGCAGATATAGGATTAATTAATCAACAATTAGTAAAAGCATTATTTCAGAAATATGAGTATAAAAATAGTATTCCTATATCAGATAATGAAATACTCAATATAGATAAGTGGATAGAGGAATACAGGAATTTATTTAAAGATAAATGTACTCAAGCAGTTCCTAAAGGTAATGGAAAAAATTGTATTCACAGAATGAAGTGGTTCATAGATACTTACCCGAATTATGCCAACAAAGAGATTATTATTAAAGCGACAAAATTAGGTATCTCAACTATTACGAATAAACATGGTAAACAATTTGTACCACAAGCTGATAATTTTATAGTAGCAGATGATTATAAAACTAAAGCTGGTTTTCCTGTAGCTGGTAAATTATATAAACCAGGTAAAGAGTATCTAGTTAATTACTGTGAAATAGTACTGGAACAAAATGATTCCACTACCGAAGAGAAACAACAAGTAGGACATATAACATTTTAATATGCAAAATAAATGGATTAACTTTAAAGAAGAAAAACCACCTATAAATATAGATATACTAATATGGGTAGGAGATGATTTTCAATTTTATGATGTAGGTAGTTGGAATGGAAATGAACAAACACATTGTAATGGATGGAGCACAAATGCAGATTTAGCAAAATATAGAGAAATAACACATTGGATGTTACTTCCAGAAAAGCCTATAATTTAGATATTAATGAACTTTAACAAAGACGAACTAATAAGTGTTATAGATAATGGAATAAATGGAAAGGCTGTATGGGCTAGTACTGGATTTCAACGTATGGAAGAAGATGGACTTAAAATCTTTCCATCGTGCTATACTATTATAGGTGGTAATCCTGGCACTGGTAAAACTGCATACTTCCATGATGCTTTTATTTTGAACGCTTATGATATATGGATAAAGGAAAAGAAGTTAGGTAAAACTGATATAGAACTGTATTGGATTATATATAGTATGGAACGTCCTTTAATTGAGACTAAATTAAAATGGATAGCTAGAAAGATATTTTTAGATAGTATTAATGATAACCCAACTTTTCCATTACTATATGATGTACAATTCTTACGTGGATTCAAGAAAACAAAAGTTACTAATGAAATTAAAGAACGAATATACAAGACTTTTGATTATTTTGAAGAAATAATGAATTATGTAGATATACACTCAGGTAGAAATAATCCTATAGGAATTAAACTAGATATAGATAAATATGCAGCTACTATAGGAACAGTGGAAAAAATACCATTTAAAACTAAAGATGGTATAGAGATGTATCATAAAGTGTATCATAAAAATAATCCTAAACGTATAACTATAATAGGTATAGATCATATAGGAAAACTTGGTGGAGTAACTATAGAAGGTAAACGATTAACATCTGAAAGTAGAGAGTTAATGGGATTAATGAGTGATATAGCTTCTCAGGATATGAGAGACTTCTATGGATTTAGTCCTGTACTTATATGTCAGTTTAATCGTGGTATGGAAAATGCTAATAGATTTGGTAATGAAACAGTAATACCACAGCCTAGTGATTTTAAGAACTCATCTAACATGATGGAAGATAGTGATATAGCTATAGCATTATTTAATCCATATAAATTAGGAATAAAAGAATTTGGTGGATATAACCTTAATAAATTAGTAACTAAGAATGGTGCTAATAGAAGTAGATTCTTAACTATATTAAAAAATAGTTATGGATTAGATGATAAAGCATACGGAATGGTATTTTTTGGAGAGGTAGGCACATTAAAAGAATTACCTAGACTTCCTCAAGGTAGTGACCAATTTATAAATTATAATGACTTAATATTAAATAAATGACAACAATATTATTAACAACATTTATAGGTATAGTTACAATAGGAGTTATAACTGTAGCTATAGTTATATATAATGAGTATAAAGAAAATAAAAATGATAAAGGACACTATTGTTAAACCTATATATCAACTATATAAAGTACTAGATGTTACTAGTTTACCAGAAGAAGTATATAATAAATTTAAAGAAAATAGTAATTGGTCAGACAATTATGAAGAGTATAAATGGAATAGTGAGTTATTAGATACTTGGTTAGTATCTAATAAAATAGTAAAAAATGAAAAATTATTGATTAAATATAATTAATATGCCAAAACAAATTGATATTGAAGATATTCCTGTAGTAATAGATATAGATACTTCTGAATTTAATGTCACAGAAATAGAAGAACAAGATGAATTAGATTTGTCAGATTATAAACATACAGGGTTCGATAATGAGTAAAGCTGTATTAATAGGTGGATTATCAGGTAGTGGAAAATCAACTAGTTTAGGAATATTACCTGATTATAATATTATAGGATTAGACCCTAAAGAAACATTTGTAATTAAATGTTATAATAAAGATTTACCATTTAGAGGTAGTAATAAAGACTATATTCCTGTAGAAGTAACTAAAAAAGGTAACGATTTAATATATGTAAAAGGCAACACTTATTCTAGTACTGATGGTAAGAAAATAGGTAATATGATGAGTATTATAGACAAACAATGTCCGCATATAAAAAATGTAATTATAGATGATTGGCAATATATTATGGGAATAGAATTTATGGATAGAGCTGATGAAAAGGGGTATGAAAAATTTACAGATATTGGAGCACATGGTTTTATTCCATTACGTAAAGCTGAAACTCTTCGAGATGATTTATATGTATTTATAATGTGTCATGTAGAAGTAGAGGAAAGATTAGGTAAAGAATATGTACGAATTAAAACTATTGGTAAAATGTTACAAGAAAAAATAACACCAGAAGGATTATTTACAGTAGTAGTAGAAGCTACTAAATTAGTAGAAAATAAAAATAAAGAGATAGATGTAAAACATGTATTTCGTACTAGAAGTATATATAAAGATGATATTGTTAAAACTCCTATTGGTATGTTTAAAGATTTATATATTCCAAATGATTTAGGACTATTGAAAAAAACAATGGTAGAATATTATAATGGATAAAATTTTAACAAATCAAAAAAAGTAGGAAAATAATTTGGTACTTTCAAATTAATGTATTATATTTGCATCATAATTGAGAGTAATACAACCAGTGGACTCAATTAATGTAGTCCCAGCAACTACGCACTGGTTTTTAATAAATAAATAATTAACTAAATCCACATTCACATGAAATTTAATTTAAATGAAGTAAATGAAAAATTAGCAGCACAAGTAAAAGTAGCTAAAGAAAAAGTAAAAAAATCTTATAAAAGTAAAAAAGTAGATAATACTAATAGAGCAACTCTTAATGTTAGTACTACTAAAAAAGGTGTGACTAATTTTACCTTAAAGGTATTTGACCCAGAGGTAAAAAATAGTTTAACTGCTGGTTATGCTAATTTAATAGTATCTAAAAATGATGAATTATCATTAGAAGTTGTTAACCGTTCTCAAATGGAACAAATTCTTAAAGACAACAATAGAGAAACTGTTAAATTTGGAACAGTATGTAATGAGCTGACAAAAAATCAACCAATTGCAACTACACGTTTACTTTATGATGGACAAATAACTAAGAAAGTCTATACATCTGAAAAATATGTTTTCATTAAATTAGGTACAACTTTAGATTTTAATGAAAAATCTAGTAATTTAAGTAAATTGTTTAAAACATTAACAGAAGCTCAAAAAGAACGTTTTGCTAATAAAGGATCAATTTCAGTTACAATTCAACCAGTAGAAATAAGTAATTTTACTTACAAAACAGGTGAAAGATTTAATAGAGTAGATGAAAATGGTACAAAACTATCAGATGTTAACGGTAAAGCATTATTAAGACGTAAAGATGCTACAATTGAAGTGTTGTCTTTTCCATTAGTAGTTAAAGAAATTAAAGCTAAGAAAAAAGAAGTTTTGAATGAATCAACAGAAGTTAATGAAGTTTTGGCATAATATAGTTAGTTAATTTTTATAGGGAGTGTTGTTAAATCGACACTCCCTTTTTGCATTTAAATAAATACGTAAACTAAATTCAATACAAAATAATAATATGCAAGGTACAGACAAAGTAATTATTGAGCCTAATGTAGGCTTTAACACAGTAAAAATTGTAACTATTAACCCAACTAATGCTGACAAACTAAAATTAGGTTGGAAAGTTGATGAGAGTAAAGATGAACCAAATTATGTAGAAGAAAAAAGTGATGGAGAAACATTTGAAACTTATAATAACTGTAGATTAAATTTCTATTTTAATTATACTAATGGAGTTAAAGGAGTCTTTAATTTCACATTGTTCTTAGATAGTAGACACGCTGGATTTACTAATAAAATAGATGAAAAGATACTTAAATTTGTAGATATTAAAGGTAATGTAGCAATGGGTACTAGTTTAGAAGTTGCTGCTGAACAATTAAACAAATGGGCTACTATTGATAAAGATGGTAATAAAAGAAAGAAACCTATTCCTGTTGAAATTGATACATTAAGACCAATGTGTAATGGTGAAGATGCATTATTATCTATGGTATTTGATGTATTTAATAAATTTGATGAATCTTTTGAGTATATTGGTGATATAAATAAATTATTCAATGGAGACTTTAGTGAATTGCAATGTTTAATTGGTAAAAAAGTAGGTTGTTTATTAGGTACTGATGATAAAGGGTATTTAAGAGTATATCCTGTATTTGGTAAAAAAGATATTTTATATTCATTACCAAAAAGAAAATTCAATGCTAAATATCCATACACAAATCCTATGATTAGTATACCTGTAAGTCAAGTACAAGTAGTTGCTGATAATGTAGATGAACACGATAATGATATTTAAATAATAGTCAAAGGGTAGTTATTAAGTTAGCTACCCTTTTTTAATTTAATAATGTTTTGAAT
>Ga0209083_1003275_pt1 | contig 13819 bp, 13 predicted proteins | sample AM7aDNAmetaG_FD_184132 | JGI IMG/M metagenome (GOLD analysis project Ga0209083, IMG submission 184132) | Freshwater microbial communities from Finland to study Microbial Dark Matter (Phase II) - AM7a DNA metaG (SPAdes) (version 3) | ecosystem: Environmental > Aquatic > Freshwater > Lake ...
TATTAAACTCAATGATCAGGCGGATATGAACCTTCCTGATCTTTCCATTTTCAAGTAAAATGTTCCGGGTAGAGTTTACCCAATGATGGGGATCTTTCTTGATCCGCGATTCGGTCGATGGTTTCTTTGACCGAAGATCAAAAACAGGACTACCAACCTTATTTAATCCGACACACTTGCGGCCATTGGATATTTCGATAATATCCCCACCAGTGCCCAGGGACCTGTCTGCAGTTACAAACCTGATTTGAAATTTTGATGGTTTACCATCTGGACCGATTTGGTCCATTTGAGTTAAGACTTCGCCAAGACGGATATAGCCATTGTTCATGGCTCAATGTTACTCCGACCTCCAAAAAAAATAAAGGACAAAAAAAATGAAAGGAATTTGGATGAAATAGAAAAACCGTGGCTTTTATCAATGGCTTTAAAGGGGAAAATAGAATCTAATTTCCCATGATTTCAATCCAGTGTTCATTTTGGGGTTTATCATACGAAGAAGATCACCGTATAATTACCAATTTCCGAACAGCAATTTGGTTGCGATATTTTAGGATTAGAAGATAACATCCAGGTATAGAAGATGAAAGGTTCATTAAATACTCCTTTTCACTGTCGAATTGTTTCCTAAGTATCACTTTGCCATTCAAATCCTGAACAATTACATCCAATGAATCAATAATTAAATGACCTGGAACGATCTTAAACGATCCTTGTGTGGGATTAGGATAAATTTGAATATTATTTTCACCGGTATTTTCAACACCATTACTAGATTTGGCCTGAGTAACTGTAATATTTATTGCATTAAGACCTGAAACCTGAACAGTAATAGTTGCAACCCGTGCCACTGATGTATTGTTTTCAGAATAATCTGCAATAATTGAATCATTCCCTATACCTGATGGATTAACATTGCACCATACAGCATCACTGGAAACTATCCAACTTGTATTGGAATTAACAATGAAATAAGTACTTCCGGCATTTGATGATACTGCTCGGTCGGAAGGAGAAACAGCTAAGGTAGGCAAAACACCTCCTGTTGAAGTTTTTAAAATAGTTCCCAGATCTCCCACAGTATAACCTATATTGGAATCAGTAAAAAATACTGACAATAAACTATTCGTCGTTCCACTTGATAATGAAGTCCAGGTTGCGCCTGAATCAATGGTCTTAAGAATAATTCCAAATCCCCCGACGACATAACCTATGTTGGAATTAGTAAAACAAATTGAGAATAAAGGATTTGTAGTTCCGGAAGACATGACATTCCATGATGTACCTGCATTAATAGTCTTTAAAATAGTACCCCAAATACCGACAATATAACCTGTATTTGCATCTGTAAAGTAAACTGATTCTAAATGATTAGTTGTCCCGCTAAAAAGAGTAGTCCAGGTTGCACCTCCATTGACAGTTTTTAAAATGGTACCGGAAAAGCCTACAACATAACCTTTATTGGCATCAGTGAATAAAACTGAAAGTAAGCCATTAGTTGTCCCACTCGATAGCGTAGTCCAACTTGCTCCACCATTGGTGGTTTTAATGATGGTTCCTGAATAACCTACAGCAAAACCTGTATTGGAATTGGCAAAGAAAACAGAAGTCAACAGATTACTCGTTCCACTCGATAAAGTAGTCCAAGTTGTGCCGCCATTGATTGTTTTTACGATAGTCCCCAAATTTCCTACAGCATATCCAGTATTTGGATCCGTAAAGTAAACAGAAAATAAAGCATTAGTTGTTCCACTCGATAAAGATGACCAGGTTGAACCTCCATTACTTGTTTTTAAGATGGTTCCTTTATCTCCAACAGCATATCCTTTATTGGCATCATTAAAGAAAACAGATATGAGTTGATTAGTTGTTCCGCTGGATAAAGTATTCCAGGCATTGGCTCCATTTTGAAATTTCGGATTGGTTCGACCATAATCGGTTGCAATACCAGTATTAGCCTCCGAAATTAATGAGGATGAAACTAAATACTCAGGTGAGTGTGGGTTTTGACACGTAAATTGCGAGAATGCATTGATTGACATAAACATTAAGAAAAGGAAAAAGGAAAATTTTTTCATTTTGATTTGATTTACAATATTCATAATCATTTGAATATGCATGACATGTAAAGTACTAAAATGCCTTATCTCTTGAAAACCTTTACAAGTTCTTCCATCGCTTTAATTGCTTGCTGGCGTGTACACGGTGTACCAGGCATGGGAAACACAAAAACCTTGGACTTAAATAATGGTTCGGCAGTCGAATTGAAGCCATATTCAGTATTAAAGTATTTCCCAAAACCTAAAGAAAGAATATTATCAAGGACTTTTTTGTATACGAAGACAATTACTTTTGGATTATATATTTGTATTGTTTGAAGAATTCTATTTAACCCTTGTTTGTACTCTTCTTCAGTGGGTTCATTGCCATAATTTCTCGGAACTTTAACGATATCAGTAATACCGTAATCGTTTTCTAATAAATTTTCATCTTCATAAGTATTTGGTCTAACTGTTAGCAAACCATTTTCTTTAAGTTTATTCCAAAACATTTGACCCTGTCTTCCTTGAAAATAATGCCCTGCTTGGACACTCTTTAATGCTGGTGTTTTAGCTATAAATAAAATTTTCAATTTTTGTTTTTCAGAAGGTAAAATGTCTTTTAAAGTTTCATGAAGCTCACCATTTACTTTGACCGTTGTTTTGAAATTTGTCATATAGCATATGATTTTAAAGTTTATTACCAAAATATAGATAAGGGAATTATATACTTGACAATAGATTAATGGCTTTATTGAACGTAATATATTTTAGAAAAATTAAATCACGATCCTTATTTTCCATTTTGGAAAGCAGAATTTGGTTGCTTAGCAAAAACATAGCAATAACTTTCCTCTAAATTACAAATTCTTGGATAAACAACAAAAAAGTCAAGCACTGGAGATTTAATACAGTATATGGAACGTAAAATTTACTTTGAATTAAAATTGTTCAAAAAAAATGGAAATAGGCATATCACTTTTTCAATATTGCCGGATTAAGTAATAAAAAGTCATGAAACCAGATTATTCAAAACAGGTGAAAAGGTTTTTGGAAACCTTAGCTATTATAAAATTGGGAGATGAAATCCTTGAGGAAGAAGTCAAAAAGCAAAAACGGAGAGCTTTACGTAAATCACCAAAACCAAAACACTAACAGTTATTTCCTTTTCTTTCTTTAAGTAGTCATTACGACCATAAAAAAAGCGTTCAGGCCTAAGCCTGAACGCCAGAATCCGGAATGGCATCGAAGATCAGAAAGTGATCTTGTTTTCTACATCAGCGATGCTTGCATCGAAGGAAGTCTTAAGAAAATCAATGACTTTTTTGATACCAGGGGTAAAGCTGGTGGTGAAGACGTTGCCGTCTGAATCATTCAGCCGCATGGTGCAGTTGAAATCATTTGATGAAACCTGGAAGCGTTCAAGTTCGCTGCGGGTTTGAACCAGTTTGGCTCTCTTCTCTACGACAAGTTGAAGATTTTCGACCTTAAGGATCTTTTCAATCAAGGTCATTTCCTTCTTAGGCTCAGGAGCTGGAATGACCGGCTTCTCAGGCTCGACTTTCAGAAGAGGCTTTTTCTCTTCTGTTTTGTTTGCCTCAGGGCTGAGAACACTTTTAACAACTGCAAGGCCTGCGAGGTCTTCAGTAGTGGGTTTTCCGTTGCCTGGTTTCAGTGCGGTAGCAGTTAATTTTGTCATTGTAGTTGGCCGCTGCCCTGCGGACTTATTTTGGCATCTGGCTCGCCATGATTAATAAAAATTTATGCCACCGGGAACAAACGGAATGAAAATTTTAAGCAAGAGTTCAGGTCTGATTTTTTTATAAAATCTGAATGAACCTGAAGGGTGACAATGCCTGCAGGCGGTCACTCTTAGCGAAAAAGATTTTCATGAGTTTAACTTTGCTGCAAATTTTGAGTAATAGTGGGTTGGGTTTTGCTTGCTTTTTTTCAAAAGCTGCCCGAAAAGGATTTCTTTTTTGCAAGCTTTCTTCTTTATCCCGGAATTAAAGAAAAAAGCGTCTTCTCTCAAACGAGCAAAAAAATAGCCGTTCCGGAAAACCGGAACGGCTTGATAAGTATGAATTTAAGTTAAAAAGGTAGGTCCTGACAAACAGGTTCAAGAGTTGGAGCCTCACTGACCACTTCTGCTGTGGTTCTTTCTTCTGTCATTGCAGAAGAGGATGAAGTCCCCAGGATGTGATCGGCAGCTTTTTCTGCCCTTGCAGCTGCCCACATGATCCATTTTTGATTGTCACGAAGCGCCGAAGTCCAACCTTTGATGTAGGCGGCTGAGTTTCGGATATCCAAGTCCAGGTTTGCTATACCGGCCAGGAATGAAGAACAAAGTTCAGCTACCAGTTCCTCTTTGGAATATGGGATATCACCAAAGCTGTTCGACATTCCATCAAAGCGGTTAAGCCTCTTTGGATGGCCTGTTGAATGACCCAACTCATGAAACAGTGTCCGGTAGAAGGCAGAAGTGCAGCTGAAGTATTTCTTATCCGGAACTGAGATCAGGTCAGCAACCGGAGCGTAATAAGCCCGATCGTCTTTGTCGGAATAACAGATATCCGGACGGCCTTCATAGCCCTCGATAATGGCTTCAGCTTCCAGGTGGTCTGAATTGGCCTTTTCGCTTACAAGATTTTGAAGCTCGGCGATCTTTTTCATGCCTTGTTCATCAAAATCGGCTTGTTCGGAGTTGAAGATATGATAAAATTTCAAAAGGAACAGCTTCTTTGTTTCGCCGGTGGTTACATCCTGGTCAATTGAGTTCTTCCAAAATACCACAATAGTGGATTTTTCGCCCTTGCGAACTTGTCCACCATTGGCACGGATCTGCTGAAACGTGCCATATACACGACTCTTATAAGGATCGGAAGAAAGCACCAGGCGGTTAATACCCCGGTAATAATGGCCATTCATACTAACGGGTGATGGAACTTGCCAGAGTTTCATCCAACTTCCTGCTGTTTCTAGGTTAGCAATGATCTTCTCGGTGATGGCTGAATAGATTTGTGAGTTATTCATAAAGGATGCTCCTGCCCTGGAGTCTTATTTAGGTTTCTGGCCCACCTGGTTAAAATGAAATTTTTGCCCAGGGTAATACCGAGAAAAATAAATAATGTCAGGGGTGTAGGTCAGATTGATACAATCTGAAAACACTCGAAGAGCGACAATTCCCAAAGGAGGTCGCCCTTTACAGTTTTATAGCTTGTTTCAGCGGATTTTTCGCAGGTAACTTTGCGATAATTTCGAGTTTAATAAAGGTATTAGTATAACTACCCTATGCGAAAATACTTGGATAATTGTCCTGCGATTTTTTGAATAATATCAGACGTTATTTCAGAACAGATTACATGATCAGGGTGCCTGGACAGAAAAATCAAAGAAATAAACACCTTCACCAAGCAAAGAAACTTCAATAAATGTCTTTCCGTATTGCTCCAAATGTCGTCTTGTTACTCTCGCACCATTTGGAACTCCAATTCTCTCTCGAATATATTCCCCTAAAATTCTTTTTTCAGGGAAAGAAGCAATCTGTTTTGGATATAGGATGTTGTCAATTATAACATTCCCTTCAAGCAATCCCCTCATAGTCACTCCATCATCCCAAATAATCTCAATAGAATCATTATGTCTCTGAATCCTTCCTGCAGCATCAGCTAAAAGGATTCCTCTGTGTTTTGGCGGGAATAAGGTGGGATATCTCCTTATATAATCAGCCCTTATAGGGATATTAGCGTCTGATCGGTTTGTATGGTTAAGTGGATTTTGCCCCCAATTTAATCCATTAGCATTTTGAACCTCGTTGGTTCTGGGATCCAACAGGGTCATGTTACAGACTGCAATATCTTCTGGAATGATCGGTATCGCGGGACCTCTACGGACAACTCCTTCTCTGCAATCAATACAATTATTCAATACCTGCGTTATGTACTGATCAAGTGGCCTAAAGGAATCACGGTTTGTTTCAGCTAATATTTCCCTGTATGGTGTTCTGAGGCCATTGTCGGAAAAATTCGCTGAGCCTATCAATGCGTTAATTATTTCACCATGATTCTTCCAAATATAGCATTTGGAATGGACTGGTAAGTTTGAATAAAAAATACTGATATCAGGAACCTGATCATTCAAACGAATCAAAGATGTATGCAGTACTTCTTTGATTCCATCGGATCCGTACATGCCATAAATAACTCGTTTAGGAAAATCAAGCTCTCTTAGGCGATCGATAGGATTTGGCCCTACATACCCAGATAATATAATTAATTCATCCGAAGGGAAGTGCTCATGTCTGTGAAAGATAAGTTCTTCAAGATCTGTATTGTATATCATTTAGAAATATTTTAATGAAAATTCTTTCAAGGCATTGGCTACCGCTTTTGCAAATTTAGGAGGAACTGCATTACCAATCATTTTATATTGATCTCCAATACTGCCAGTGAACTCAAAATCATCATCAAAACTTTGTAATCGTGCTGCTTCACGAGGAGTTATACTTCTTGCCTGAATAGGATCCGGATGAATATGCCTCAGACCATCTTTATATAAATGCGCTGGTATTGTATTGCTTTGTTCATTCAAACCAAGAACATTGTACTTGTGAAAATTGGACCTTATGCCAGTAATATTATAATATAGCTCAATTAAAGATGCGATATCCGGATATTTATTCAGACTATACATCTTGTCATAAGCAAGTTCTTGGAAAATCTTCTGATCACGTTTCGAATGACATCTGGGAACATGATTTCCAATGCTATGCCCATTAAAACTATGAGATACTCTCTTGCCATTTTTAATAATGAGTTCAGGCAAAGGCATCAAAACAGGAAGGTCGGATATTGCATCCTTCACCGTGGTCTTCTTTACTGCTTTGTATTTCTTATTAATTGATGTGTAATAATCGGTTAACGCCATTTGAGGATCAGCTTTGATCTGTTCACGGTCAACGCCAATGATTATTACCCGTTTTCTGTTCTGCGGAACTCCGAAATCTGCAGTATTAAAGAGGGCAGATTTCCTTAAATTCTCTATTATGGAATATCCATATTGATTAAAGGATGTTTTTATCCTTTCAATTATTGAAACACCACCTGGTTTTGCAGATAAAATTCCTTCAACGTTCTCAAAAACAAAAAATTTCGGCTTGAATCTTTTGACTATTTCAAGATAACTTTCAAATAAATAATTTCTGTAATCATCATGCATCCCATTCTCATCCCTCACCCTTCCAGCAATTGAATATGCCTGGCAAGGGGGGCCACCAATAATAGCATCGATCTTTTTACCGTTAACCAATGATAACAAACCCTTACCAGAACTATATACTTTATCATTTTCCCATCCGTTAATAAGTTCCTGTGTTCTTTGAATATCAAATTGCAATACAATCTCATTGGCATTTATATATCCCCATTTCGAATGCAACCTCTGTTGTAGTGTATTGCAGGGTTGTTTTTCCCATTCGACACATGCGATGGAATGAAAATGCTCTGTTTGTTCAAAGCCATCTGACAAACCGCCGCATCCGGCAAACAAATCTATTATGTTAAGCTTTCTGCTCATTTTTCTTGCAAAACCAGATAATCTTTTAATTTATTAGCAATGTGAAATCCCAATAAAGGAGGTACGGCGTTTCCTATTTGTTTATATTGTTGTGTTCTGGTTCCAAAAACCTTAAAACTGTCCGGAAAGGATTGCAATCGGGCATTCTCTCTAACCGTAGGTATTCGGCAATACTGATAATGGAAATGGTTTCTATGTCCGGTATCTATTGTTTTGGAAGGTTTCTGACTATGGTACCTTGTCCATGCTTCATTAAATTTTCTGCTATCACCTACCCCAGCTGGCAAATCTTTATGATTACCTCCCTCAGGAACCTGAGATATCACATTAATTACATGAGGGGTATGTCTTGTAGCAACATGGTTATATAAAATATCAGAACCATTCCGCATTTTTATCTGGTATGTCGTAATGGGATTCCTGCTATATTGATCCTCCTCCAGGCCAACCTCAGATATCCTTGCTGGTAAATCACTTATAGCATCAGAACATGAATTATAGATATTATCTTTCAAAACAGGTTCCGGGAACTCAAATTTACCCAGACCGGGTTTTAAACCTACAAAAAATAATCTTTTTCTTATCTGTGGAACTTCATAATCAGGAGCAAACAGAACCTGGCTATTGTAAGTAAATCCCATATTTGCAAATTCATCCAGAATTGCATTTTTCGCAAAACCATCATAAAGTGCAGCAAGTCCCGGGACATTCTCGATAATTATTGCCTGAGGATTGACACGTCTGGCTAATTTAAAGACTGCATTGAACAATTTATTCCTTTCATCATTCTTTTTTCGGGTTCCAGTCAGTGAAAAACCCTGGCATGGTGGACCGGCAATAATCACATCAACCTTCTCCCCACCAATCATATTAACTATTTCATCAATAGCCTGGTCTCTATGAAGATCTGCCAAAAACACCTTTGAACCTTTATGATTTTCCTTAAAAGTTGTCAACGCAGCCTTGTCATTATCGACACCTAGCATGACATGGAAACCGGCACTTTGGAATCCATATGAGAATCCACCGCATCCGGAAAACAAATCAATAACTTTTAATTTTCTCTTCATATTCAGATAGAAACCCTTTGATACTTTATTATTTATTCAGGTTTATTCTTTGCGTTGCAATTTCAAGGGCCTTAGCTGCACAATCTTCAGTCGAAACCTCAAAATAAACCAACTCACTCAGGTAAGGTATCATCAGATAATCCCTATCAACCTCAAAAATCTGAGCTAACTTGATTATATGGTCTTTAGATGGTCTTCTGTTACTTCTTTCTATTTTGCTGAGAAATGAAGTATCCATATCAAGTTGAGCAGCTATTTTTCTTAATGGAAGATTACGTTCCAACCTTAATTTCCGGATAAGCTGACCCGTTGAAATACTAAAATTGGACTCCATAATTTGGTAAAATAAAGTCCAAAATTACAGTAAACAAATCTGTGGAACCAGAATTAGGAAATTTAGATACTAACAAGGTTATCAACCAACGATGAGAGCGTCTCTGCTTGATATTGCTTCTTTAACTGACACTCCCATATTACGACGACCTTCCATCCTACTTTATTTAAGGAGTAATGGTTCTTTCTATCATTCTCCTTGTTCCGGTGAATTTTAATTGTCCAGAACTCAGTATTGGTTTTTGGTAACACAAAATACTTACAACCCTCATGACCATGCCAGAAACAACCATTAATAAAAATCACTGTATTATATCTTGGAAGAACAATATCTGGTTTACCGGGCATATTAACAACATGAAGCCTATATCTGAATCCTTTTTTAAAAAGGAATTTTCTTATCAGGAGTTCTGGAGAGGTATTTTTCCCCCTTATCCGACTCATATTATAACTGCGGGTTACTTTATCATGCACATCCACAATACAAAAATACCAAATGCATGATTAGCCGAACTAAAAAAAAGCCCCTTTAACGGGGCTTAGATTCTACATTTTACCGTCATCCGCGAAGGAATAATACCGGTCATCCCCGATGATGATGTGGTCCAGAACATCAACATCAAGCATGAGGCCGCAATCCCTGAGTTTTTTGGTCAGTTTACTATCTGCTTCACTGGGATTGATATTCCCGCTGGGATGGTTATGTCCAAGGATGATGCTGCAGGCCTGATTATCCAGGCAGGTCTTGAATACCTTCTTTGGATCCACCACCGTTCCGGACACTCCGCCTTCAGAGATACGGATCTTCCGAAGGACCCGGTTTGATCGGTTCAGCAGCAGGATCCAGAACTCTTCGTAAGGCAAGTCACCCATCAGGGATTTAAAGATTTCAAAGGCTTCACGGCTGTGGATGATTTTATCTTTGAGGATAACTTCAGATTCATTCCTGCGTCGGGCCAGGGCAAACATGGCTGAGATTTTCACAGCCCTTTTAAGACCGATGCCTTTGATCTTCTGAAGATCTGATACTCCGTACTTCCAGAATTCGCAAAGGGAGTTTCCGCATTTTGAGAGCATTTTCTTGGCAATGTCCAGGGAGTTTTCCCCGGAAACCCCGAAGCCGATGATAATACTGAGCAGTTCTGCATCTGAAAGACTGGTAGTACCTTTCAGCAGGAGTTTCTGACTTGGAATGTCATCTTCTGCCCAGAGGCGCATAGGGATTGAGTTTTCATACTTGTTGCCGTTTTCCTGGGCAAGTAATGGATTCATCGTGTGTTTTTTCATAGCTGGTTAGTTTTAAGCAGCGCTTGTGGCCGCGGTGAGTAAATGAAATTTGCCGGTGGGAACATGCACTGAGAAACTTTTAAGCAAAGGTTCAGGTCAGATTGTTCCAAGAATCTGAATGAACCCGAAGGGCGACAAGAGCCGGAAGGAGGTCGCCTTTAGTGAGAAACAGTTTCGCAGGGCATAACTTTGTGAATTTCGGATTACTCTTTAGGACAGGCTTTTGCAACTTTTACTTAAAAGTCGCCCCTACCCTTCCTTTCAGCGCCAGCGAGCATAAAAAAAAGCAGGCAGTCAGAAATGACTGCCTGCTATAAGCAATACGTTGTTCTAACAAGAGAACTGGCCCTGGAATTCGTTGAATTCCCAGGTGAACTTTTCAGGTTCAGAGGCAATGAGTTCTTCAGAATAACCTGGGTAGTAAATCTGGTCCAGTTCCTGGACAAAGATTTCGACGAGTGACTGTTGATCAGTGTGGTTGGCTAGAGCTTTCATAGTAAGGTGAGTTAAGGTTAGTAATGAAATTTTTAAACGCCAAAGGCTTAAACCGCGAATAATAAATAATGTCAAGGGGGTAGGTCACGATTGGAACAATCTGAAAACACTCGAAGAGCGACAGATCCAAAAGGAGGTCGCCCTTTACAGTTTTAAGCTACTATCTCTCTAAGCGAATTATTCGTAAGGTAACTTGTTGGGAAAATTTCGAGCAAAACCGTGGGTTGGCCAAAAGGGTTTCTTTTTTGGTACTTTTTGATTTAACCAGGCTACATAAAGAAAAAAGTACTGCAATTGCAGTAAGACCGCTTCGTGAGGGTGATTTCTTTTTGCTTCTTTTTATTTACACCAGTATCAAAAGAAAAAGAAGCCGTTTCGCTTTGAAAACCAATGTAATACCCTGATTTCATCTGCATTTGCAGACCATTCTCAAAAAAATATCCTTAATTCCGTCTCTTGCAGGGTTTTGGCAGTTTTAATTTGCCAAAATCCTGCAAGATTCGTCGAAAGACCACGCCCCGCCCTATGTTTTTTTTCGTTCCTTTCTCATCTCTGCAATGCGATATATGAAACGCCTGTATATAGTTAGATAGATACGTATTTATTGAGTTTTGGCTGCGCTTGAGTCAACGATCAGCCATGAAGCCATAAGACAGCATCATTCTATTAATGAATAAGCCTAAAGCCTTAAAATAAGATTTTACGAAAAGTGCAAGCAGGTAGGCGGTTTGCTCCCCTATTCTATCGACGCAGGAAAATGAGTTCGTTAGAGGGTTGTTGATCTCCAACAGATTGATAGAACATCCAATAATACAGATTATCCACGGCATCACTCAAGTCCGTGGCTTTCCACCTGGGCTGATCAATACGGCGCTCGGATCGTTTGTCTTTCTTGAATTCATCCACCAGGATAGGCGCATTGTCCATTGAGAAGAACGACTCCATGGCATTGTTCAGATTGACTTTGAACCGTGGTACTGAAGGGAAGTCACCACAAAGGAACTTATGCCAAAAGTTAAACTTATCCATATGGGAAGCTTCAAAGAGTTCGGCTCTCAGGTAAACTTCCCAACCGGCTTTTGTAAGCCAATCCACGACATCATCAAAATAACTCTTTCGGCTTGCCGCATCGTTCTTGCGCTGTCCGTCGCTCCCCCCATACAGGTAGATCACCCGTGTAGGATGATGTTGATAATACCTGGTAAACATTTCAACAACGACCTTGAGGGTTTCATTTTCGACATAGAAGTTCTTTATGATGGGAAACTCATTGCTATCACGGTGCCATTGGCCTACGATCAGGCAGTTCTGTGTCGTACCAAAATCGAATGACAGGTATAGAGGATCCAGGCTGTGGCAATCGACATCACCACGCGAATCCTCGACAGCATTTTTAGAAGGGTCCTGATTAATCCGGTCATAAAAGGAATAGTCATAGGAATTTGTATAGCCATGCTGCTTTTCAAAAAGTAGTGGATAGAATCTATTGACGTTGGTTTTCCTTCTTTTGTTGAGAACTTCAAGATCATAGATAACCTGGGGCAACACCCGTTTGAGGTCACGGAAATACCGTTCTCCAAGGATTTTGATATTCTCCTGAGCCGAAGCTTCCAGGTAAAGGAATTCATTGGGAAATTCTCCCATGAGGGATTCGTAATCGAATACCCAGTCACCATCCGATGTCAGAGGCATGGAACCCAGGAACAGGGTGCCATGATGAAAGCGCAAGTGACCATACCGGTCACGGTTTCCACGGTTTGCAGGAAGCACATCACTGTCGATGGCGGATTTCTTAAGCTTGGTCGCTTCATCGAAGATCATCCCGTCATAGGAGCCGCTTCGTGCCATTTCCGGCCGGTCGAAGGAATTGAATTCAAGAACGAAGCCGTTCCAGAAATGGATGCAATTGGTATAGTCCAAAGGCGGTTGATGTGGTTCATCCCACAGGAATTTCTTAGGGGCTTTATGCCCTATGAAATAATGGATCCCCCTATACAGGCCACGGCGTTCCCAATGATCGATGATCGGGGGCAATGATTTGGTTCGGATATGGAAATAAGTAAGCCCGTTCAGGGATACTTTACCACGGGGCATTGCTGAGATATACTTAATGACTTCATCGGCAATGATGGTTGTCTTGCCCACACCACGGCCACCGATGAACATTTTATGAGGCCGGGAGCTGAGCTTAATGACCAACTGAGGGAAATTGTAATAGGGAGCCGGTCTAATCTGCAGTTCTTCCATCGGTCAGGGATTCGGCTGCGGCAACATCAGCCATGAGCATATCCAGGTAATTCTTTACCGGCGACTGATCAATGACAAGCTGGATCCGTTCGACCACGGCAAGGATTTCTTTCTGAGCTTTGTCGTCAATGAGTTTGAAGTACGGACTGTTGACAAAGTTGATGGAAAGGGAAAGCATCTGCACCGGCGGCTGGATCTTTGAAGGATCCGGAAGGTCCTGATCTTCTTTATCCAGGTTGTTGGTCTTGGTAATACAAGTCAGGGCTTTTTCCATGCCCTTGAAATCCTTTTTGACCACGGCCATCTTGAATACTTCAATGGCCCATTGAGTGACCATGTACCGAAGGCCTTCCTTGGTTGACTTTCGTACATCACCAAAGAGATTTATGGCATTGTAAATATCCCGGTATGCCTGGGATTCCGAGATATTAAAGGTTTTGATCAGCATGGAGGCGACTTCTTTGTCGCTCCCCTTATGTTCTAAACCAAAGGTGAAGGCGGCATGCCAGCGCCTCTTTACTTCTTCGTCATGAGCTGAAAGCTCATAACCACTTATGTAATGCATACGGATACGATCTATGGCCGTATCGTTTTCAAGTTTCCAGACGTTCATTTATCTTCCATTTTAGCGTTTTCAATAAGTTTTGCTGCAAATGCCTGAGCCGGCGAAGAACCATTGGCAGCCAGGTCAAAGATTGCTTTGCGAAGCTGTGCTTCACGCAATAGCCGGCCTTTCTTGAATGCTCTCAGGTAATCTCCATCATCAAGCAGTTC